>ENA-OWLZ01000511-OWLZ01000511.1-metagenome-genome-assembly--contig:-NODE-511-length-10601-cov-6.738289_pt1 | contig 10601 bp, 10 predicted proteins | sample MGYA00245341_ERZ651117 | MGnify/ENA primary metagenome ERZ651117 (study PRJEB26857, sample SAMEA4031763) | metagenome | biome: human; feature: oral; material: saliva | place: Philippines | collected 2014... | reverse complement strand
CCAGAAGGGGTTTCTAACGGTCAGCTCTACAAGCAGGCTGGAAATAGTGTGGTTGTTCCTGTGATTAAACGTATCGCAGAGCGGATTGCTTTTTCCCTTAATGAGAGCAATGGGCCGTCTCAATTGGATCGCTCAGGAAAATTTGCCATTATCTATATCAAGATGAATGGACAATTTGAAGGCGAGTCGTATGTTAAAGATTTTGTAAATAATGAAGCAGAAGCATACAAAAAAATTTATGAAGAATATGATGGCAATCTTGAAGTTATTACTGATGAACAGTATAGATCGTTGATTCGTAATAAAAAAAGTAAAGAATTTTATATGCTATCCATAAATAGATAATAAATTCAAGTGTATTGTTGTTTCTAGTGAGGACTATGTTAAGTTATCCGAAAATCGTGTTAATTTAGAGTTTTACAGCATTATTTAACGAATTATATCAAAAGAGGACTAGTGAAAATCTAGTCTTCTTTTGATATACTTAAGCAGGAAGTGAGGATTGATTGATGTGGGAACACCTAAAACAAGAACAAAAAGACAAATATAAGACTCTTATTACCAATTTTGCTAGTCTGAGTGAGGCCTTTTCACAAAAAGCAGAAGTAGATGAAAAGAATAGCGCAGAGGATTTTGTAGCTCCAATTGTTAACTCAAAATTTCAGGAAACAGTTTTTCAAAGAGCTTTTCAAGCTGTTGGCGAGGATATTGCTAATACTTCCTATGATGCTTCGGTTGTTGTTGATGAAAACCATAAATATCTTGTTGGAATCAAATCATTTGGTCTTAATTCGGGTGACCAAAAGATTGCTCAGTTTAAGAAAGACTCACAGTCTTGGATTGAATTACTAAGTGAAATTACTTTTTATGCTGAAATTTCTCCTGATAAAGAAAGTGCAGACAGGGAAAATTATGGGCGATATGAAAAATTAGCTCGAAAAATTGCAACTTTACGGAATCAACGAATTGAATCTTCCAAAGCATTGATTAAGGGTTTTAAATCAGATTCAACTCATGTGGAGGCTGTGTATCATGTATTAATGCCGACACCAAAAGGTAGTGTCCCTCAAATTCATGTGGGTGAGACATCTTATTTACCAGTTGATTTGGACAATTTAAAAATTAAAGGGTCGACCAATCTAAAAAATCCAATGAATTTTAGGTTTACTGATGGTCATCATGATTACAAATACACTGCTGCAGATAGTCAACTACACATGACTTTTAATAATAGGGATATTATTGTCGATACTTGGGATATACAGTATGTCGAAGACCCCTTTTATCTTTTTGAAAATCTTCATTTATTAACGGCAGATAAGAAAGCTACTGATGTTTTAGAAACAGTTTCTTGGGTAATCACGGATAAAGATGGGAATGTAGAAGAAAATTCTGGTTTTAATGGCTTTAATGGCGGATCTAAGTTAGCTAAGAAAGACCGTCTACCACGTATTGTAAAATTTCAGAATCGCTTTAAAAACGAATTATCCTCAGAGGAGATGGCTTTTGCGATATATTCATTAGAGGAGATTCTATTAAAGAGTTGGAAGACTAAGGAAGAAAAACATCAAATGAAGATTATTCGTGAGAAATTAGTAGATTTTGCTTATTCAACGAAAAATCAGGATTTAATCAAGAGTATTGAAAAGTTGGTTTACCGACCTGTAAGCGAGGTCTACATACCTATCCCAGAATCAAATCATTTTCATACCGAGCGACCAGATTTTTTTGGAAAGAATATTGGTACGTTCAAGCCTGGAACAAAGAAGCTCGCTCTTTCAAAAGAAAATCGAACGTTTAAATTGAGATTCTTACCATCTGGAGATATTATTGACGCCTATATTAACCAAGAATCTGGGAAAGCAATCCAGTCTATAGATAAACAGGATATTCTTGGGAATTGGATTTTGAGAGGAGTCTTCCAACTTGCTGAACGAGAAGTCCTAACAGCACAACGTTTAGATGAATTAGAAATAAATGGTATTCGTCTCAGCAAATTCAAAAACGGTGAAATTGGTATAGAGTTTATCTGGATTGATATCGATAATCCCCCATCAGATGCTATTGGATGGGTGGCGAAGAATAAATAATTATTTTCATATTTTATAAATCCCCTCTTCAGCTTTCTTTAAGCAACCCAAGCTATACTATAGTCATCCTAATAAGTATTACTGAACGTCGTTCGGTAGCGATTACTTGTTCTGGCTTTAAGTCAGACGGTGAATCTTTCTTTTTTTCATTAATCTCCCAAACAAGTCTAACCATAAAAGGTTAGGCTTGTTTTTATGAAATAAGAAGAAAGTTTTTCATTAAAAGTAAACGCTTATGCAAATAAAATGAAAACGTTAGGCAAAGTCAGTGAAAACGTCTAAAAAACCGTCAATTCATTGACTTTCGTGGAAAATAGGACTAAAATAACATGGTAAAAATAATTAAAAGGAGAATTCTATTATGAATTTAACTATCTTAGGCCTCGGTTTGGCCGTTATGGGTGTATCTATTGGTGAGGGTATCCTCGTTGCCAATATCGCTAAAGCTGCAGCTCGCCAACCTGAGATGTTTAGCAAACTTCAAACATTGATGTTTACTGGTGTTGCCTTCATCGAAGGTACCTTCTTCGTATTGTTTGCCCTTAGCTACATTGTCTAATAGACAAATAAAAAGATGAAGGAGGGATGAGCAGTGGAAGCTACAAGTAATCCAACCGTCTCATTATTTGGGATTGATTTTGACTTGACGATCCTTGCCATGTCTCTCTTGACAGTAATTATCGTTTTTGGAGTGGTTTTTTGGTCAAGTCGTAAGATGGCCATTAAACCAAAGGGAAAACAAAATGTACTCGAGTTCATCTATGAATTTGTGAATAACACCATTTCTCAAAATCTTGGAAAATTCACAAAAAATTATAGTTTGCTCTTGTTTGTAATTTTCACCTTTGTGTTTACAGCAAACAACTTAGGTCTGCTTGTATCTGTAAAAAGTGAGCATTACAATTTTTGGTCTTCTCCAACATCGAATTTCGGTGTTACTATCACTCTTTCTTTGATTATCACCCTCATTAGTCATATCGAGGGAATCCGTAAAAAAGGGCTTAAAGGCTATCTAAAGGGCTACCTTTCACCATACCCAGCTATGCTCCCAATGAACATCTTGGAACAATTCACCAACCTCGCGTCATTGGCCTTGCGTTTGTTTGGTAACATTTATTCTGGTGAGGTACTAACTGGCTTGATTCTTCAATTGGTAAAATGGTCTGCTTTTGCAGCACCTGTATCCTTTGCTTTGAACCTTGTCTGGGTTGCCTTTTCAGCTTTTATTGGGTTCATTCAAGCCTATGTCTTTATTATCCTAAGTTCAAACTACATTGGTGATAAAGTCAACGAAGAATAATTAAGAAAGGGAGAAATGAAATGTCATTACTGATTAATAGTACGACACTTGGTAATATCATTATTACGCTCGGCTCTGTTTTTCTCTTGTATTACCTCATTCGTAAATTCGCATGGGATCAAATTACAGGAATTTTTGCCGCTCGTGAAAAGAAAATTGCCACAGATATTGATAGTGCTGAAAATGCTCGTCAAGAAGCAGAGAGCTTGGCACAAAAACGTCAAGATGAGTTAGCAGGTGCACGCACAGAAGCAGCTCAGATTATTGATGGGGCCAAGGAAACTGGTAAAACTCAAGAGTCAAAAATCATTGCAGAAGCACATGATGAAGCTAAACGCTTGAAAGAAAAAGCAAATCAAGATATTGCCCAAAGCCGTGTGGAAGCACTTGCTGGCGTTAAAGGTGAGGTTGCTGATTTGACTGTCCTTTTGGCAGAAAAAGTCATGAAACAAAACCTTGATGCCAAAGCGCAATCTGACTTGATTGATAGCTATCTTGATCAATTAGGAGATGCTTAATGGATAAGAAAACACAAGCTCTTGTTGAGCAGTATGCCAGAAGCCTGGTAGAAGTCGCTTTTGAACAAGACGCCGTGTCAACAATCCAAGAAGAAGTAAGGCAAATCCTAACAGTTTTTGCTGAAACAAATCTAAAAACCTTCTTGTCTCAAGAGAATGTGACAAGTGAGGCTAAAAAAGAAAGTCTGAGCTTGATTCAAGAGTCTTGTTCAGTATACATGAACAATTTTCTTGAGGTAATTTCACTCAATGACCGAGCTAACATTCTTTATGATGTCTTGAAATTGGTCCTTGAGCTCTTTGATCAAGAAGACAACACTTACGATGTCACTGTGACATCAGCAAGTCCCTTGTCTGAGGAACAAAAAGCCCGACTTTTGGTGATTGTTTCACAAAAATTTGAGATTAAGACACGTCGTTTAGTAGAAAAAATTGATGAGGACCTCATCGGAGGATTCGTCATCAAAGCAAAAAATAAGGTTGTTGACACGTCAATTCGCAGTCAATTGCAAACCTTTAAAACGAATTTGAAATAGAAAGTGGTGTGACTTTTGGCAATTAACGCACAAGAAATTAGCGCTTTAATTAAAAAGCAAATTGAAAACTTCCAGCCAAACTTTGACGTCACTGAAACTGGTGTCGTTACCTATATCGGTGACGGTATCGCACGTGCTCGTGGTCTTGATAATGCTATGAGTGGTGAGTTGCTCGAATTTGAAAATGGTGCCTATGGTATGGCCCAAAACCTTGAAACTAATGATGTCGGTATCATTATCTTGGGGGATTTCGTAGCAATTCGTGAAGGCGATATTGTTAAACGTACTGGAAAAATCATGGAAGTTCCAGTTGGTGAAGCCCTTATCGGTCGTGTCGTAAACCCACTTGGGCAACCAGTTGATGGTCTTGGAGATATCGAAACAACAGGTTTCCGTCCAGTTGAAACACCTGCTCCAGGTGTTATGCAACGTAAATCAGTTTCTGAGCCATTGCAAACTGGTCTTAAGGCCATTGATGCCTTGGTTCCAATTGGACGTGGTCAACGTGAGTTGGTCATCGGAGACCGCCAAACTGGTAAAACTTCAGTAGCCATTGATGCGATCTTGAACCAAAAAGGTCAAGATATGATCTGTATCTACGTGGCTATTGGTCAAAAAGAATCAACAGTTCGTACACAAGTAGAAACGCTTCGTAAACATGGTGCTCTTGATTACACAATCGTTGTGACTGCCTCAGCATCACAACCATCACCATTGCTTTACATTGCGCCTTATGCTGGTGTTGCAATGGCTGAAGAGTTTATGTATAACGGAAAACACGTTTTGATTGTTTATGATGATTTGTCTAAACAAGCCGTGGCTTACCGTGAACTTTCATTGCTTCTCCGTCGTCCACCAGGTCGTGAAGCCTACCCAGGGGATGTTTTCTATCTCCACTCACGTCTTTTGGAACGTTCAGCTAAGGTTTCAGATGATCTTGGTGGTGGTTCAATTACTGCCTTGCCAATCATCCAAACACAAGCAGGAGATATCTCAGCTTATATCGCAACAAATGTTATCTCAATCACAGATGGACAAATCTTCTTGCAAGAAAACTTGTTTAACTCAGGTATTCGTCCAGCCATTGATGCGGGTTCTTCCGTGTCACGTGTAGGTGGATCAGCGCAAATTAAAGCGATGAAGAAGGTTGCAGGTACGCTTCGTCTTGACTTGGCTTCATATCGTGAACTTGAAGCATTTACGCAATTTGGTTCAGATTTGGATGCTGCGACTCAAGCAAAATTGAACCGTGGTCGTCGTACGATTGAAGTTTTGAAACAACCACTTCATAAACCACTTCCGGTTGAGAAACAAGTTGTTATTCTTTACGCTTTGACACACGGCTTCTTGGACAGTGTTCCGGTTGATCAAATCTTGGATTTCGAAGAAGCCCTCTATGACTACTTTGATAGTCACCATGAGGATATCTTTGAAACTATTCGTACAACTAAGGATCTTCCTGAGGAATCTGTACTTAATGAAGCTATCCAAGCTTTCAAAGATCAGTCAGAATACAAATAGAAATAGGGAGGACAGCATATGGCAGGCTCTCTAAGAGAAATCCAAGCAAAAATTGCTTCAACTAAGAAAACGAGTCAAATTACAGGAGCCATGCAAATGGTTTCTGCCTCAAAATTGACACGTTCTGAGCAAGCTGCTAAAGATTTCCAAATCTATGCCTCAAAAATTAGACAGATCACAACAGATCTTCTACATTCAGAATTGGTTAACGGTTCTTCAAATCCAATGTTGGATGCACGTCCAGTTCGTAAGACAGGGTATATTGTCATTACTTCAGATAAGGGATTAGTTGGAGGATATAATTCAACCATTCTTAAAGCTGTCTTGGATATGATTAAACGTGACCATGATTCTGAAGATGAATATGCTATCATCTCTATTGGTGGAACAGGTTCAGATTTCTTCAAAGCTCGTAACATGAATGTCGCTTTCGAACTTCGTGGCCTTGAAGATCAACCTAGTTTCGATCAAGTCGGGAAAATCATTTCTAAAGCTGTAGGAATGTATCAAAATGAGCTTTTTGATGAACTTTATGTGTGTTACAATCACCATGTTAATAGTTTGTCTAGTGAAGTTCGTGTTGAACAAATGCTTCCAATTGCCGATTTGGATCCCAATGAATCTGAAGGTCATGTATTGACCAAATTTGAATTGGAACCAGATCGTGATACTATTTTGGATCAACTCTTGCCACAATATGCTGAGAGTCTTATCTACGGTGCTATCGTAGATGCCAAAACAGCTGAGCATGCTGCTGGTATGACTGCAATGCAGACTGCCACTGATAATGCTAAGAATGTGATTAACGATTTGACAATCCAATATAACCGTGCACGTCAAGCAGCCATTACTCAGGAAATTACTGAGATTGTTGGTGGTGCTAGTGCACTTGAATAGCTAGAGATTTGTCTTGATTTGACATACAAGAAAAAGGGATGATTGTCATCCAGAAAACTATCATAAGGAGAAAACAATGAGCTCAGGCAAAATTGCTCAGGTTGTTGGTCCTGTTGTAGACGTAGCGTTTGCAGCTGGTGATAAACTTCCTGAGATTAACAATGCATTGGTCGTTTACACTGATGAAGAAAAGTCTAAACGTATCGTGCTCGAAGTAGCTCTTGAACTTGGAGAAGGTGTGGTTCGTACCATTGCCATGGAATCTACTGATGGATTGACTCGTGGGCTAGAAGTTCTGGACACAGGTCGTCCAATCAGCGTTCCTGTTGGTAAAGAAACTCTTGGACGTGTCTTTAACGTGCTTGGAGATACCATTGACTTGGAAGCACCTTTTGCAGATGATGCAGAGCGTGAACCAATTCATAAAAAAGCACCTACCTTCGATGAATTGTCAACATCTACTGAAATCCTTGAAACAGGGATTAAAGTTATCGACTTGCTTGCCCCTTACCTTAAAGGTGGTAAAGTCGGACTTTTCGGTGGTGCCGGTGTTGGTAAGACTGTTCTTATTCAAGAGTTGATTCACAACATTGCTCAAGAGCACGGTGGTATTTCCGTGTTTACAGGTGTTGGTGAACGTACACGTGAAGGTAATGACCTTTACTGGGAAATGAAAGAATCTGGCGTTATTGAGAAAACAGCCATGGTCTTTGGTCAAATGAATGAGCCACCAGGAGCACGTATGCGTGTTGCCCTTACTGGTTTGACAATTGCGGAATACTTCCGTGATGTTGAAGGTCAAGACGTGCTTCTCTTCATCGATAACATCTTCCGTTTCACTCAAGCGGGTTCTGAGGTTTCTGCCCTTCTTGGCCGTATGCCATCAGCCGTTGGTTATCAACCAACACTTGCTACTGAAATGGGGCAATTGCAAGAACGTATCACATCAACTAAAAAAGGTTCTGTTACATCAATCCAAGCTATCTATGTTCCAGCCGATGACTATACTGACCCAGCGCCAGCTACAGCATTTGCTCACTTGGATTCAACAACCAACCTTGAACGTAAGTTGACACAAATGGGTATTTACCCAGCCGTTGACCCATTGGCATCAAGCTCACGTGCCCTCTCACCTGAAATTGTTGGTGAAGAACACTATGCTGTTGCGACTGAAGTTCAACGTGTGCTTCAACGTTACCGTGAATTGCAAGATATTATCGCTATCCTTGGTATGGATGAATTGTCAGACGAAGAAAAAACATTGGTTGGACGTGCTCGTCGTATCCAATTCTTCTTGTCACAAAACTTCAACGTTGCTGAACAGTTTACAGGTCAACCAGGTTCTTATGTTCCAGTTGCCGAAACTGTTCGTAGCTTTAAAGAAATCCTTGAAGGTAAATATGACAATCTTCCTGAAGATGCCTTCCGTAGCGTAGGCCCAATTGAGGATGTAGTAGCAAAAGCTAAAGCTATGGGCTACTAATGAGGTGAAGATATGGCACAAATGACCGTACAAGTGGTAACTCCAGATGGTCTTAAATATGACCACCATGCCAGCTTTATCCACGCGGTTACTAAAGATGGTCAAATTGGTATTTTGCCAGGCCATATTAACTTGATCGCTCCACTTGAAGTGGATGAGCTCAAGGTTCGTCGTGTGGATGACGAGAGTCACGTCGATTGGATTGCCGTAAATGGTGGTATCATCGAAGTTAAAGATGATTTCATTACTATCGTTGCCGATTCAGCAGAACGTGAACGCGACATTGACGTTTCTCGTGCCGAACGTGCCAAGCAACGTGCCGAACGTGACTTGGAAGAAGCAACCAAATCTGATCGTATTGATGAAGTTCAACGTGCTCAGGTTGCTCTCCGTCGAGCACTTAATCGTATCAGTGTCGGTACAAAATAAGATAAAAAACGGGATCTAGGTCTCGTTTTTTTTGTTTATCCTTAAAGGAAATATGAGGACTAGCAATCTTACTACAGAAAGTTAGTTGCCAGATGAATTTGAGTATAAAAGACTAAATAAAATATTGAGTAATGAAAACGATTAATTTAGCTTTTACTTTAGTTTAAGATATCAAAGTGTTATAATATAAGCTGTTAGCTTTATGTTTTTTATGAAAATGTAGAGTAACGTAATAGAAAGTATGAGTTTTTTAGATATGAAAATTGAAAAGAAACATCTTTTGGACTATACCATCTTGATACCTTATTTAATTTTATCAGTGGTTGGTTTGATTATGGTTTATTCAACAACGAGTGCTCTTTTAGTAACTTATGGAGCCAACCCTTTCGCATCAGTTATGAACCAAGGTGCCTTTTGGCTAGTATCCTTATTCTTTATCTTTTTCATTTATCGATTGAAATTGAATTTCCTCAGAAAAGATAAGGTCCTAGGAGCTGTCATATTTGTCGAAATTTTACTCTTGGTTGTTGCGAAGTTTTTCACTAAAGAAATTAATGGAGCGAATGGATGGATTGTACTGGGTCCCTTATCTTTCCAACCAGCGGAGTATCTTAAGGTTATTGTTGTTTGGTATTTGGCACACACCTTCTCAAAACAACAGTCAGCTATAGAACGTTATGACTATCAGGCCTTGACTAAGAATAGGTGGATACCGAGGAATAAAAAAGAACTTAATGACTGGCGTTACTATTTGCTAGTAATGATTGGCTTAGTTGCCATCCAACCGGACTTGGGGAATGCGGCTATCATCGTATTGACAACAGTCGTCATGTTTTCAATTTCTGGTGTTGGTTATCGTTGGTTTACGGCACTGTTTGCTAGCATTGTAGGACTGTCGGCTGCTTTTCTTGGATTGATTGCTTTGGTTGGAGTACAAACCATGGCTAAGGTACCTGTCTTTGGATATGTTGCCAAGCGTTTTGCAGCTTATTTTAATCCTTTTAAGGATTTAACAGGTTCTGGACTTCAGTTATCTCATTCTTACTATGCTATGAGTAATGGGGGATGGTTCGGTCTTGGACTCGGAAATTCGATTGAGAAAACCGGTTATCTCCCAGAAGCAACGACAGACTTTGTGTTTTCAATTGTTATTGAAGAGTTAGGTCTCATTGGAGCAGGTTTGATTCTGGCCCTTCTCTTTTTCCTTATTCTTCGTATTATGATTGTAGGCGTTAAGGCTAGAAATCCGTTTAACTCAATGATGGCACTTGGTGTGGGGGCTCTCATGCTTATGCAAGTTTTTGTTAATATCGGTGGAATCTCAGGTTTGATTCCATCGACAGGGGTTACCTTCCCCTTCCTTTCACAAGGTGGTAACTCTCTCCTGGTAACTTCCATTGGTATTGCTTTTGTCTTGAACATCGCTGCTAATGAAAAACGAGATAATATCGTTCAGGCTATTGAGGAAGAGTTATCTCAGACTCAAGAACTAGAAAATCAAAATGAAAAAATTGTACCATTGAGAAGAAGTCGTTAACATACGGCTTCTTTTTGTCTTTTGGAGTCTAGTCATGGTTTGGATAGAATGAAAAGATTTTAGAAGTAGGAGAAAGAGAGTATTGAAAGAAATATTTGTGATAACTCTAAAGAAAAACTGAAAACTATATAAAATACTTGCAATTCTATGACATTTTGATAGAATAGTAGAGTAAAGTTAGACTGTATTGCCTACTGTCTATCTATAAAATATATTTTATTGGAGGCTTTTACTCAAATGGCAAAAGAAAAATACGATCGTAGTAAACCACACGTTAACATTGGTACTAT
>ENA-OWLZ01000505-OWLZ01000505.1-metagenome-genome-assembly--contig:-NODE-505-length-10685-cov-9.800941_pt1 | contig 10685 bp, 10 predicted proteins | sample MGYA00245341_ERZ651117 | MGnify/ENA primary metagenome ERZ651117 (study PRJEB26857, sample SAMEA4031763) | metagenome | biome: human; feature: oral; material: saliva | place: Philippines | collected 2014... | reverse complement strand
CAATAGCAAACATTATGATATCATTTAATTCCAATGCATGTATGACACGCACTAGATCATACACACACACGATAATCATAACAGGCACAGCCATGATAAACGAAAAATCAGCTGCGGCCCTTCGTGTACAGCCGATAAGCATCCCCCCTGCAATAGTTGCGCCAGAGCGCGAAAATCCAGGCCACAGGCAGAGCATTTGATACAGTCCGATTTGAAAGCATTGATATATAGTCAAATTATTTACAGAATCCACCAATCGCCCAGACACTGTTCTTTTTTCGGCATAAATCATAAACACAGCACCTACGATAAGCCCTATTATAACGGGAATTGGTCCAAATAAATACCCTTTTATAATGTATTGCAAAAGATATCCAGCCACTAATACAGGTAGCATACCCGCACTAATATGTAATAAAGATACGCCCCGTGTTTTTATCCAATTTTTTCGTTTCAAAAAGCTGTTAAACGTGCGTCTATAATGTGTATAAATAGCAAGGATGGCACCTATCTGAATAAACACTTCAAATACATCGGCATGAGTGCCTTCAAAGTTGAGCATATGCCCAATAATAATCATATGACCTGTACTCGATACAGGAATACACTCTGTTATACCTTCTATAACACCTAAAATGAGGGCTATTACATATTGGTCCATGGCATTCACCTTCTTTCAAAATGTGGTCACAACGCATGGCAATATATAATGCCCTCATCAATCAATATAGATCTAATTAATCAATAACTATAACACGCTCAGGTTTAGTGATTGTCACTACCGCATGTTTTGGATCATTATTGTGTTCTAAGTACAATTGATCACCTTCAAGATGACCACGCCACCCTACAACAATCGGATATGTTTTACTAATAGTCTTTAATAGTTCAAGAGGATTAAGATTTAGAATTGGTGCAAACAACACATTGATACCGTCTATGAGAACTACTTCTGTATCGCTACGACTTAATGCACGACGAATTACTTCTTCTGCAAGTTTTGGTCTTTCATCACGAGGTACTAATAAAAATTCTTCTTCAATAAGTTGTTTTGCTTCTAAATACTTCCAACCTTTTTGCTCTGATAATTCACGAATCAATAAACTTTTACCAGAACCTGGACCACCAACAACGAACAATATACGTTCATCATTATTTTGAATTTGTTCCCATCGTTCTTTCACATCTTGTACAGTAACCATATCCTTGCCTCCTCACATAAGATGACCTATTTAACAGGTCGGTCAGACAACATCACTGATTTGATATATTGATTTTTATCATCTAGGGCGAACTGCAAATAGGAATTATTCGATCTTGGATTTTTATATTCATATACCGTAGCCGTTCCTGTACTAGTGGTAGATTCAGCAATACGCGTCGGCATACCATATACAAAGAGTAATAAATATTTAGTATCACCCATAGCGATACCACGACGTGTTGGTGTATAGACATTTAGTAAAACGCGATTAATAAGCGAATTATCATCAACACTAACACCATATTCATTATAGCCTATGAACGTAGACCCAAACAGCATTCCCTGTGTACGCCATTCGCCATTTGCATCATTTACAAAATGCTGATTCAAACGCAATCCGCGTAGCACAAAGTCATCCTCAGTCAACTGACCGGCATGGAAGGAATACATAGGCGCCTTAGGCAATCCAAATCGAGACCATACTTGACCATCCAAAATATCAACAGCCTCTACCGTATTATTTTTAATGGTGAAAGCCACATAGGATTTTCCATTTTGAATTGTTTCTGGTAATTGGCTATTATTATTTGTATTCGCTACAAAAGAAGAAAATTCCTTTTTTTCTGGCCATGAATTTTCAGAATGACCTTCATATAAGAAGATATATGATTCATCAGTCTGATTCCGCCACATCGCATTAGGGCTACCATAGGAGAAAATCATTTCCATACGGGAACTGCCTACGCCGATATCACGAATCGTAACTAAACCCTTATCAGTAGTATGAAGATTAGTAATAGTACCAACAGGGAATAAATAGGTCGCACCTTGTCCACGCAATTGATTATCTACTAAACGCGATTTATCTGGGCCTGTATACACAGTTATATCTATATCTTTTTCATGATACGTTGTGAATACACCCTTCACCGTCTTTTGAGCAGATGGACTAGGTACATACACATCACCAACACGATAAACTGGACCAATACTTGTACCATCTTCAGAATCTGACTTTTGAGCTAGACTATAATCATCCTCATCACCAAGCGTTGGCAAATTATTAGAAGTATAAGAACGTCCGATATCTGCTAGGTTATTTTTTGAATCTTGTGGCATAACACCATCATTTTCACTAGCAGCTTGCCAATACTGTAATGAGTCACCAAAAGCAGTGACAGCCAATTGTTCTGCTAGCCATCCGGTCTTCGAAGATTCATCAGCAGTAGGCGTTTTCACAACAGCTACAGCATTTTTTACTTCCGGTATTGTTGGTCCTGCATCAACGGCCCCTACCGATGCGGTTCCTAAAGCACTTAACACTGCCATCGTCAATGCAGCACGACATAACATATGTTTCATTACCGTTTCTCCATTTGTTCTCTAATCCATGTTAACCAAGGCGCCAATCCATCCTTAGCAGTACAGCTGATTTCAAATATATGCCCTTGAGGATTTAAATTACGAATATCTTTAATGGCTTTATCTTTATCGAATGGTACATATGGCAATAAGTCAATCTTATTGAGCAATATAGCTTTTGATTCCTTAAAAATAAGAGGATATTTCAAAGGCTTATCTTCACCTTCTGTAACAGACAAAACGGTAACCTTCATCGCCTCACCAATATCGAACTCAGCAGGGCATACTAAATTACCTACGTTCTCGATAATAATCATATCGAGTTCATCAAGATCTAAATCGGTTATAGCATCTTGAATCATATTAGCATCTAAATGACAACCTCCAACGGTATTAATTTGTATGACAGGCACACCTAGAGCATGAATACGTTCTGCATCTTTGGATGTAAATAAATCACCTTCGATAACAGCTAATTTATAGTCTTTAACTAAATCTTGAAGTGTTGCTTCTAGCAAGGATGTCTTTCCGGCCCCTGGAGAACCCATTAGATTAAAGACAAATATATTTTTTTCTTTAAATACTTGTTGTAACGATGATGCAATGGCATCATTTTTTGCCAACACATTTGTTTTTACTTCTACTTGCATATATACCTCAATCTATATCAATAGATGTCACTTGTAGTTCGCGACCACCTATAGTATTTACAAAATGGCTTTCACAATGAGGACAGATAAATTTGTAATCTTGTACATCAAATATCGTATCACAATCTAAGCATTGCCCTTTAATAGGAATCGTATGAATATCGATTTTTGAATGCTCTGCAGGTGTCCCCTTTGTAACGGCATCCCAACAGAATAAGAGTGCATCAGGTTCTACACCACTCATCAACCCCAAATCGAGCTGCACAGAATGAACGATAGACGCATCATTGTTTTTCATTGTCTCTAAAGCAATATCTAAAATACCCTCAGCGATTGACATTTCGTGCATGGTACGCCTCATAAACAGCTTCTAACATCATTGTAGTGGTAACAGAGCCAACACCGCCTGGTACAGGTGTGATAGCCGAAGCTACCGCACTCACCGCATCATAATCAACATCGCCCACTGTTTTTCCGTCTAATTCATTAATGCCTACATCGATAACAACAGCGCCAGCTTTCACCATGTCAGCTGTAATCATATGTGCTCGGCCCGCAGCAGCAATCACAATATCAGCTTGTTGTACATGGTGTGCTAAATCAGCCGTACGAGAATGGCAAATAGAAACCGTAGCATGACGTTCAAGCGCCATCAACGCTACCGGTTTGCCAATCACTTGGCTACGACCAACAACGACCACATGTTTACCTTCTAAAGGAATACCATAATGATCCAGGATTGCAAGGCAGGCCTTCGCAGTACAAGGTGCAAAACCACCTTTACCAGCTGTAACAAGACCGATGTTATAGGTAGTAAGACCATCGATATCCTTCTTAGGATTCAATGCATCGATTAATTGCTCCGTGTCAATTTGCTTTGGCATCGGCATGAGTGGCAATATACCATGCACCGCATCATCATTATTCAACATCATCAATGCATCGTATACCTCTTGATGCGTAGCTGTACTTGGTAATTGTTTGCGCACAAAACCATATCCAAAGTTCTTCGCTGTTTTCTCCATGAAGTCCGCGTACATGTTAGCTCCATGATCATCACCAACAAGCAATACAGCCATCGTAATTGTACCGGCCTCTAGCCCTGTCATTTTCTCTTGCAACGTTGCTTTATCTGCATCTGCTACAGCCTTGCCACGTAATTCAATCATATGTATCTCCATTTCATTATCTCATAGGTAAACTTCATATAAAAAGGTGCCTCTAGAGGCACCTTTAGTTTTCTCTTATTCTATTATATAACGTTTTGTCTATAGTTGCAGTTACCCATCCTGTAACTAATGACTAAATTGAACCACAATAGGTGTACCAGGAGACACTACGGTTCCCGGCAATTGTTCTTGAGAAATCGCCTTACCAGTACCATCTGGTTTAAAGTATAACCCCGCCGTATGCAGCCAATCACGTACCTCTCCAAATGTATAACCTCTAAAATCAGGCAATACAATAGTACCATCACCATTAGGTTTTACTGCTGGAAGTTTTGCCGATGGTGTAGTCGCCACAGTAGCACTCTCCTTAACGGAAGGTGACATTTGGTAATACCGCACTAATTGAGACACGATATTTTTAAATACTGGAGCCGCAATTTGACCACCATAAATAGAACCTTTTTTAGGATCATCAATGACAACAAGAACAACAAACTTAGGATCTTCTACCGGACCAAAGCCAATAAAGGATGCGATATAATGTCCTGCTAAATAGCCGCCATTTTTGGTATCTAACTTTTCAGCAGTCCCTGTTTTACCTCCAAAGTGATAGCCTTCGACCATCGCTTTAGTACCGCCACCTTCAGACACTTCCTTTTCAAGAATATCAGCAATCGTTTTAGCCGTTTCTTCTGGTATCGGTTGCCCCACAACTTCAGGGTCAGTAGTACTAGTTACTTCACCTTTTATATTGCTGTAGGATTTAACAATATGTGGTTTCATCATACTACCACCATTAGCTATAGCGCCAAAAGCACGAACCATTTGCAATGGTGTTACTGCAATACCTTGACCGATAGACATAGTTGCTACATCAAGCTTACTCATATCAGCAGGGTCATATAAAATGCCATCACCTTCACCAGGCAATTCAATACCCGTCTTAGAACCGAAACCATAATTACGTACATATTTTGATAATATATCAGCGCCTGTAGTGGTACCAATTTCTGCCATACCTGTATTGATGGAGAACTTCAAAATATCAATCAACCGAACAGGGCCATAGCCTTCACCATTCCAGTTTTGCATAACATGTCCATTTGCCACAAAGGAACCTTTATCGTTATACACTTGGTCTAGTTTCCATTTACCCGATGCCAACGCAGCAGATGCAATAATCGGCTTAAATGTAGAACCTGGTTCATACAAATTTGTTACTGCAATATTTTTAAAATCTTCCTCTGTGCCTTGATTATAATGATTTGGATCATAGGTTGGTCGGTTCGCCATCGCCAAGATTTCATCCGTTTTAGGATCCATAACGATAACGCTAGCATGTTTGGCGCCCGTATCTTCCATGGCTTTATCGAGAGCACGTTCCGCTATAAATTGAATGCTTGCATCAATCGTTAAGGTCACACTCTTACCCTTATCAGGTAAATATTTAGATAGCACAGAACCAAAGATGGCATTCCCTTTTCTATCTGTTGCAACTAGTTCCTTTTGGATACCGCCCTTCAATTCATCATCTAGCACCATTTCAAGACCATCAAGGCCCTTATCATCGGTGCCGACAAAGCCGAGTACTTGGGCTGCCAAATTACCATTAGGATAATATCGTTTAGACTCTTCTACAAAGTTAAGGCCTTCTAAATTCTTATCCTCAATCAATTGTGCTACCGCTTTCGACTTTTCCGGTTCCATCATACGGTCAATCCATACAAACGCAGTATCCTCTTGTAATGATTTCACAATATTCTCTTTTGACATCGTCACGTATGGCGCTATAAGTTCAGCAATTTCAGTAGGCGATTGCTTAATCATCTTAGGATCCGCATATAGAGATTTTGTAACCACACTCATGGCCAAAGGACGTCTATTGCGGTCATAAATCGTACCGCGCGGAGATTGTAATTTTCTATCCACTTGCACTTGGCTCAAGTTCTTCGCCTGCAAATCAGACTTATCTATAATTTGTAAAAAGAATAAGCGCCCCACTAATACAACGGCAATACACAGTAATACGCGTACCGTATATTCAATTCGCTTATTATCATTCCCTGAAATATTCATTATGGTCTCCCACTTAATATATTACTTCGATGACCTCTGCAACTTATGGATAAGCGCTTCATATAAATCATCCGGTGTATTATTAACAACATTATTTTGCACCTGTTGCATCAAATACTGTAACCCTTTTGCCACATTATCGCCACAGGCTTCTATAACGCGCTCGTCATAGTTCAAATCTTTTGTATGTACAGGCATTTCTAGACTTAAGTCAGCCATACATTCCCCGAATGCCAATGTACCATCAGTAACGGAATATGGCTTACCACATCCAAGGACGTCGGCCGCGCACACCTTCGCCAATTGTAACCATGCTTCACGCATACTTTGACTATCTCTAAACTCGCCGCTACGAATTTCCTTGCGCATCCATTTTTTCTCATCTGCCTCTTCATTTTGTACAAAGAAATGAAAGCGCATATGATTTTTAACAATCCACGATACGCGACTAGCAAATTTCTTATTATAGCCGAGACGAATTAATAGGTCATAGGCCATTTGAGCACCTAGATTATCATGGCCTCGGTCGGTATAACGTCCATTAATAACTTGCCTAATAGTAGGCATGCCCTTTGCTACATCATGTAATAGGGCGCCCCAACGAAGGGTTAAATCAGGTTCCGTTTCCGAAACGACAGCTAATGTATGGTACCACCCATCAAATTCGTGAAATGCCTTTTCTTGAGGCAATCCCACTAGATGATATAGCTCTGGCAATATAGGAATCTCTTTAATTTCCCCATTTTCGACGACGCGGCACGAACACTCTGCCAAACGCGATTGGACGAGTACATCTAGCCCTTTTGCAACTGCTGGTTCCAATAATAAACGGTCTAATTCATTGCGCACTCGTTCTAGTGAAAGCCCTGATACACGGTGGAATGCTTTTGGCATGGCCTCTAATAGGGCTTTATCTGGAAGAAAATCGAGTTTTGCTATAAATCGGCAAGCTCTAAATAGTCTTAGTGCATCCTCTTGAAACCGTTCCGCTGGATTTCCAATAGTGCGCAGAACCTTATGCTTAATATCTCGGCGCCCGCCGACTAGGTCGATAACCTCTTTATAGCGATTCATCGCCATACCATTAACGGTAAAATCGCGACGTTTTACATCTTCTTCAAGCGTATCTGCATAAATGATTTCTTCAGGGCGATGACTATCTGCCCCATATCGTTCCTTACGATACGTAGCCACTTCATAATGTTTCCCATCTACAATGGCCACTACCACACCGAAGGACTTACCTATGATGCCTGTCGTTTCAATATTCGCATCACCTAAAACAGATATGACCTGTTCAGGTCGGGCAGATGTAACGATATCAAAATCGTGGGGCTTTACATGCATGAGCATATCTCGCACAGCGCCGCCAATAATGAAAGCCTCAAAGCCCGCTTCTTCTAAAATTGTCAGCAAACGTATAGCTTGTTCCATACATCCACCCTCCCTTCTATTTATCTTTTTATTGTACTACAAATAGGGTTATGAAAAAAGGCTCACATACCATAAGCATAATGCAGATTATGCTCATAACAGTGAACCTTTTGTATATATATAATTATAGTGAGCGAACTTTCTCCGCTATAGCAAGACCTGTTTGAGTGACAGCTAAACCACCATCACTTGTTTCACGAAGGGCTGCAGGCATAGCGCGACCGATATTATTCATCGCCTCAATCACCTCATCGGTAGGTATTTGGCTTTCAATACCAGCTAAAGCAAGTTCAGCCGCCGTAATGGCATGAACGGCGTAAACGCCATTCCGTTTCACACATGGCACCTCAACAAGACCTGCCACAGGATCACAAGCAAGGCCTAGTAGATTTTTCATACACAATGATACGGCATGCCCGACCTGACGAGCAGTACCGCCCATCATTTCTACAATGGCAGCTGCCGCCATACATGCAGCCGTACCAATCTCAGCTTGACAGCCACCAACCGCACCGGCTACACAAGCGCGATTAGCAACCACATTCCCTACGCCTGATGCAGCAAGGAATCCTTTCACCAAGACATCTCTGTCAAGTTTATATTGCTCAGCCACGGCCTGAATAGCACCAGGCATAACGCCACAAGAACCAGCTGTTGGGCAAGCTACAATTCTAAACATTTTCGCATTAGCTTCATTGACCGCAATAGCATAGGTCATCGCTTTATAAGCAGTTTCACTCATGAATAATGGTTTCCGTTCCATTAAACGAGCCGCATCACCACCAGACATATTGGATTGAGTCCGTTGTAAATGACGCAAACCATCGTGAATGGAGGACTCAAAAATACTTAGTCGATGCTTAATTTCTTTAACAATTTCCTTTTCACTACGATCATACTGTTCTAGCTCGCTGCGCAATACCACATCACCAAAGGATATGTTATTCTCTTCACTAAGGCGGATAATATCAGCTATCGTTTCATATTCGTAACTCATCATATCCTCCTATAGGGCCTCAAAGGTCATCACATCCTGAATGCCTGGGCATTCACGCATAAATTGTACTGTAATAGGGTTTACAACAGAATCTGTGGTAATTACCATAACTGCGTCCTTGTATTTACCCTTTCTAAACACGCGCATGGACGCAATGTTGATATCCGATTCGCTCAAGGCCTGACTAATGAGAGAAATTGCACCTGGCCTATCCTCATGGAATACAACGAGGGTAAATTCATCGCCCGTAATGGACATATCATTGCCATCTACTTCAGTAATCATGATTTGACCACCACCAATCGAACGGCCTACGACGGACATATGACGATTATGGTCACCGTATAAATCAAACTTAACCACATTCGGATGACCTATATCAAGTGGTGATTCGATGAAAGTATAGTCTAAGCCCACTTCATCGGCGAGTTCCTTCGCATTACGGATGCGTTTATCATCCTCTTTAAATCCTAGTAAACCACCTAATAGGGCACGATCTGTACCATGCCCTTTATATGTTTTTGCAAACGACCCATACAAGGTCATCTCAACCTTCTTCGGCGTATTCCCAAATATACAACGAGCCATCTTACCAAGCCGCGCCGCACCAGCGGTATGCGAACTAGATGGACCTATCATAACAGGGCCGATAATATCAAAAATACTATTCATATATGCCTCTATATACACATAAATAATGTGAAAAAATCTTACTTTACCTATAGTATAACAATCAATATTCAACCATGTCCATATGCACATTAGAGGCATTTTTGTATATTCCAAATGGACAAAAACTTATTCAAGATACATTAAGTGTCTCTAACATCTCGATTTTTTAAGAAAATGCAAAATACATTTCTATATTTACTCTTTCAACTAATAGGTCCCATCCCTCAAAGAATTAATATCAGCTATGATATTAAAAATAAACATGAGTATGAAGCAAATTATTATGGGGAGAACAGTATAAAAATCCCATTTTGCCTTTTTCATAAGTACACCCTTTGTTTCCTCATCCAAAGCTGAATCTTGAATAATAGCCCCTCTTCTTAGCCACAATTCTACTAGACAAAATAAGAACGTTGTCATGCTCAATCCTATAGTTGCAACAATCCGATAATATGGTACATCTGCATAATATGCTATATTTAAAAGAATAAAAACAAAAATACCATTCCCGACCTCTGTATAAAGCATTACTTTAGATTGTTTAACCTTAACTTTCTTTAGCTCAAAATAAGGATGCTTTATAAAATAGAGGCAATATAAAAACATTAAAAACAGTGAAATACCTAACACTGCTACACCCCCATTAAACTGCAACTCATTACGTAAAAAGAAATAAATATTGTTACCAATCATTATATATGAAGCACTCATCTATTAGCAATCTTCCCCTCAGCATACTATTTTTGTAAAAGCTATCATGGGAAATAGTATATTGATGGGACTTATTTTCTACTAACCTTTTACAAATAGCTTTTACCAAATAGTAAAAAACACACCTAGAGCATAACCCTAGGTGCGTCATTTATAGCAACAGCCCGAATCATATAAGAGAGAGGGGATTAGGGCCGCTGTTATCAAGTTTTAATCCGATTAGCCCAAGATAGCTTTCATATCAGCTTCTGGAGTTGTAATTGGATGCAAGTTGAATTTTTCTACCAAAATGTTCAATACATTGCTGGAGAAGAATTTAGGCAAGGAAGGTCCAATGTAAATATTGCGGATACCCAATGCCAACAATGTTAACAAGATACATACCGCTTTTTGTTCGTACCAGGACAATA
>ENA-OWLZ01000503-OWLZ01000503.1-metagenome-genome-assembly--contig:-NODE-503-length-10704-cov-8.966194_pt1 | contig 10704 bp, 11 predicted proteins | sample MGYA00245341_ERZ651117 | MGnify/ENA primary metagenome ERZ651117 (study PRJEB26857, sample SAMEA4031763) | metagenome | biome: human; feature: oral; material: saliva | place: Philippines | collected 2014... | reverse complement strand
TTGGTCTGGGCAAGTCGAGGTCCTATACTTCGATGAGTTCAAAGAGAGAGGGTAACATTAGAATTTGATGGAAGCAGGCAAAGTAAAATTTGCCTGCTTCTTTTTGCTTAACGATGGAAAGTAAGCTTGACATTTTATTGGAAAATAATTATATTGTATGTAAAGTAAACTTTCCATCTTGAGAGGTGATGCGATGTGAAGAATAGGCTTGAGGAAATTCGAAAGGCAAAAGGAATCACACAAGAAGAACTTGCGAATGCGCTTGAAGTGTCTAGGCAGACGGTGGGATCTTTAGAAAACGGAAGATACAACCCGTCCATTATATTGGCATTTAAAATAGCAAAGTTCTTTGAAGTATCTATTGAAGAAGTATTTATTTATGAGGAGGGTCAACATGAAGACGAATAAATTGTGGTATATAGGATATGTAATCGGACTATGTAGTTTGATTCTAAAGTTTACTCTCAATATGAATGGAGCTATCGATGTGCTGTTGACTTTTGTTTTTTCCATCAGCGTATCTGTTTCATATGTGCAACTCACTCACCTTAGACTATTAGAAAAGGACCGTGACTATAAAATTAGCGTGAATGACGAGCGTAATGAAAAAATCAGAGACAAAGTAAATGCAACGATGGCATCTGTACTTATGCTCCTAATAGGAATTATTGCAGTTATCTGTATTGAAGTAGAGGCGTACTTACCAGCAACGTTGTTAACTATTTCGCTAGCGTGTTCTCCTGTTATCATGCTTTTTATTAGCAAGTATTACGAGAAAAAATATTAGACGAGTATCGAAAAAAGGCTCCAATATTATACATTTTGCCATTGAAGCAACAACGGGAACATGAGATAATGGGCTAAGACAGTCATTTTGATTGAAGGTATAAACATTTTTGTAACCGCAATCATATACGCGTTGCGGCTTTGGAGGAACGATATGGATTATCAAGCAGTACGAAAAAAATATACGCTCTATACGAGAGTTGCGGGGATTTTGACAATGGTTCTCATTCTTTGCGTCACGTTTGCAGTAAGTGAGATTCCGATGCGAACCGGGGGCATTCTTGTGATTGTTGCAGGGGTAGCTCTTGCCATCTATTTGATTAATAAATGGTATTTAAGCACTGTGGCGAAATTGTTGCATGTGGATTTGGATTTTACATCATGGAAACAATATATCGAGATGAATAAAGAAACCAAAAGAGCAGTCCTCCGATTAGACGCGGCAACGTCGGAAGTGTCCTTGGCGTACATGACAGGGGACTTCGAGACGGCGATTCGAAAGGCCAAAGAAATCTTGAGTCGGGACGGACTTCCGCTACAATACCGAAACGTCTTGCAAAGCTACCTGGCCCGTTCAGTCGTGCTGAGCCAGCCAGAGTTAAGCCGAGAAGAGCTGGGGGAGATGCTTGGTGAACTGACGATAACAGACCCTGCGCTGGCCGAAAAAACGGAAAAGATGAGTGTCGCTCTCTACGACCTAACGATCGCGCACGAAAGCAACGACTACTTCGAAACGTTAACGAACGAATTCAAGTACCCACAGTTAGAAATCATCTACTACAAGGCTTTGAACGCTACAATTAAAGGTGATACGAATCGTGCCCATGAGCTGCTTAGCCAGCTTGCCGGTGAAGATGAGAGATTGTATGTCGTGAGGATGGGGAATATAAAGTTGTTTAATTAAAATCCAATTAATAAAATTATATTTTTTCAGATAAAGAATAAATTATCTCTATGAAATGTTTTTTGATAAAAACTTAAGCGATGTGGACAGTGCTAGAGTAGCTCTCTATTTGTATTATTTTTCCTAAACTATAAGTAGTTTATTTTCTGAAGAAACTTTTGTAGGAATTGTAGAATTTGAGTGGGAAGCGGGAAGATAAATCTGAAGAGTAAAAAATATAGATTACGTTGATTTGCTTAAAGAAATATTGATTATTATTATGATGATAAGTTTTTCACACAGATGTCCGGTGCTTGAACAGGACCGAATACGAAAAAAGTACTAATTAAAGATAGTTTTAGAATATAATTTATTCTGTTAACTAGTGCAAGTAATGTTAGAGGATAATTATGGTAGCAAATTCACCTTGCGAATAAGTATAACTTCGAAATTAGTGATTTTTCTTTAGTTAATAAAGTTTGACGTTGACGTAACACCGTGATAATCTTCTATTTAATGGAATATAGTAAGGAGAGATATAATGAGTTATCAAGAGTTTTACGAGTGGTTGAAGTATAATAGAGGTATGGGAGACAGATCATCTAAAGATGTAATATCTCGTTTGAAAAGAGTGGTGAAAATTTCGAATCTTAATTCTAACAATTTAGAGATGATAACGATAGAAAGCCTTGAATCGAGTAAAGATTATTCTTGTTTGTCAATATATATAAAATCTCAATTAAAGAGAGCCGTAGTCCTATATAATGAGTTTGAAAATAGAAATGGTAAAAAATAATGGAATGAGGTGTATAAATGAATGCGTTATCTCTTTTTTCAAGCGCTGGTATAGGAGAGTTTTATTTAAAAAATGTTGGGATTGATGTTGTATTAGCAGTGGAAATAGTATCTAGTAGAGCTAAAGCTCATCAATTTTTATACCCCAGTTGCGAAGTTATTACAGCAGATATCACAGATGAAAATGTACAAAAATTACTTATCGAAAAATCAAAAGAGAAAGAAATAAATCTAATTATTGCTACGCCACCTTGTCAGGGACTGAGTACAGCGGGAAACAATAAAACAGAAGAATCCCTATATAGAGATCCAAGAAATTATCTGATTTTGTCTGCATTAAAAATAGTTAGTGAATTAAAACCAGACTATTTTATAATAGAGAATGTACCTAGATTCAAACAAATGAAATATACTGATGGAGAAGAATTTTTATCTCTACACGAATTGTTAAATAAAAAATATAGTAACGAATACGAAATTGCTTGTGATATTTTGAATGCTGCAGACTATGAAGTTCCTCAGACACGCTTAAGGGTTGTATATAGGATGTGGAAAAAAGGAATGAATTGGCATTTGCCTAGAAAGAGTTCCAGAATAATAAGTGTAGAAGAGGCAATTGCTGAACTGCCTTCACTAGAAGCTGGAGAGGATTCAGGAATTAAAAATCATGTAGCAAGGAAGCATCCAAATAATCATATAGAGTGTATGAGATATACTCCAACTGGGAAGTCTGCATTCGCAAATACAGTACACTATCCAAAGAAAGAAGATGGAACCAAAATTAAAGGATATCCAAATAGTTATAAAAGAATTCGTTGGGATATTCCTGCGCCTACTGTTACTATGAGAAATGAAATAATATCATCTCAGGAAAATGTACATCCGGGAAGGGAACTTGGAGATGGAAAATGGAGTGATGCGAGAGTGCTCACTCTAAGAGAGTTGTTGATAATTTCTTCACTTCCACCAGATTTAGATAAACCGACTAATCTTACGGATACTGCTTTTCGTCAGTTGATAGGTGAAGGGATTCCGCCTAAAATGATGGAAGAAATTATGAAAGGAATAGATACAAAATAGATGGAAAAATATATTAACGCTCTGTCGATGTTTGCTGGTGGTGGAATTGGAGAAACTTATTTTGAGGAAATTGGTATACATGTAAAGGTAGCAAATGAATTATTACTTGAGAGAGCTCAATTTTATCAATATACACATCCAAATACAGAGATGATTTGTGGGGATATTTCCGAAGTAGAAATTTATCAAAAAGTTATTGACAGAGCAAAAGAAAATAAAGTTAGATTCCTATTGGCTACTCCGCCTTGTCAAGGAATGAGTACTTTAGGGAAAAAACAATATGAGAAGGATGAAAGAAATTCTCTAATTAAGTATGTTTTAAAAGCGATAAACGAATTAAATCCTGATTATGTAATGATTGAGAATGTCCCTAAATTTATTAAATTATTATATGATTATGATGGCACCACTTATTATTCAGACACTGCACAATCAGATACTCCTTTTCACATTGTAGATCTTTTAGAGCATCTTTTCTCCGAAAACTATAATATTGAAATGAGAATTTTAAATGCGATGAATTACTCTGTAGCGCAAAGTAGGCCTCGTGTTATTATCAAAATGTATAAGAAAAAGCTTGAGTGGCCATGGCCTGAGCGAGAAGAGCATATCATTACTTTGAGAGAATCTATTGGTCATCTACCTTCATTAGAAGCTGGAGAAAAATCTAACATTAAGTGGCATCACGCTTTAAAAGCAAACGAAAGACAAGTAGAAGCACTTAGATATACTCCTGAGGGTAAAAGTGCAATGAAAAATGAACACTATTACCCTAAAAAAAAGGATGGAACGAGAGTGAAAGGGTTTCATAATACTTATAATAGAATGAGTTGGGACGAGCCGGCACCTGCTAGAACTACAAACAATCATATTGTAAGTGGCCATAATAATGTTCATCCGGGAAGATACCTTGGAGATGGAAAATGGAGTGATGCACGTGTACTTACCTTTTTAGAATTAATTATTGTATCATCGTTGCCGTTGGATTGGAAGATTCCTGAAGGTTTTTCGGAAGTGAAAATTCGTGAGATGATAGGCGAAGCAATTCCCCCGTTATTAAGTAAAAAAATTGCTGAAAGAATATTTAGTTAAGGAGAAGCTGGTATGAAATACAATCGGAATACTTCTAAAGACAAATGGACAATAATGATGTATATGAGAGACTTTGACTTGATGTTAACTTATGCTTATGCACTTCGTGCATCTAACCAGTTAACCACTGATAATATTGATGAAATCTTGAGTCAAATGGAAAAAGATGGAATATATAGGCCACGATACGGGGGAAGTACATTCACTGGAACGTTCAAATCCATTCAAATTGCATGGTATTTATTTGGATACTATAACAAATATAGGAAAAGAGACGAAGAGAAAAAAATGGTATTTACCCCATTGGGCAATCTTCTCTTAGATAATTTAAAAAACAGGGATAAAGTTACTAAAATATTTCTCACGATGCTATATGGGATTGGTTTTAGACAACCATTCAGTCAAATGAATGAGCAGTTTAATATATTTCCGTTTCGATTAATTTTCAAACTTATTAGGGATCCGCGATTAAATGGAAAATTATATCATGATGAAGTTTTTTATTTGGTGATGTTTATCAAGAGTATTACCTCTGATGAATACGAGGAGCTTGTTGCAGATATTCTAAAGTTTCGTAGTTACAATTCATTAGATAAGTATACAGAATTTAAAAAAAATGAACGAGTAGTAGGTTTAGCTTGTCATGAGTGGAGATATGCTACAGGGATGTTTGAATCGGCTGGGATTGTTACAGTTTGTAATGATAATAACAATCGCATAGTAGGACAATTAACTTATGGTAATACAAGCAGTTCTACAGGAAGACCGACGGCGATTAGAAATTATAGAGAAGATTATATAGTGCTTAGAACTGAAGTTATTCCTTTGATAGATTCTTTACTAGAAAATTATCCATTTGATGCAAAACCATATCCAGACGATGAACTAAGTAGTTCATTTGATAGTGATTTGGTTGTGGAAATGTACTCATTCTATCCACCAGAATTGTTGGAAGAACTTGGCATGGATACAGAAGAGGATAAGGCAATTGCAACGATGCTTAATATTGCTAACAAAGTTCATTATTACTCACATGAAGAAACGGAAACAGGTATGAACTTTGAGGAGGCTTTAACTAATGCGTTCAATATGTTTCTAGATGTAGATGCTAGAAGATTAGGCGGAGCTGGGAAAGCAGATGTAGAATGTCTGTATCGTAAATCAGATGATAGCTTAAAGAAATTTGATTTGGAAGCAAAAGCTACAAAGAATAAGCTTTTACAAATTAATTCTAGCAGGCTTAGAACCCACAGAAATCTTATCAGATCCAAGTATACCATTATAGTTACTCCAAATTTTGCTATAGGTGTATTAAGAGATATTGCTGGTGAAAAATCTGTGATTATCAAAGCGGCAACTCTAGCAAATTACTTGTATCAGTACATTTTGAAGAACGGAAGGGAAATATCTTATTCTGTATTAGATGATGTTGTAGAAAAGGGTATGGGTGGAGATATAACTAATCTAGTGAATGAGTTTGTTTATAATAATTTTGGGCATGAAGCTACAGATTTGCAGGTTAAACAAAAATCAACAGCTAATCGATCCCTATCCGTTTCGATGGTTGCCGAATCATCAGAAACATATGATATATAATTATATTCTTTATTTTTAAGATAGAATTAACAACCAAACCGGAGCCCTGTAAAGGGCTCCGGCCTATTTATTTAGCAGCTGCCTTCTTGTAGTACATCTCTAACCCTAGCGCTGCAACTAATAGCACCACACCGACTGGTAAATAGAGGGTTGGGTAGACTGAGCTTGTTCCGTAGATGTCGAAGACTCCTTTGAGGAAGCTGCCGAAGATGAAGGTGAGGACACCCATCTTGTAGGCGGCTTTTGCGTCTTCTGACTCCAAGAAGGTTTTTCCGGTCATTTTTGCTACGAGATTAGGCACCACTCCAAGTACGAGTGGAATCATAAACAGCAAGTACATGAATGGGGAGTAGACTTGGTGGCTGAAGAATTCATACACCGTTCCGACGATCAATGTCACCACCGTTGTGACTGTGTAGAACGCCAGTCCCGTTTTCTTTTTATAAGTAGACAATATCACTCACCTCTCTTTCTTCGATGCTTCGACCATTTGTCGTTGGGTTGTTAATGATTTGTCCGTTAAAGTACATTGTAGAAGATCCGCCACCGTCTAAGTTATAGGCTGTTGTGACGTTCAATTCTTTCATGAACTCGGCTAATTCTTTTAGTGTTAATCCTTCACTTTCACTTGTTCGTCCGTCTGATACAACGAATACGTAGGTGTTGTCGTCGATAATTCCGATAGCTGTACGAGGGTTGCTCGCCATGGCTTTCCCAACTTCGTCAGAACTGTCTACTGAAATTTCGCCGTTTTCGATTAAGGCTGGTCCGAATGACAAGACTTGCATTGCGCCGTTGTCCACTAACTCTTGAGCAGTGATGTCACCTTCTTTGATGATGCCAAAGCTTCCATCTTTGTAGATGACTAAGGCTTCTTGGTCTGCACTTTGACTTGTACTTCTTAGAAGTTGTCCATTTCGAACAACGTATCCAGAATCTCGAGCTCCATAGTAGTCACCGTTAATGGCAAGAACCGCATTGACACTTTTGGCTATTGTAGACGTCTTCTCGGTCACGTTACGACCGTAAGTCTCATTCGCTAGCGCCGTTTTAATAGAGGCATCTCCTTTAATGGTTACGGTTGCGACGTGGATTTGAGTGTTATTTCGTTCATACGTCTCAATCGTAATTTTTTTGTTGTCGTCTTCATAAGAATTTGCCGTGCTGACAACCGTTGAAGTCGAGCTAGAAGAAGAGCTAGAAGAAGAGCTTGAAGAGTTTGAGCCAGTAGAGTCGCTTACCGTGTCAGCCGATACCGTCTCATTACTGAACTTTGCCAGGCTCTTTGAGATGAAGAGCGTATCCGCTATAACGAATCCTGAAGTTCCGATGAGTGCCGCTGTATAAGCTGCTGTTAAAATTTTTCTGAGTGATTTTCCTTTTTTGTTATTTGACATAATGCACACCTTTCTCTTGTCCAAAAATCAGTTTCTTTTGTACAAACCAGTTAAAGAAGAACATCCCGATTTCGGTGATGATTTTACCAATGAGTGGCCCGATACCAAGTCCGTAGATAAGTCCCATTAAAATTAAAGTATTTAGCGTTAATGAGAAGCTGGCCAGTAGGATATAGCCGCCAAGTTCTTTTAGAACTGGTTTGTCGCTGGCAAAGACGAATTTCTTATTTACGAAGAAGTTGAATCCTGCGCTAATCACCCTTGCGACCACGTTAGCGACCACGAGTGGTACGCCGATAAAGATTTGAAAGGCGTAGAGGGTGTAGTCTAGAAAAAAAGAGAGGATAGATGATAGGGCGAATTGGAAAATCTCTTTGTAGATTCTGAATGAATCGCGAAGAGGATTAAAGTGTGACCCCTCATTTTTGTTCTCGTAAATCGTTTGAATTTCTAGCTCGCAGAATGGGCGTTTTTCTTTTGCCCAAGTCATCAACACATTCATTTCGTATTCGAAACGTGATCCTGAGATTTCAAGCATTTTCTCTAAATGGGTACTTGAAAATCCACGCAGGCCGGTTTGTGTATCACTAATTTTCGTACCGTTTGTGAGTTCGAAAATTTTTAACGTGATTTTGTTTCCGATACGGCTTCTAAGTGGGACGTGGATTCCATCGAAGTTTCGAACACCAAGTACGAGGCTGTCTTTCTCAAGAGACGCTTTAGTGGCGATACGCACGATGTCTTCTGGACTATGTTGTCCGTCTGAGTCTGCCGTTACGATAACAACTTCCTCGTCTGCGTACGTTTCTTTAATGTAGCGATAGGCTGTTTTTAGGCCTTCACCTTTACCTTTGTTTTCAGGATGCGTTAAAACGGTCGCTCCTGTTAGTTGGCTGAAGATAGGAAGATATTTCTCCCCGCTGCCATCATCGACAACGACTACTGTTAAGTCTTTGGCGATTAGTTGCCCTGTTAGAGTGATTAATTTTTCCTCTGGTTCATATGAAGGGATAATTACGATAGTTTTCATTGTTTGTCACCGCTCGCCTTGTGGGGGAGCTTCTCCTTTCCGTTTGGATAACTATACTTTGCACCATGAACTTAAAACTAACTTAAAAGCGGTGGAAAAAAATAAAAAAGCTCGGTAAGATAGAGAGGAAGTATAAAATCTATCGATAGAAATGAAGAAATGTAAAAGGAGGTACGACGATGGGCATGATAGAATTGGGAGCGGGATTAGGGATTCCACTTCTATTTCAGGGGGCTTTAGTGTTCCTTGCGACATGTGTACTTGTTATTTTCTATCGTAGATGGATAGCCGCAAAACAAAGTGGAGGACCGTTTACTGCACCGTTTCATATCGCGAATGGGACGTTTTACATTCACGTGGCGTTCTGTTTCAAAAAACGTCGTATTCCTCTTTCATCGATTCGCCAAATTTCGATTGATTTCATGCGTGGTCGAAAGGGTGGCGGCGGCCGTTATGTCGTCAACATTGAACAAAAGGACGGCACAACGACGATGTTCTTCATGGGAAAAACCAAAGCCAACGATGCGCTGCTGGAGCAATTGCCTCAAGTTGTGAAGCGGTATCCAATTAAGGTTTCCCTAAAATAATTCAAAAAACCAGTACCTACCGTAACATCTCACATTGCGCAATCAATGTGCGAGTGCTATAATAGGTACTGTTTTTTATATGGATATGACTTGTTTTCAGAAGATTTACATTAAATGAAAAATATTTACAACAGAAAGGGGAGAACAGGATGTCGACTCAAAAAAAAGTATCACTTTCAGAAGTAAACCAATCGATTGAGACGCCAAATAATAACCATTTCTGGCAAAACTTAAAAGCCTTCTTAGGACCCGGAGCGCTCGTAGCGGTAGGGTACATGGACCCAGGGAACTGGATTACCAGCGTGGTCGGAGGGGCTTCGTACAAATATACATTGCTCTTTGTAATCCTTATTTCGTCATTAATCGCAATGCAGTTGCAACAAATGGCAGGGAAACTCGGGATTGTAACACGTATGGACTTAGCGCAAGCAACAGCGCATCACGCACCAAAATGGCTTCGTCACATTTTATGGGTGATTGTCGAATTAGCCTTGATGGCGACAGACTTAGCAGAAGTGCTTGGATCAGCCATCGCCTTGAACCTTTTATTCGGAATTCCAATTATGGGAGCTATCTTTATTACGGTTCTGGACGTATTCTTGCTTCTTGGAATTATGAAGCTCGGATTTAAGAAAATCGAAGCGATTGTCTCCACATTAATTTTCACAATTCTATTGATTTTCGTCTATTTAGTAGCGTTAGCAGACCCAAGTATCTCAGGAATTTTCACAGGATTCCTTCCAACGGCGCAACTATTCGAACCAACAGCTCCTGGGCACGATAGCATCTTAACATTGGCGCTAGGAATTGTCGGGGCAACGGTCATGCCGCACAACTTATACTTACATTCATCACTGTCACAAACGAGAAAAGTGGATTATACAGATCCAGATAACGTGCGTAAAGCCGTTCGTTTCATGACATGGGACTCAAACATTGAATTGAGCTTAGCCTTCGTCGTGAACTCACTCTTATTAATCTTAGGAGCGGCGTTATTCTTCGGACACGCCTCTGAAATTTCTGCCTTCTCGCAAATGTATAATGCGTTGCAAGATTCGAAGATTGCCGGAGCGGTCGCAAGTTCGACCCTATCGACACTCTTTGCCGTGGCACTTTTAGCAAGTGGTCAGAACTCAACAATCACAGGAACATTGACAGGACAAATCGTGATGGAAGGTTTCTTACATATGAAATTACCACAATGGGTGATCCGTTTGGTAACTCGTTTATTCGCCTTACTACCAGTTATCGTCGTAGCGATGTTATTCGGTTCGCAAGAAAGAACACTAGATCAACTGTTAGTGTACTCTCAAGTATTCTTATCAGTGGCGTTACCATTCTCAATCTTCCCATTGATTTACTTCACATCGAAGAAATCACTCATGGGCGAGTTCACCAACGCCAAATGGAATACCTTCCTTGGATACGCGGTAGCCGTTATCCTAACCATCTTAAACT
>ENA-OWLZ01000501-OWLZ01000501.1-metagenome-genome-assembly--contig:-NODE-501-length-10707-cov-9.470804_pt1 | contig 10707 bp, 10 predicted proteins | sample MGYA00245341_ERZ651117 | MGnify/ENA primary metagenome ERZ651117 (study PRJEB26857, sample SAMEA4031763) | metagenome | biome: human; feature: oral; material: saliva | place: Philippines | collected 2014... | reverse complement strand
AACCCGAAGGAGCGGATTTACAGTCCGCCGCGTTTAGCCTCTTCGCTATCTCTCCGACAATCAACGAAAACTATTATATCATGAAAATTTGCAAAAAACAAGCATTATTTTGCTAAATTATAGTTCTCAATCAATATTTCCACAGCTTTTTCAAGATTCTTGTAAAAACTATCGACATTTCCATTCTTTACGATAGCAAATTGGTCATCTAGTTCGGCAATTTCACCGATTATTTTTTTTCCGATTGTTAATGTGTAACCAGAGTAATTATCTTTTCCAACTACTACTTTAGCATCAGCTAATTGAATCTCAATTTTTTTATCTTTTTTACTCATACGATACCTCTTTTCATTTTTTCTATTTTACAAGAAATTCCTCAATCTAGCAAGAAAAAGCTCTCTATCAAACCAATATTGATAAAGAGTTATCTGAATAAAATAGGGATTTTTTCTTTAGTTTTTATAATTAGTGAGTTGCTCCACCTACTAATTTCAAATCATTATCTTTATGGTCCACGATAGCACCTATCGCGGTTTCAATTCCTCTGACAATATCTGTTAAGCACATGGATGCAGTATTAGGCTTATTGACTACTTGTTCTGTCATGTAGGGAATATGCATAAAGCCCGCTCTCATATTTGGAAACTTTTTATCAGCTAAATAGAGCGCCTGATACATCAAATGGTTGCAAACAAAGGTTCCTGCTGTATTGGATACTGTAGCTGGTAATCCTTCCTCTTTTATCGCTTTTACCATTGCTTTGATAGGCAGAGTGCTAAAATAGGCAGCTTGACCATCTTCGCGGATAGGAGTGTCAATCGGCTGATTCCCTTGATTGTCTGGAATTCTAGCATCGTCTTGGTTGATGGCGACTCGCTCAGGAGTTAAACTCGCCCTTCTTCCGGCTTGCCCAATGCAAAGAACAACATCTGGTTGGTATTTTTCGATTTCTGCTTCTAAAACTTCCGACGCCTTATAAAAGACTGTTGGAATCTCTACCCAAGCAATCTCAGCTCCATGAATTTCAGACGGTAATGATTTAACAGCTTCTAGAGCCGGATTGACCTTTTCGCCACCGAAAGGATCAAAACCTGTTACTAATATTTTCATTTTATTTCCTTTGCTAAAATGCCAAAAAGTACATCAAAAATATATGGATGATAATCATAATAATAGCAACTCCAACTTGCGCTTTGATAACACCATTTGGATCTTTCATTTCCAGAAGTGCTGCCGGTAAGGCATTAAAGTTAGCCGCCATTGGAGTCAGTAAGGTTCCACAACAACCTGCAGTCATTGCTAGAGCAGCTGCTACGATTGGATCAGCTCCCAAAGCAAATACAAAGGGAACACCAATTCCAGCAGTAATAACTGTGAAAGCCGCAAAGGCATTTCCCATTATCATGGAGAATAGAACCATCCCAAGGACATAAGCTAACACACCCATAAAACGACCGCCCGGAGGGACTAGACCGCTTATCAAATGCGCAATCAAGTCTCCAACTCCTGCTACTGTAAAAATTGCCCCCAAAGCACCTAAAAGTTGAGGAACAATACCACTGGTTGAAACTTGCTGAACCATGCGATTGTTTTCTGTTAACAAGCTTTTAGGAGAACTCTTAGTAATCAATAAGAGAGAAATGGTTGCGAAAAATGTGGCAATACTGATAGCAATCTTACTAAACTCAGGAATTACTTTTGCTAATACCAAAGCAATCAAAGCCATCAGCATAACCGGAATAAAAATTTTATTCTTTAATCGTTTAGCTCTAATGTTGGCCTTGACTTCATCCAGAGACGGCAAGGTTCCGATACGAACCTGTTTAAAGAGAGTTAGTAAGGCTAGTAACACTACAATAACTCCGATGCAGATTGATGGTAGATAAGAGCCACCTATAAAACTGATGCCCAATAAAGCCCAAAACCCAGCTGTTCCATATCGAACTGGGTTTGTTTTATCTCTATAGCTACAATAAGCCGTATGAAGGAATTGACAGCCAATCACAATATAAGTCAACTCTAATAACTGGCTTGCTAGATTGGTCATTCTTCTTTTCCTTTACTAACCTTATTTGCTAGCAGTTTTCTATCAAACAGGTAATTGTAAATCCCTACAACTAGAAGGGCGATTCCTGCAACTATAAGTGAAGCTGAAGCAATCCCTGCATAATTAATTTCGTACCCTAATTGGTCCAGAGTGCCCCCAACTAAGAGGACACCACCTGCACCAACAAAAGTGTTCTGCGCAAAGAAATTTGCAAAATTATCATTTGCTGCTGCGCGTGCTTTTAGCGCTTCGCTTTCCTGCTCCGTTAATTTTCTACCCAATTGTGACTCTGCTGCTGCTTGTCCCATGGGTTGAACCAAGGGCCTTACAAACTGCGGATGCCCGCCAAGGCGAATGGCAAAGAAACCATCAAGTTCCCGAAAAAAGAAATACACTGTATAAAAACTTCCTACGGTCAGTCCTTCAATCTTTTGAATCAAGTCAATCGAGCGTTGCTTGAGACCAAAAGTTTCAGATAAGCCAACCAGTGGCAAGGTCACCATAAAAATTGTAAGAACACGTTGATTGCTAAATTCTCTTCCCAGTATTTCCAAGAAATCTACAAGCGAAACTCCAGAAACTAGAGCTGTAACTAAACTAGCTAAGACTACCGTTGCGATGGTATCTAACTTGTAGATAAAACCAATCACAATGATAACTATCCCTATTAGTTTAATCCATTCCATATAGGCCCCTTTATTCCAAAAATACTAGTCTGTTTTATTTAACATGACTTTCTAGTTCTTTTTGGTATTTACTGTTTGATTCCAATTTTTCTTTTTGCCATTTTTCAAGAGCAGCTTGATATTCTTTAGCAGATACAATCTCTTTTTGCAATTTCATACCCTTGAAGATGTATGGATCACCCTTGATACCAACTTGTGAGTATGGTTTTGAGAAAGGAACGACGTTGCTGACAACTGGTGAACCACCTGATGAAGCTGTTGGCATCAAGAGAGAGCTATCAGTGAGCCAAGCTTGGGCTTTAGCATATTTTTCATATCTCTTGTCCAAGTCATTTGTCTCAGAAACTGCATCATCCAAGAGTTTCTTATATTCGTCCAGACCAAGTTGAGCTACTACTTCCTTGTCTTTTCCTTTAGTAATACCAAGGTGTTTCATAGCAGAACCGGTCTTAGGATCCATGATATTGAGATAACTTGCTGGGTCTTGATAACTTGGAGCCCATCCAGTACTGTTCAAGTCATAGTCTTTTTGAGCAGGAACACGCGCTTGTGAAGTAATACTTTCCTTCTCATTATCAGTCATTTGAAGGACATCGATTACGACATTTTCGGAACCAAGAGTTGATTCGATTGATTGCTTAAAGGAATTGCTTTGTTGAACTGCAATTGTATCTGTCTGTTCAACTGGAACATCCAAGTGGATTGGGAAGGTTACACCTTTTGCTTCCAATTCTTTCTTGGCTTTTTCAAATGAAGCCTTGGCTTTGTCGGGATTGTAGATGGTATCTTTTCCGTCTACCAGCTCAACGCCTTTCCATTGGTCTCCATAGTTTACAAGTTCTGCTTGAGCGATATCACCAAAGTTTTTACCTCCAGCTTGTACAAAGTTATCTGGAACTAGACTGTTACGAATAATCTTGTCAGCACCTTCTTCACCATTAAGCTGAGCAGCATAAGAATGACGGTTGAAGGCAAAGTTGATTGCCTGACGGAAGTCCTTGTTCAACATTGCTTCTTTTGTAGAAGTTTTCTGTTCATCACTTGTTTTCGCAGTCTTATTGTAAGATTGACGGTTTACATTAAAAGTAAAGTAATAACTAGTTGAATCCTGTGGACTATATGTGATTTTATCCCCGTATTGTTCTAAAGTAGAAGCAAAGTTTGAGCTACTTGGGAAGAGACGAGCTGTTGTGTAAACACCTGAAGAGAAGCTACGGATCAAGGATTCTTGGTCTGAACCATCATAGTAAGTTAATTTAACTTTCTCAATTTTAACCTTCTCTTCATCCCAATAATTTGGGTTCTTTTCATATTCGATTAAAGATTTTGAAGTTAAAGTCTTCAAGATATACGGTCCGTTATAAAGAATACCAGTTGGGCTGACTGTACCGTAATTATTACCAGATGCTTTAAGGAATTCTTCATTAACTGGTAACATAGTTGCTGAAGTTACCTTTGAATTCCAGAAACTTTCAGGTGCGTTTAGAGTGTACTGAACTGTGTAGTCATCCAATGCTTTAACCCCAACTGTAGAGAAGTCGTTAGTCTCACCAGTCATATATTCATTCAAACCCTTGATTGAGTTTTGAATAAGGGTAACACCGTCTGATTTGCCATCGGCAACGTGTTTCAATCCAGTAACAAAGTCATGTGCAGTTACTTCAGCGTATTCTTCACCTTCTGAAGTGTACCATTTAACCCCTTTACGGAGTTTATAAGTATAAGTCAAACCGTCTTGTGAGACACTCCAATCCTCAGCTAGGGAAGGAATCAAATTCCCATATTCGTCGTTTTCTAACAATCCATCAACGACGTTACCGATGATATCAGTTGTTGAAGTACGAGTTGCGATACTGTAGTCCAAAGACGATGGGTCTACTCCATAGACATAAGAGAAGGTTGTAGGGGCATCTGCTTCCTTGTCAGCTTTACCACAAGCTACAAGAAGAACTGCTGTACTCAGGGTCACTCCTGCTGTTAACATCCACTTTTTCGTTTTCATAAAGATCTCCTTTAATAATTTTTAATCTACTTTTACAATCCATCCTTCTGGCGCTTCAATGTCACCAAATTGGATACCTGTCAATTCATCGTACAATCTACGAGTCACTGGACCAACTTCTGTCTCACTGTAGAAAACATGGAAGTCGTCACCGTGCTGGATTCCTCCAATTGGTGAAATAACGGCTGCAGTACCACAAGCACCTGCTTCTACAAATCGATCTAAGTTATCAATTGGCACATCCCCCTCAACAGGTTTCAATCCCAAACGATGCTCTGCCAAGTAAAGCAATGAGTACTTGGTAATCGATGGCAAGATTGATGGACTCAGTGGCGTTACAAACTCATTATCAGCTGTAATCCCAAAGAAGTTCGCTGAACCAACTTCTTCAATCTTGGTATGGGTTGATGGATCTAGATAAATAACATCTGAAAAATGACGGGATTTTGCCATTTTTCCTGGTAAAAGACTAGCCGCATAGTTACCACCGACCTTGGCAGCTCCTGTTCCATTTGGTGCAGCACGGTCATACTCATCTTGAATCAAGAAGTTCGTTGGAACCAATCCACCCTTAAAGTAATTTCCAACCGGCATGGCAAAGATGGTAAAGATATACTCTTCTGCTGGTTTTACCCCGATGATATCTCCGACACCAATCAAAAGCGGTCGAAGATAAAGGGTTCCTCCTGTCCCATAAGGTGGAACATATTCCTCATTAGCACGAACAACTGCCTTACAAGCCTCTACAAACATTTCTGTTGGAACTTGAGGCATCAAGAGGCGATCGCAAGTACGTTGGAGGCGTTTTGCATTTTCATCTGGACGGAAAAGTTGAACACTGCCATCCTTTGTACGATAAGCTTTCAAACCTTCAAAGGCTTGTTGTCCATAGTGAAGACTCGGAGATGATTCAGAGATATGCAAAGTTGCATCTTCTGTCAATTCTCCTTGAGTCCATTGTCCGTTTTTATAATAAGCGATATAACGATAAGGTAGTTTCATATAGGAAAAACCGAGATTTTCCCAATCGATTGTAACTGTCATGCATTTCTCCTTAATTCTAATCAAGCTTTGAGTTCTATTCTACACTTTTCTCCCAAAAATTCAAGTATTATTTGTAATTTTCTGAAAATTTTACTTATAAAAAATCAGTCACTAGGACTGATTTTTTTCTTAACTTTCTTTATCTTCTTTAAAGACTTCTTTGAGATAAGCATCGAAAACTTCCTCGTCTGAAATGGTATCTGAGATAAAGCTTCCATTACTTGTACGCTCTGATAGGCTCAAATCCTGTAAGATTGATTCATAAATTGTTCCCTTATTTGATTGAACGACCAGAGTTTGTTCTCCGTCTTCTACTTCTGTACTAAAGAGATCTCCAATAAAACCTTGCTCTGATACCGCACCGGCAAGGAAGACACGATGTGGTTTGCTCTTCAATTCTCTAAGGACTTGAAGGCCACGCTTAGCACGACTAGTAGCTGGAATTTCATCAACTGAAACGCGCTTCAAGCTTCCCCGTTGTGTCAAAAGATAGAAGGATGAAGTATTGCAAATAAAGGCAGATTGAAGTTCATCGTCTGCTTTCAAGTTCATGGCTTTAACACCAGCACCCTTAGCACCGATGACTGGAACCTCTTCGATGTTAAAGCGAAGGGCGTAGCCATTTTTACTAATCAAGAGAACATCATCCAATTTAATAGGAGCTACTGCTACAATCTGGTCATTCTCATCTTTGAGCTTAGCGTACTTGACAGATTTAGAACGATAGGTTCTCCATGGAGAGAATTCTTTGCGTTCGACACGTTTGATTTGACCAAGGCGAGTCGCTGCAAAGTAGGTTGTCGCATCATCAAACTGATCCACGACATCTACATATAGAACTTCTTCATTGGTTTCAAAGTTTGTAATAGACTGGCTCAGATGCTCTCCGATATCCTTCCAACGAATATCTGCCAAGTCGTGGACTGGTCGGTAAATGACGTTCCCAAGCGTTGTAAAGATTAGGAGGTGTTGGGTAGTTTTAACAGATTGGACAAATAGCAATCGGTCATCATCCCGTTTACCAATTTCCTCTAAGGTTGAAGCTGAGAAAGAACGAGGGCTAGTACGCTTGATATAGCCTGCCTTAGTTACGCTGACGTATGTATCTTCTTCAGCGATCAAGCTAGCAGTATCAATCTCAATCACTTTTGCTGTATCTTCTAGAGTACTCAAACGAGGTGTCGCAAACTGTTTCTTGACCTCACGAAGTTCTTTCTTCATGAGATTATACATGGTACGTTCATCACCGATGATGGCTGCAAGCATAGCAATCTTTTCACGAAGTTCCGCTTCTTCTTCCTGTAAGACAACTACGTCTGTATTGGTCAAACGGTAGAGTTGCAAAGTAACAATAGCTTCAGCCTGTTCCTCTGTAAATTCATAGCTAACCTTAAGGTTCTCCTTGGCATCTGCCTTATTCTCAGAAGCACGGATAAGAGCAATGACTTCATCCAAAATCGAAATCACGCGAATCAAACCTTCTACGATATGGAGACGTTTTTCAGCCTTTTCCTTGTCAAAGCGAGAACGTGCCAAGATGACTTCACGACGGTGGGCAATATAGCTAGACAAGATTGGCACAATCCCAACCTGGCGAGGCGTGAAATTGTCAATCGCTACCATGTTGAAGTTGTAGTTGATTTGCAAGTCAGTATATTTAAAAAGATAGTTGAGAACAAGCTCAGTGTTTGCTTCTTTCTTAAGTTCGATAGCAATCCGAAGACCATCACGGTCAGACTCATCACGAACTTCAGCGATACCTGCTACCTTGTTATTGACACGAACTTCATCGATTTTCTTGACTAGATTGGCCTTGTTAATCTCATAAGGAATTTCAGTGACGACGATTTGTTCCTTACCACCTTTTAGCTTCTCAATTTCAGTCTTGGAACGAACAACCACACGCCCCTTACCAGTTTCATAGGCCTTTTTGATCTCGTCACGGCCTTGGATAATCGCTCCTGTAGGAAAGTCTGGTCCATGCAAGAATTCCATCAGCTTATCTACCTTGGCATTCGGATGATCAATCATGTAGACTGTCGCATCGATAACTTCAGCCAAATTATGTGGTGGAATATCTGTGGCATAACCAGCTGAAATCCCAGTAGAACCATTGACCAAGAGGTTTGGAAAGGCAGCTGGTAAGACAGTTGGCTCTTTCTCGGTATCGTCAAAGTTCCAAGCAAAGGGAACTGTCTTTTTCTCGATATCTTGAAGAAGGTAACCTGCAATCTCTGACAAACGGGCCTCGGTATAACGCATAGCTGCAGGCGGATCTCCGTCCATAGAACCATTGTTACCGTGCATTTCAACCAGAATCTCACGGTTCTTCCAGTCCTGAGACATACGAACCATGGCATCATAAATCGAACTGTCTCCATGTGGGTGGAAATTCCCCATGATGTTCCCGACAGATTTAGCCGATTTACGGTAGCTCTTGTCAAAAGTATTGCCATCCTTATTCATCGAATAAAGAATACGGCGTTGAACCGGCTTCAATCCATCACGAATATCTGGCAAGGCCCGGTCTTGAATGATGTATTTGGAGTAGCGACCAAAGCGCTCTCCCATGATGTCCTCCAAGGACATATTTTGGATATTACTCATATAAGATACAAAGGGACGTTTCGGCTTGCCGAAAATTTCTGTAGAAAAATAGGAAATCGATGCAGGGGTCGTTAAACCCAAGGAGATTTATCTTTTTTCCTAAGTCTTAGTCCCGTGTTCAGTTACTATAAGTAACCAAACTATCCTTTCTGTAGTTTAAAATACGTTTTAAAAGATGCGTCAGGAGTTTTCACACAGTATTTAGGGCGTGTTCAACTCCTTTCAAAGAATGTAGAGTATATGTAATGATAAAACGATGTAGAAAGGATTAGTCCCGTGTTTAGTTACTATAAATAACCAAACTATCCTTTCTGTAGTTTAAAAGTTTTAATTTGTGTTCTTTATTTGCTTAGTGCTTTGAAGTTTTTCCTCAGCGTACTCAATCATCTTCTCCGCCACTTCCCTATCGTAATCAAATTCCATCTTTTGGGCAAGACTTTGAGCTTCTTGGTGGAAAAGTTGCATCGTAGCAAATAAAGACTGAGTGATTTTGTCTAAACTTGATAAATCAAGCAGTTTTGAGAAGTCCTTCTCCTTCTCAGTTGGCAAGTAGTTAAAGAGATATTTGTAATTTTTACCAATGTCGACAGCTCCTTTATCCCTTGCTACCTGCCAGGCCAAGACCTTCAAGAGTTCTTGCTGGCAAATACCGTAGAAATGGTCAGTCGCATAGATAACTTGCTTACGACAAATTCCTTTGACCACGTAAGTTGACACCCACCAAAATTCATTGCAAGATTTTTCAAAATCTTTCTGACTAGCTGGACTTGTCCAGTAGCGTTGAGGGTTTGGAGAATAGGACTCAAACAAGCCCTTGTCGTCTACTAAAACTGTATAACTTGCCTCGCTTTCTACCCATTCTTTCATGTGTTCTTGTGGGCAGAGGGTTAAATCAATTCGATTACCATCCTCAAAAAGCATGAGAAATAGACGGCGATGTTCCAACCGAACCTCTTGCTCAATCATACGTTTGCCAAACTGATCTATCCAAGATAAATCTGAAATTAGCTCTTCCAGATTCTCTACGACAAAGACTACGTAGTAGTCTTGAAATTCATCTTTTGGAGCTTGGTCATTTGTTCTAGAACCCGATAAAGCAACAGCATCGACTTTTAAAGTTTTAACTGTTCCTAAAATCAGTCCAAGTATTTCCTGATCTGTTCTCATCGTTCACTCCTTCATCACTTAGAGCTGTTTGAAATTTTTTCATTATAAATTGTAGACCATTAGCCTTCTCTGACAGTAGCTAAGCAATTAATCACTATACCCAAGCAAAAAGTATTCCGTGTCTTACTGATTTCGTTTGGTGTAATGGAGATAGAGAGGAGGAAGATAGGAAACTAAAATCATCAAAATCATTACCAAAAATGTCAACAGATGGATCTGAACTAAATTTACCACATACCATCCCAGAATACCTACAGATAGGGGACCTAAAACATAGGATAGGAAAATCAAAAAAGCCTTCCACCGTTTCTCCGGATACACATAACACAATCGAATAAGTGTGTAGACCAAGGCCCCCGCTATCAAAGGAAAACCAAATAAAATCATGACAAAGCTCGCCACTAAAGCACTGGATTCTGATGAATCCATATTGAATAAAAGCATCAAAATCATAAATAAAGTAAATACAATCGGTGCATATAATCCTTGGAAACTTTTTTTTCGACTATTGATGTAGCATGCAAGAATAGCCGAGGGTAAAGAAACTAAGAAAATCAAACCCAAGTAACTTCCAAAGATCGAATGTCCTGAACTATCCATTATTCATACTCCTTAAAACACCGTCACTTCTTCCAATGTAAACTTGACATTGTCTTGAATCCAAACGAAACCTTACTTTGCTTATTAGTTGAAATAACCTAGCATTTAGTTAAAATTAAAAGTTAACCTTTTTGTCATTCTACTGATCTTTTTTAAATTCGAAGCTTTGACCATTAGTAGCAGAAAGTCCATCTGAATTAAATATTTCAAGATTAATTGTATCTTTATCTTTCTTTTCAACCTGATATCGAATTCCATTATCATCAACCAAATTAACGACCGAATCTTTACGCTCCTTTACTTCTAGATTCTCAGCTATTTTTCTTTCACCACTTAAAATAGTCCATTTCCTACTTTCTTCTTTAAATTCATACTTAGAATTTGTTTGATTACTAGTCCATGTACCTTTTAGCCACGCTTCCTTAGAGGAACAAGCAGATAAAATAACCGCCATAAAAGCAACAAATACAACTACATATATTTTTTTCATCATAACTCCTTTGTAATTCTAAAATTTATTAAAACACCGTCGCTTCTTCCAATGTAAACTTAAC
>ENA-OWLZ01000495-OWLZ01000495.1-metagenome-genome-assembly--contig:-NODE-495-length-10762-cov-5.897357_pt1 | contig 10762 bp, 10 predicted proteins | sample MGYA00245341_ERZ651117 | MGnify/ENA primary metagenome ERZ651117 (study PRJEB26857, sample SAMEA4031763) | metagenome | biome: human; feature: oral; material: saliva | place: Philippines | collected 2014... | reverse complement strand
CTTTACGAGCGATAACAACGCCTTCAAAGATCTGGATACGTTCGCGAGTTCCTTCGACAACTTTCGCGTGAACGCGAACAGTGTCACCAGGACGGAATGATGGGATGTCAGTACGAAGTTGACCTTCTGTCAAACTTTGGATCAATGGATTCATTTTATATACTCCTATCTTACTAATCTTAAGATCTACCTTTGTGTCCCAGCGGATTAGCCGTTATTTTTGTGTGTCCATTACACACTCTTAGTATCTTATCAAAAAATTATCAGGATGTCTAGTATCTTATTGCATTTCTAGCATTTTTTGTTGACCATAAATACTTGTCTTATGATTGATGAGATAAGCAAAGGCCATGACAATCGCATAAGGAATTGCATTAGCGGGACCAAAGACCTCAATACCAATAAAAATCGGTGCTAATAGAGTATTGGTGCTACTACCAAAGACCGACAAATAACCAAGACCTGCTACAAGAGGGATAGGAAGACCAAGAACGGGTGCTAGCACAGCCCCAAGACTTGCTCCTATGGCAAACAGGGGTGTTACTTCTCCTCCTTGGAAACCAAGAGATAGAGTGAAGACTGTCAAGAGTAATTTCAAGAGCCAATCCAATGGGTAGATAGTACCACCATCAACACTTAAAGCAATCAAATTTGTTCCAAGTCCTGTGTAGCGCCCCTTCCACAAAAGCAAAAGAAGACAGGTCAATACGACACTTCCTAAAAAAACACGATAGTAAGGATTTGGAAGAATAATCGCAACCTTCTTTTTAGCCAATGACAATAGATAGGCAAAAAGGTTTCCAGCCAAACCAAAGGCCAGACCTAAAAGAGCTAATTTAATGAAAGTTTCAAGATCTATCACCAGACTATCAGCCACAAAATGGCTAAATTTTTCGAGACCTAAGAGGTGACTAGTAGTACTAGCAACAAACGAAGCTATTAGAGTCGGTATCAAGACTGGAAGGCTTAACTGACCTAAAGTCAAAACTTCGAGGGCAAAAAAAGTCGCAGCAATTGGTGTTTGGAAGAGACCTCCAAAACCAGCAGCCATCCCCATGGTCAAGCAAAGTCGTGAGGCATTAGGTATCTTAAAGTAGCGACTAAAGGCATGGGAAACTGTGGCACCAAGTTGCACTGCCACCCCTTCACGACCTGCCGAACCCCCAAAAAGATGGGTCAGCCACGTTGTCACTGTCACAAGTGGGATTAATCTTAAAGGTACCTGCTTCTCCTCATTGTGACCAACCTTGAAAATTAAGCCCATTCCTTGTGCTGCCTTGCCTGCAAACCTTTGGTAAAGGTAAACAATCAAAAGCCCAGCTAAAGGAAGTGCGGGGACCAGATAAAAGAGATGGTGGTCCCGATATTCTGAAAGCCCTATGAGAACACGTCCAAAAATAGCATCAATCAGTCCAACTATCACTCCTAGAAAGACAGCATAGAGACTTAAAATCACTAAATTGGAGTATGAGAGACCCTGACTCTCACTTAATTGTCTAACTTTCATCTTAATAACCTACTTTCCTTCAAGCTTACCAGCTTGATAAGTACGTGAATGCTTCATAATATCCGCAAAGCTAGCTACGATAGCCTCTTGGTATTCTGGATTTGCGACACTCGCTGCTACTTTATCCAGCAAGGCCTGCTCACGCTCAGGATCATAGATTGCCTTTCCAGTGCGCTGTTTAAAAGCACTAACTCGAGTTACTAATTTCATACGTTCTTCCAGCAAGGCCACAATCTCATTATCCACTGTGTCAATCTGTTGGCGAATCTCATTTAAGTCCATACTAACCTCCTTTTATTCTCTCCATTATAACAAAAATGACCTGAGGACAAAAGAGCCCCAGATCACCGATTTCGTTATAAAAAGAGTTTTCTCACCTGACTGATATTACTTTCATTGACAACCAAATATAGAGTAGCCCCTGCCTTTAAACGTGTGTCACCATGAACGACCTCAGACTGGTCTTGGAATATCTGAGTAGAAATCAAAACGCCATCAGGTAAAGTCAAATCCTTAACCAATCGACCAGCTAAACTCTCTGAAACAGGTAAGTCAATCATGGTAGGTATTTTGTCATCTTGTTTTGGTGATTGGTCAATCAAATGATGAAGCATAGCTTCATAGACTGGTTCACCTCCCAAGAAGTCCATGACCAGATAGGCAATTAGAGTCACGACACCAATTGTCATTAACTGGTGAAGATCTCCTACCATCTCAGTCACCAAAATCATCGCAGTCAGTGGTGCCTTGGATACCGCTCCAAAATAACCTGCCATGCCTAAGATAATGAAGATGGGAAATTTAGTCGAATCCAAAAAACCTAAATTTTCAAATGCTGTGGCAAAAACGCTACCAGAGAGAGCACCAAGAGTCAAAATCGGAAGGAAAATGCCACCAGGAAAACCAGACCCAAATGACAACATACTCCAAATAAAGCGAATGGCCAAATAGAGGCTAGCCACAGTTAGAGCAGGAGGCAAATCATTGAGGGCAAGAATCAATTCATTCCCACCACCTAAAAGATGTGGGAAATAAAGTCCTATAGGAATGATAAAAAGAACTGCCAAAAGGCCATGAAAATGAGAGGGTAAGTGGAAGATTTTCCCTAATACTTGATAGAACTTACCAATACGTAAGACAACCCACTCATAACCGTATCCAAGCACACCTAGAAAAATACCCAAAACAATAAGTATCCAATAATCCTTCAAAGGAAAGAGCGGTAGTTTTTCAGTTATGGCAAGGACTGGTACCTGACCAAAAACACGTAATGAAACTGCGTTGGCTACTAAAGATGCCGTTAAAGCGGTCACCCAAACATGACGAGAGAAATGATGATAGACTTCTTCGACGACAAACAAAAGCCCAGCGATAGGAGCATTGAAGGCAGCCGATAGACCAGCTGCTGCTCCTGCTGCAATCAAGACGCGTTTCTCACGGGCAGAGAGCTTAAGTCCTACGGCCAACCCCTTAGCAGTCATGGCACCTAGTTGAATACTCGGTCCCTCACGCCCCAACATCAGTCCCATTGAAATCCCAAGGACACCTCCTAGGAACTTACGCCATAATACTGACCACCAAGACGGATGTAAGAGCCCCATCAGTTCCCCTTCGACATGAGGAATTCCTGAGCCCTTGATGTCTTTTTCCTGCTTAATAAGGTAACCAATAAAAAGTGCAATCAAGAGATTAACCAGGACAATTCCCAAAATCAGAAGTGGATTATGAAGGGCGTCTTTGTATATAGCTACAGAAAATGCGGCCCCTTTGGCAATTAACCAGCGAAAAAGGCTTACAACTGCTCCTGCCGTTACTCCAACTAAAACTCCTCGCCAAACAGACCAAAGGAGATGCAGAGATTGGGTCCTAAAATCTCTTTCTATTTCATTCATAAAAACTCCATTTTTGACTACAATAAAAGCAGACTTTACCCTGCTTTTTTCTTATGCTAATGCTTCTGAGACTTTTTCAGCGAAAGCTTCGAGGTTCTCGATATCTTCATCTTCAGCAGAAAGGTCAACTTTGACACTGTCCGCACCTTTGGTCGCACCTGTAAAAGTAAATTGATTTTCAAATTCATCTACTGAATGACAGAAATAATCGTAGAAGGTATCTCCTGAACCCACAACACCGAAAACCTTGCCTGACAAATCAAGGTCAGCCAAATCTTCGTAAAAGTCAACGATTTCATCTGGCAACTCTCCATCACCATAAGTGTAAGTTGCTACAATACAGATGTCCGCATCTTCAAAATCAGCGGCATCAACCGTTGTACACTCGTCTACATCCACAGTGTGACCCAATTCTTCCAATCTTTTGGCAACGATATCTGCGATTTCTTCCGTGTTACCGGTCATACTGGCATAAACGATTTTTGCTAAAGCCATAATGTCCTCCAAAATAATAAATTAGCTATATTATATCATACTTTTTCAGAAAATAAACGCCGTAATGCCCCAAAAAACTGCCCCTCAGGACAGTTTTAGATTTTGCAAAAGTTCGAAATGTCGATAGACAAGCCATAAACCAACAACAATGAGAAGCACTAGAACTACGGCTCTCATAAGACCTTTAAGAAAAGTCACGAGCCAGGTCAGAATCATAGATGTGATTAGCCAACTCAAACCTGAGGCCCCATATAGGGTTTGAATACTCGTAAGGGAGTGGCTAGTTAAGGTTTTTACCCAAGTGGGAATATAGATCCAAATACCATCACCTGATAAGCCCAAACGATTGGCAATCATAGTTCCTGTTGTTTGCAACCAGGTGAATACCCCAGCATTGAAAAGAATGAGAAAGGTTTGCATAGGGTAGCGTCTAGCAAGATGTTTGATATAGCGCATGACAGACCTCCTTAATTGGCATAAAGGGCATGAACCGTATCAATATCCACCTGTTGAATACCGTAATAAGAGCCCGCCGATTGCATAACTGACATCTCAGAGTCATCGTGATCCAAACCGATGGCATGCCCCAATTCGTGCTCAGCTGTATTAACAATACGTTTGTAAGTATAACCAAAATCACTATTCAAGAGGAAATAACGATTCAACTTAACCTCCACATGAGTGATACGATTTGTTAAAACGTTAGTCTGAATGTCCGCTAGACCAGCTGCTTGTGAATTAGCATCGGAATAGTCTGTCGCAACAATATCAGCTGTTGACGCATCATCTGTCAGAGTAAAGATGAAAGCACCCGTGTTGTTCCAGTTTGTGATAGCCTCCTTATAAGCAGCTACCAAGGTTTCATCTGTAGATTGAATATAGATGCTGGCTGTATTTTGTGCCCATCTAGCACCATTAGACTCAGGAATTGTGTCTGTCGTCGATAGGTTTGAAACGACCTTTTCAACGTCACTAGTATTGGTCCCACTAAAACCTAGCTCAACTTGTCGAAAAGCTTGGTTAATGTTTGTAGCTAAGGTACTTGAAGAGTTATTAGCATAATAAATAAGTCCATAACCAACTAAGGCTAGGATAAGGGCAAGTTTAAAAATAGCCCAAATAAGATTCCAAATAAATTGTAAAAGAAGTTTGGGAATATAGAAGATTACTCTCAATAATTTTTTCATTACAGAGCCTCCTTATCGAAACTTCCCCTAGTATATCAAGTCCTAATAGTTCTGACAAGTAAAAAATATCACTTTAAGCTTTTATCATCTCTTTGACAAGATGTTACATACTTGACCAATTAGGATAAGCGTTCTTCTTTAATGTAATTAATAGGTAACCATTCTAAATAGGCCTCTAGTTGTTTTTCCCAATAATACCACTCGTGTCTTCCATGGTCTGTACTGTAGTCAATATCTAGACCAAGTGCTTTCAAATCAGCAACTGCTTCGTTTTGAGATTCAAAGAGAAAATCTTCTAAGCCACACCAAGCAAAAAATTTGGTTTTCTTGTCATGTTGCTTGGCTAAATTAACCAGTTTATGCTGTTCAATATCTTTTCCTTCCAAATCGCCAAAGACACCTTGCCAGTATTTCTTGGACTCACTAGTCTCATCTGTAATCGAATCTTTAGATAAACCAAGGGCACCAGAGAAGGAACCTGCACAAGCAAAGTTATTCGTCGTTAAGGCAAGTTTAAAGGAACCATAGCCACCCATAGAAAGTCCCGCAATAAAAGTCTTTTCACGCTTCTTTGTCATGCTCGGGAAGAAACGTTGCATGACTTGAGGAAGCTCCTTGGCAATGGCATCGTAATATCTTACTCCGAAATTAGTATTTGTATACCATCCATTTTCAGAATTAGGCATAATGACAATAAGGTTGGTCTTACGAAGAAGACGTTGAATATTGGTACGGAAGGCCCAAGAATTATGATTGCCCCCCATACCATGAAGGAGATAAAGGACCGGAATGTCCGTATCACTTTCGGTTTCAGCAATCTGATCACGATCTGGGTAGATGACATCTACTTGGCGGTATTGTCCTAGAACGTCTGATGAGTATTCAATTTGAAAAAAAGCCATTTCTATTTTCCTTTCTTAATGTTAGAAAAGCCGGGACAGCCCAGCTTTTTCTTTTAGAACAAAGTCTTGTTGAGACTTTCCTCAATTTCTATGGTGCAAGGTTCACGCTCACACTCTTGTATTTTAATCGGTTATTAGCGGACTTCCATAACTACTGGAAGGATAGCTGGGCGACGTTTGGTTTGGTCAAAGAGGAACTTAGCCACATCATCACGAACCGCACCTTTAAGTTCACCCCAATCAAAACTGTCTCCGGCCAAGTAATTTTCAACCGTTGTATTGACAATATCAGCAGACTCACGTAGGATGTCACGGCTCTTTTTAACATAGACAAACCCACGCGTATTGACACGCGCTTTAGAGACAATCTTGCGCTCCTTTTTATTGACTGTAATAGCTACGATAAAGATACCATCTTCAGACAAGACCTTACGGTCACGAAGCACGATATTCCCAACATCACCAATAGCATTACCATCAATCATAACATCACCAGCTAGGACAGCGCCTTCATGAAGGAAGCCTTGGTCCTCAGATAGGTGCATGATATCTCCACGCTTAACAATATAGATGTTTTCTGGAAGGATACCAACATCAAAGGATAACTCAGCATGAGCTTGAAGGTCACGGTACTCCCCTTGGACTGGGAAAAGGTACTGTGGACGAAGAAGGTTAAGCATCAATTGAAGCTCACGAGCATTGGCATGTCCAGATACACGAAGATTCTGCGTAATCATCTTAACAGCCCCACCAGCCTTATAGATAGCATTGTTTACGCGTGCGACCACTGCTTCTTTAGCAATACTTGGTGTGGTTACGATATAAACTAAGTCCCCATCTTTGATTTGAACATAACGGTGACGACCAACTGCCATTTTTTGAAGGCCATCGATTGGCTCTCCCATACGCCCATTTTCGAGGATAATCAACTCGTGGTCTTCGAACTTGTTCATATCTTTTGGTTTAACAATGAGCTTTTCATGCTCCACAGTCAATTTCTTAAGACGGATAGCTGTACGGACAATATTTTCAACGTCAAAACCTGTAAGAACAACGCGACGTCCATGTTCAGCAGCCGAATCAAAGACTTGCTGAATACGAACCAAGTTTGAGGCAACTGCCGCAACAATAACACGTCCATCTGCATCGGCAATAACTTGGTCAATCTCTTGGCCAACCTCTGCTTCAGAAGCTGTTTGTTCGGTACTTGTCGCATTTGCTGAGTCTGACAAGAGGGCCAAGACACCTTCACGACCGATTTCAGCCAAGCGACCTAAATCAGTTTTGTAGTAAGGGCGAGCAGCTTGGTCAAACTTGAAATCACCAGTATAGACAATATTGCCTCGGTCCGTACCAAGAACAATCCCCATTGATTCTGGAATCGAGTGGGTTGTTTTAAAGAATGAGACTTCAGCATCTTCAAATTCAATTTCAGTTTCTGCATCAATAACATGGAAGTTATTGAATTTCTTAACGCCAGCATTTTTTACAAAAAGCTTAGCCAACTCAATCGTAAGTGATGACCCAAAGACTGGTACTTTGACGTCTTGCAAGATATAAGGTAGGGCACCAATGGCATCAGCGTGTCCATGCGTCAAGAAAATCCCTTGAATACGGTCATTATTTTCAACCAAGTAATCTAAATTAGGTATGACAAAGTCAACACCTAATTGTTCATTTTCAGGATACTTTAGACCAGCATCCAAGATAAAGATAGAGTCGTTAATTTCAACAATATAGAGGTTTTTAGCATTTTCACGCACTCCACCTAGGGCAATAATTTTAATATCGCTCATGCTTGTTTTTCTCCTTTTTAGTTTGACTCTCTTCTAGAGCCTATTTATACAGACGGTCCAAGAAGCTGAACGTTCGTGCGAACAGTCTTCTTGTCGATTTACAGGCCACAACAAAAAGTTGCATACCCTTTAAGTATACAACTTTTTGGCTTATTTTACAATTTAGAGTCAAGCTTGGCCTACTCGAACATAGCATAGTAGTCTGTGATATCCAATTGACCCTTTTCTTCCTTGGTAAGATCCTTAATGATTTGTCCATCCTTCATAACGATAAGACGGTTCCCGTATTTAAGGGCATCTTCCATGTGATGGGTAATCATCAAGGCTGTAAGATGGTCACCCGTCACAAACTCATCGGTCAACTCCATAAGAGCCACACTTGTCTTAGGATCCAAGGCTGCAGTGTGCTCGTCTAAGAGCAAGAGCTCAGGACGTTTAAGTGTCGCCATCAAAAGACTGAGGGCCTGACGCTGACCACCTGAAAGGAGACCGGCTGGTGTATCTAAGTGCTTTTCAAGTCCATTACTGATACGTTCAATCAAGCCTTGAAACTCCTCCGTGTAGAGATGAATTTGACGTGATTTAAGCCCTCGTTTTTCACCACGGTATTTGGCAATCAAGAGGTTTTCTGCAACGGTCATACGAGGAGCTGTCCCCATTTTAGGATCTTGGAAAACCCGGGAGAGGTACTTGGCACGCTTCTCAGCAGGCAAAGCCGTAACATCCTCACCCATGATAAAAATCTGTCCACTGGTCAACATGAGGGTTCCTGCAATGACGTTAAAGAGGGTTGATTTTCCGGCACCATTTCCACCGAGAATAGTAATAAAATCACCTTCTCTAATAGTGAGATTAACATGATCCAGAATGATTTTTTCGGTGTCAAAACCGTTATTAACCTTAACAGTTGCATCTTTGAGTTCTACAATAGCTGTCATCGTGATAAGCTCACCCCCTTAAAGAATTTTCGGCGTAGGACAGGCGAGATCAAGCAAAGGGCTAGAACAATCGCACTAAAGAGTTTGAGGTAGTTAGTGTTAAAGCCAAGAGCGATTACAGCTGTCAAAAGGAACTGATAAAGGATTGACCCGACACAGATGGCAATCAATCGTTCCAACAAGGTTAAGTTAGTCGCGTACAAGACTTCACCAATGATAATGCTGGCAAGTCCAATAACGATAACCCCAATCCCTTTTGAAACATCGGCATAACCGTCCTGTTGACTAATTAAGGCTCCTGAGAGGGCAATAATACCATTTGAGATAACAAGCCCCATAACTTCCATTGAATCCGTATTGATACCGAAAGATTTGGCCATATCGCGGTTATCACCAGTAGCAATGTAGGCTTGCCCTAGGCGCGTGTTAAGAAAGGCAATCAAGGAAGCAATAACAATAGTCACAGCTAAGAGCCCAACGATTAAGAGGTTGTAATCCTTACTAAAAGGAAGCAAATCTTGGATTGTCTTAATATCAAGAAGACCTAGATTGGCTCTTCCCATTATCATAAGCATGACTGAGTTAAGGGAAGTCATGACCAGAATCCCTGCCAAAATCGTTGGAATTTCTCCTTTTGTATAAAGGAGACCAGTCACTAGACCAGCAAGACAGCCGGCTATTACAGCAACCAAGGTCGCCAAGATAGGGTTCCAACCAAAATTCATGAGGGTTACTGCTACTGCCCCACCTAAGGGGAAGGAACCTTCTGTCGTTAAATCAGGAAAATCCAAGATACGGAACGTCATGTAAATCCCAAGACCTAGGATTCCATATAGAAGACCCTGATAAATAGATGAAATAATCATAAGTCCTCCTTATTTATCAGCTTTAACAGCAATGTCCGACTGCTTAAGCACTTCGTCAGGTATGGTGATGTTAAGATCTTGAGCAACTTTAAGGTTTAGCGTTGGAGTCCCATCATCAATCACATCAACTGGAACATCTTTAACTTTCTTACCTTTAAGAACTTTAACAGCACTACGAGCTGTTGCTTTTCCAAGTTCATATTGGCTTTGAGCAACTGAGGCCAAACCGCCTTCTTTAACCATAGTATCAACAGTTGTATAAACGGGAATTTTAGCTTGATTGGCTGAAGAGATTACTGTTGAGAAAGCTGATGCAATGGTATTATCCTGAGGTGTCCAGATGGCGTCAACCTTACCAGTCATTACTGACATGGTTGTGTTGATTTCATTGGTTGATGGTACGGCGTACTCAACCACATTTAGACCGTCTTGTTCGGCATATTTTTTAAAGCTTTCAACCTGTGATTTGGAGTTATCCTCACTAGAAGCATATAGAATACCAATTGTTTTGGCATTTGGTGTCAGTGATTTGACCAACTCTACTGTCTGCTTAATAGGTACTTGGTTGGAAGTTCCTGTGACATTACCTTCCGGATGCTTGAGATTCTTAACCAATTTAGCACCAACAGGGTCTGAGATAGCTCCCATAATGACTGGAATATCTTTGGTAGCTGCCGCTAGCCCCTGAGCTGCTGGCGTTGCAATACCAATAACGACATCGTTCTTGTCGTTGACCAATTGTTTAGACATGGTTTGAATCTTTGATTGATCCCCTTCGGCATTTAGGAGGGTAATTTGAACTTTATTCCCTTTATAGCCAGCTTCCTTAAGTCCATCCTCAATACCTTTCTCGATTTGATCCAGGGCATCATGAGTAACGAACTGGAGGATTCCAACTTTAACGACCTTATTGGTATTTTGCTGTTCTTTTTTGAACAGATCTGTACCAATAGAACCGAGCGTCAAGATAGCTAAGAAAACCAAAGTCCAAATTAAACGCTTGTTTTTCATATCTGTCTCCTTATATAAATTCTTACTTTCTATTGTAAGTCATTTTCAGTCAATTAGCAATATTCTTAATTTATAAAAATTATCTTGATAGAAGAAAAAGAACCAGAAGATAGGGCACTGCACCCTTATAATGGGACACAAGAAAAACACATTCATGAGGCCAGTTTT
>ENA-OWLZ01000490-OWLZ01000490.1-metagenome-genome-assembly--contig:-NODE-490-length-10810-cov-7.532961_pt1 | contig 10810 bp, 10 predicted proteins | sample MGYA00245341_ERZ651117 | MGnify/ENA primary metagenome ERZ651117 (study PRJEB26857, sample SAMEA4031763) | metagenome | biome: human; feature: oral; material: saliva | place: Philippines | collected 2014... | reverse complement strand
TCAATACCACAACACGTTTCAATCATGACTTCCATTATAAAAACCTCCTGTTAACTATTTGAACAATAGAACAAGAGGCTACTAGTAATTTTATTTTCATGCTCAAGGCATATTCGAGTTATCTCATGACTCTTGTTCATCCAGTTTTTTGTACAGGCTAGGAAAAGCCCTATTAAAGACCACAGATTTGTATTGTTCATCTTCATTATAAGCCGAACTTTCTTTTCTGTCACGAGTTAGCAGGCATTGCCTGCTTGGAGTTTTTTGTATTCTTTTATATGATCTTGAAACCAAGATTCCTATTCGATAATGACTATTAAGATCACTTTATCATTTTAAAGTGGTCTTTTATATTCTTACCATTCGGGACGTATAGTCACTTTTTGGGACGTTAGCTTCTATGAGAGTTGTAAATTGTTAAACTAGACTAAGTAATCGAAAGGAGTTTATGATGAAAAAACGGACATTAACGCTATGGCTGATGAGTTCAGCCTTGTTACTGAATCTATCGGTAGGAACTGCTTTAGCGGATGAGGTGGTAGAAACGGGAGCTGATAATTCTCCAAAGGTTGAAGCAACCGAATCTACTCCAGTAGAACAACCATCAGATAGTCAGGAGCAGTCGCTTCCCGAAGATAAAGAGGCACCAGCAGCGACTGAATCAGTAACCTTGGCTGAGTCTGAGGAGGAGACTGCAAATGATATCCCAGCAGTATCTCGTGAGGAATACGAGGCTAATGTTGCAGATTTATCTAAGATAAGCTTAGATGATGTGCGTAATGCTTTCACTGAGGATGGTCAGGCACATACGATTTATTTTGGACGTGGAACCTGCTACTATTGTCGTCAGTTTTCACCAGAGTTGAAGGTCTTGAACCAACTGATGAATGGTCGTTTAGAATATTACGATACAGATCGTGAGGATTTTGACAGAAACTATGTGTTTGGTGAGATTGGTATTCCAGGTACACCTACATTACTTTATCTGGAAAATGGTCAGCTATTGTCAGGATGGGTTGGTGGTGGACCTGCTCAAACAGTTTATGACCATTTAGACAGCTCTAGTCCACGTTTTATGACTTTGAATCAGGAACAAACAACCATCTCTGAACCTCAAACTAAAACTGTTCGTCCTACACGAGTAACCGAAGAGAGTACGAAAGAGAAATCTTTGCCAACTGTTCAACCACAGCCGATGTCAACGGTTCAGAAGGAACTGAACGCTCAAACAGGGCAAATGGCACCAATGACTGATAAAGTAGCAGACACAAAAGAACTCCCTAAAACAAATGATGGTGAGCAATCACTTGTCTCTTTTGTGGGGGCATTAGCAATCTTAGCTTCACTCATGTTAGCACTGAGATATTATATTAAATAGGTAAAAAGATTGAGTATCTCCCTCAATTTTTTTCATTTTGTATATGAATGACCATTTAGGACATATAACCACTTTTGGGACGCTGGCTTTTAAATGACTATCAGGGTGCTATACTAAAGATGTGATTGAAAAATTAGTTGAAAGAAATAAGGAGGTTTTCTTAATGACAGGACTTAAATGGTTTGCAGGAGGCAAAGAGAGACGAGAACAAGCAGTAGCTATCATCGATGAAGTAATTGAAACTATTGGAGATAAGCCAGATTATGCTGATTTGAAGCAGGTCCTGCACTCCTACCGAACGGAACTTGCAGACTCTCGTTCAGCCACTCCCTATATCTTAAGCAGGATGTCACTGGAAATATCCGAAGTGATCAGAAAAGACCAGCTAACCTTGTCTCCCTTTGTCGAGGAGCGAATGGCAGAGTTGCGAAAATTGCTAGCGATTCGTTATGGCTATTGATGTCATTAGGGAGGATTTCTTGTTTTAAGGTTGAGTTGTCCATTGAGAATTTGTCTTATTCCACTGTCTTGGCTACATCATTTGTTTAAATGATATTAAAATCAATCGGAATAATTGAAGACTAAATTTTGTTTATTTCCACACAATAAAAAAATCCCATGGGACTTATCATCCTATGGGATTTTTTGTGATAAAGATTAATAAGGCAATGTTATTTGACTTTGGCTTAGGTCCACAGTTAATTCATAGTCACTATTGTCGCGAATGGTGTGCTCAAAGTCTGTGGTATAGAGAACGAGTCGGAGTTTGTCGCCCTTGTTGAGTTTGTAGATGGTTGGTTGTAAGTCCAAACCGATAGTCATCCATTCATCTGGAGTGACATTCTCAATGCTAAGGAGATCTTTGCGATTTTGCAGGTTAAGGTGACCTTTGGTAACGACACGGAATTTGGCCTGCTTGAATGGTAATTCACGCAGAGCTTCCTCCTTGAAGAGACGGCCGTTGTCTAAATTCATGCGTTTTAATTCAGGTATTGGAGCTAGGTATTTTTTATCTCCCGTTTCCAGAACCTGAGCCGAGATGAGACCACGGTTTGTGCTAGATTTGACCTTGAGTTCTAGGTGGACACGACCATTGATTTGGATGTCTTGGTCCAGTTCAAAGTCTAGGGTGATGGCATTGGCTTTATCCACAAAGAGGTCGTCTTTGAAGCTTTGGTATGTCTTACCGTATTTGGCAAAAGTTTCCTCTTCATAATGGTTAGCGATACTAGCTTCTGCCTCACCAAGCTGAATGTGATTGTGATTGTTGTGCCCAAAGTTATCGAGGACTTCCCAGGTCTGTTCAGACTGGTTGTTTTGCCAGATAACAGTAGGCAGTGTGTAGCCGTTATCCAAACCAAGGAGTTTCTGGCAAATCAAGGCGTTCATGCTTTCTCGGAAGTCAATAGACTGCCAAGCATTCATGTAAACGTGGGCACCATTATGGAAGAAGAGGTGTTTTTCAAGAGAGTCGGGAAGGGCTCTGAACATTTGATAGACGTTAATCGGTTTGACATTCCAATCCTGGCTACCGTGTGTAAAGACTACAGTAGCTTTGACACGGTCTGCGAATTGCACATAGTTGCGGTCATGCCAGAACTGGCTATAGTCCCCATGCTTACGATCAATGGCTGTGCTTAGCTCCTTGAGGTAGGCCTCGTAGTCTTTTTGGTGGCGTAGGTATTCACCAGCTAATAGAGCACGAGAATAGGTGAATTCAGTCAAGGTATCGAGATCCTCACCAGGGTAGCCTCCAGGACTAACGAGGAGGCCATTTTCACGATAATAGTCGTACCAAGAAGAAATACCTGCTTCAGCAATAACCATTTCCAAACCGTCAACGCCAGTTGTCGCAAGGGCGTTGGACATAGTACCCAGGTATGAAAGCCCAGTAGTAGTCACCTTACCAGAAGCCCAATCAGCAGTGATTGTATGCTGTCTACTACGGCTAGTGAAGGCGCGTGCACGACCATTGAGCCAGTCAATGACAGCTTTATAGGCCAGAACTTGTTGATAGTCTCCAGAGGTCATGAAACCTTCCGAGTTGAAAGTACCGACACCAGATACATAGATAGAAGCCACACCACGAGCCAACATGTAATCGTTAAGTGTATAGGTATCAGTGTGAGCAAAACGCTCCTGAGCTTTTGTAACAGGGTTGATAGGCGTAAGATCTGCCTCTAGCACCTTGATTTCAGGTTGGCTAAGAGTAATCTCACCAGCTGTTTTGACAAGCAAGTCTCCCTCCATCTTGTGAGTGAGCTTATCAGAGGCAGGTTCGTTAGTCCCTTGTTGATAAGGGCTTGCGGTCATCATGGCTGGAACTGGGAAGTCCACATTAGGACGTAAGATAGTTACCTTGACCAAGTCTAACAGCCCATCTTTGTCGGTATCTACAGGTGTTTCGACATAAACCACTTCACGATGAAGCTGATTAGTATCAAATGTTGCCAAGCTCTTACCATTAAAGAAGACGTAATCATTATTTATTGGGATTAAATCTTGGGCTACTAACTGATCAATTAAGGTATTGCCAGACTGTGTGCGTGTCGCTAACAATTGGTGGAGGTTATTAAGGCTACCATCAAAAGTGATTGGGAAGGCCATTTTCTCTAGGAAAGAAACACTGTCGGTAAAGTCCACATTAGGGACAAATCCTAGCAGTTGAAGGGCTACCAAGCCAAAGACTTCAGCAGTCAAAGGACGGTCTGACTGGAAGAAGGTCAGGAGGTCAGTCTCTGGATCAGCAATCCAATTTTTCAAAGCCAAATCGGTATCTTCAAAGAAAAGAAAGTAGTGCTTGCGAACAAAGGTTTCAAAATTGGCTTTGGCACTAGCATCTAGAGAAACTTCAAACCCTAAAGAGCGGAGTTCCTGACAAGCCATTTCAGGACTTACGGGGATGTAACTAAACTGGTTAAATTTCATATTTTAAAAACCTCAAAAATAATACATAAACATTTCAGAAATATCTTTACATCAGACATTATACTTGATAAAATGATAGATGTCTAAATTATTGTAAAATCGAAAGGAAATAAAGAGACAAATGAATGATTTTCTAAAAGAAGCGTTCACCAGTGAATGGGTTTTGAAATACATCACTGAGTTTATCGCGACTGCTTTTCTTGTAGCACTTGGTAATGGTGCTGTTGCTAACGTTGATCTTACGGGAACAAAAGGTAACAGATCTGGTTGGCTTGTAATCGGCCTGGGTTATGGTTTTGGTGTTATGATGCCAGCTCTTATGTTTGGTGATGTTTCTGGTAACCACATCAACCCAGCCTTCACACTTGGACTTGCTGCATCTGGCTTGTTCTCATGGGTAGGTGTTCCTGGCTACCTTGTTGCACAACTTCTCGGTGCCTTCCTAGGTCAAGCTATTGTGGTTTGGGTTCACCAACCTTACTATGTACAAACTGAGAATCCAAACAATATTCTTGGTACCTTCTCAACTATCTCAGCAGTTGACGAACATGATGACACTCCAGAAAACCGTAATCGTGCCTGGGCTAATGGTTTTGTCAATGAGTTTGCAGGATCATTCCTCCTCTTCTTTGGTGCCCTTGCCTTGACAAATAACTACTTTGGTCACAAGCTTGCACAACAAGCTCTTGCTGCTGGTTACACTAAAGAAATGGTTGATGCACAATTCCACGGAGCACTCTCAGTTGCCCACATCGGTGTTGGTTTCTTGGTTGCCGCTTTGGTTCTTTCATTCGGTGGTCCTACTGGACCAGCCCTTAACCCAGCCCGTGACTTGATGCCACGTCTTCTTCACCACCTCTTGCCAAAATCAGTTCTTGGTGAGCACAAAGGTGATTCTGAATGGTGGTATGCTTGGGTACCAGTTGTGGCTCCAATCCTTGCAGGACTTTTGGCAGTAGCTCTGTTCAAGTTCCTCTACCTTTAATCAATAACAAGAAATCTGAAGCCAATGCTTCAGATTTTTTTATGCATAAAGTTTCGAAAGTAACAAAAAACTGAGAAAGTTTTCTCAGTTACATAGGAGTAGTTATGACTAGGACTGTTGCACCTAAGGTGAAAAGATTCCATAGGATATGAAGCGAGATAACCGCTGATAAATTTTCTCTTTTTTGGTAGACCATAGAGAGAGCCAAGCCCATTCCAATATAGAGGAAGAGGTGGGCGAGGTTAGTAGGCATATGGAATAGGCAAAAGAGAGCGGTACTCACAAAAACAGCAACTGTCGAATAAGGAGCCAACCAAGAGAAAATCCATTTGCGAAAGAGTAGTTCTTGCAAGAAAGCTGTAGTCATCATGCCAATGGCTACTGGGAGGATAGGCGTTGTCGTAAGGGTTCTTTGAAGTTCTGCATGGTAGTTGGAGTTGGTTAGTAGCATAAGATTGCTCCCAATAACTCCCATCAGAAAAATAAGAACAAAGCCCCAGATAATAGCTTTAGTATCCTTGCGGTCTAGTTTAAAGCGAGTAACTAAACCTTCACTTTTAGCCCAAAGATAGGTAATATAAAAAATAATGAGATTGACAGCGATAATTCCCCAGCTCTCAAGGCTAGTGAAGGTCAACCCAGTCTGATTGTTATATGACGTTGTCATACCTAAAGCAAGGTTTGGGATTGCTATCATCAGCAGTAAAAAGAATCCCTGATAGGTATGTCTAAACGCCAAATGATTGGCGAAAGTTTTCATAGCCTCTATTATACTCTAAAATGAGGAAATAGCTAGTCCTAGGGTAAAGATAATATAATGATTTTCATAATTTATGTGAAAGAATGTGAAAAAATTACAATCCTGTTTTTTCTTAGGAAAATCCTTGTCACACAGACTCTTTTCAGATAAAATAGAAAAGAATGGAGGGTGTCATGACGCAATCAGGGAATTTTAAGTTTCACACACCAATTTTTCGTGTGAATAATAGACAAGAAAATATCGATTTTTACCAAAATACACTAGGATTTAAGCTTTTGACTGAGGAAAATGCTCTTGCTGTCTTCACTGACTGGGGAGATCGTAACTCACTTTTTGTAATTGAGGAGTCTCCAGCTTACCGTTGCCGTGCAGTTGAAGGTCCTAAGAAAATTAATAAAGTGGTCATTAAGGTTTCAAATCCACTTGAGATTGAGTACCTTTTGGCGCGTGATGATCATCAAGCTAAGGCTATTTTCCAAGGGGAAAATGGTTACGCTTTTGAGACTATCTCACCTGAAAATGGTCTTATTTTGGTACATGCCGAAGATGATTTATCAACTCTAAAGACAGTCGAGTACGCAGATGTTGAAGAAAAAGAAGATTTCAAAGGAGTGTCAGACTTTACGGTTGAGTCTTTGACCTTGAACGTTGTTGATACAGCTCAAGCAGCTTTCTTTTACGACAATCTTTTTGGCGAAGAATTGCCTTTGTCTATCCACTTTGAGAAAGCAGAAGGTCCTGACCTTCAAGTAAGTCCAGACCAAACTTGGGATTTGGAAATTCTAGAATTTAAGGTAGCTGAAGACTACGACTTGGTTGCCTTGCATGAGAAACTTGAAAAGGAACAGTTCTCAAGTTACCTAGATACTAAAGGAAACCTGCTTGCACTGACTGATATGAGTAATATTGAGGTTTGGCTAACAAAATAATGACTAATTTTAAACAAACATTGTCAACAATTACAGACTACATCAAGGCTGACATCTTCCCGGGTGCCAGCCTTGCACTTTATGACGGAAAGAATTGGCAAGAGTACTACTGTGGTACTCAGGATGGAAAGAATCCAGTACTTCCAGATTTAACCTATGATCTAGCTAGTGTCTCCAAGGTGGTGGGAGTTGGGACTCTTTGTATCTTCTATTTACAGTCAGGAAAACTGAATTTGGATGAGAAGCTGTCCACCTATTATCCTGAAGTAGCAGACAAGACGCTAACCCTTCGTCAGCTCTTGTCTCATAGTAGTGGGATTGATCCTTTCATTCCTAATCGTGATGCATTAGACCAAAAGGGCTTGATTGCTGCTATAAATGCCATCAAAGTTAGGTCTGATAAACCTTTCTTGTATACCGATATTAACTTTATTCTCCTGGGCTTGATGCTTGAGAAATTATCTGGACAAAGACTGGACAGGCTCTTTGACAGCGAAATTTTCCAACCTTTTGGTATGATTGAAACACAGTTTGGTCCAGTTGATTTTGCTGTTCCAACTGTTGAGGGAATTCCGGGAGGAACTGTTCACGATCCCAAGGCTCGAGTGCTCAAAGAGCATACAGGTTCAGCAGGTCTCTTTTCAACCCTAAAGGACTTGGAAATCTTTGTTAACCATTATTTGAAGGATGATTTTGCTAAAAATCTGACGCAAAATATCAGTCAATCCAATAAGGAACGTAGTATCGCTTGGGACCTTCAAGGTGATTGGATTCTTCATACTGGTTATACAGGTACCTTTGTGCTTATCAATATCCCAGCTCAACGTGCAGCTATTTTCCTCAGTAATCGTACTTACTACAAGGATGAGAGAGCTCAATGGATTAAGGACAGAGATGCTTTGATTGAGATAATGAAGAAGGAGTTGGTTCGTGAAACGGTCGAGTAGACACTCTAAGAAAAGAAAGCTTGTCTCTTGGTTTCTGAGTCTGTTCTTTTGCATGCTTAACGGGAGTAATCTCTTTGTCTGTGGTATGTTTTTTGGGGTGATGGTAGGCCTGTTGGCATTTGATAAAGATTACTTCTCTTTATTTAGTTTTGTATTTTCTTGTATAGTATCTCCTATAATCGCTTCTTCTTATATCTTGATAAGAGAGATACTATACAAATTGATTCATTGCTTTGGTTATCGTGCCCAGCCTGATTTGAAAGTCATTCGTATGAGAAGAGGGTGTGATATTCACTTTCCTGTATTTGAAAAGTACGGTTAGGACTATAAGTTGCTCTACAAGAAGCGTTCCAAGAAGCTTCAAATAGGGTATTTGCTTATATGTTTAGGATACTTTAGTGGACTTAGTCTTATAATGATTACCTTTACAGTTCTATTGAGAGAAGTGTCCAAGCTCCTAGAACTAGAATCAAAACTGTCATCTTCTGAACATAAACGATTTCTTGGTTTTTGGTCTACATGGGAGTGTTTGTCCTTCTTTTTACAGGGCAGAAATACTGGAAAAAGATTGTAGAGTCATTAAAGAAAAGAGAAAATGTATCAGTTCTTGCTGTCGAGCATGGTTATCCGATATTTGTAACAAAAGAAGAAGCTTAAGCGGTAGGTCAACTGCTTAAGCTTTTTTACTTATTAAGGATTTTTCAACGGTAATATGTTGGATTCCAGCTTCTTCGAAGATTTGGCCGACTTCTTGATAGCCATTATTGAGATAGAACTTAAGTGCACCTAGTTGAGCATGGAGAGAAATAGTCTGGAAGCCTTGCTCTTGTGCAAAATCTTCAGCTTCTTTTAGGAGAATGCTCCCCAGACCTTGACCTTGATAGGCATCGAGCACCGCCATACGTTGGGGGGTAACTTGCGACAAGTCTATGTTAGGAAGGAGACGTACGGTTGCTGCAGCCTTGTCTTTATCAACATATAAAACAAAGTGAATGCAGTAGGCTTCATTTGCGTCAATCTCGATAGAGTGAGGAACTCCTTGCCCCTTAACGAAAACGGTGTTTCGAATAGCTACAGCATCTAGATAAGTCTCTGAAAGTGTATCTCTTGTATGTTTGATAATCATAGGACCAGTGTAACAAAGATTCTAGTATATCGTCAATGAAAAAAAGCTCGATGAGAGGAGTAGTCATCAAGCTTTTGATAGCTTTTATTCTTTAATTTTTCGGCTGTTTGTATCTTGGATAGGACGGTTGTTTTCAAATCCAAGAGTTTGGGTGAATTCTTCTACCTGTTCCTTGCTGACAGTTTCTTGGTTTTTGAAGACAATCCAGTTGACGCCTTCAGTACAAGGCGGTGTTGTCAATGAGCCTTCAAAGTTGTAATAGTCCTTGTTTTCAGGGTAGAAATCATCAAGTGAGTTAGCCTGAGATAACTCCGTTTCAGTATTGGCGGCTTGAGGCATTTTATCCCAGATTAATTGCAAGGCTTAGTTTTCATCTCCATAGTTATAGAGAACTGAGACGACTGTAATTTTTCCATTATCCGTCTTGTAGACGAAATGCCCTTCAAGAGGATAGGTTTTGCCATCTATTTCATTCTCAGCTGGTGCGTGAAAATGGAACTGTTGCAGCTTGTAAACTTCGTTACCAATCGTTAGGGTATTCTTTGGATTTTTAAAGCTGACTTCAATGGTGTGACCATTGTTCTCAACTTGAGCTTCTGATTCTTGATTATTAAGGTTTAGTTCTGGAAGATCAACGTCCTCAGCTCCGGTGATATTAATGGGAGATTGTTCTTTACCCGTCTTGCTGAGTTCATAATCTTTAGAAAGGTCACCCCAATGTTCAGGACCAGTTGTACCCGTATAGCCCCATTGGACCTCTTTAGACTTAGAGGTTTCGCTTTTAGTTTCAGACTGGCAGGCTACGAGTAGAATGGTACTTGCCATAAGAGACAATAATCCAATTAGCTTAAAACTTTTCTTATTCATCTTTCCTCCCTATACGCTTTAATTATTTTGTCATGCATGCTAGTTGACCTGTTATTTGTAAACTAGCCGTCAGACGGTGACAGAGTGTTGTGTCTCTAAGGTGCTTCTGAGAGTGAAGTGTTTGGAGAAACCAAACGGAAACAGTTTTATTTTATAGCCAATCTGAAAGAAAGTCAAATATAAATTATAGTTTATTTAGAAAATTATAATGAAAATAAGTGTTTTACAAAAAGAAAAGAACTCGCTATTGCGAGCTCTTTATTCATTTTATCCCAAAGCGTCGTCCATTGAAAGAACTTCGTGGAAGACACGTTGTGTCAATTCAGTTTTTTGTTCTGGAGTGAGGTATTTAGTGTTTACACAGTATCCAGAGATACGAACGATTACGTCTTCACCTGACATGATCTTTTCGTAAACATCGTTCAAGTCCATAACGTTCAAGTTAACGTGTTGTCCACCGTTTTCGAAGTAACCATCAAGGATTGTTACCAAGTTATCAACTTGTTCGTCACGAGTTTTACCAAGAGCACGTGGTGATACTTGAGTTGTCAATGAGATACCATCAGCTGCGTAACTAAAGTCAAGGCTAGCAAGTGAGTTCAAGTTTTGCAACCATCCACCTTTAGCTTTGTTAGATGGGTTAGCACCTGGTGAGAAGAATTCAAGTTTAGACAAGTTCACAGAACCATCTTCGTTGAGGTATACACCTTTGTGGACTGGTGAGTTACCAGTTTGTTTAGAGTAAGCAACGTTAGATGTGATTGTCAAAAGTGATACTGTAGCTTCTGCGTCTTTGTAAAGTTTGTGGCTACGTAGACGAGTTGTGTAAGCTTCGATCAACCATTCTGCCAATTCGTTTGAACGTGGGTCATCTTCACCCCAACGTGGGT
>ENA-OWLZ01000484-OWLZ01000484.1-metagenome-genome-assembly--contig:-NODE-484-length-10885-cov-8.680609_pt1 | contig 10885 bp, 6 predicted proteins | sample MGYA00245341_ERZ651117 | MGnify/ENA primary metagenome ERZ651117 (study PRJEB26857, sample SAMEA4031763) | metagenome | biome: human; feature: oral; material: saliva | place: Philippines | collected 2014 | study... | reverse complement strand
TCCGATCTGATAAAAGATTGAAAATAAATAACACTCTTGAAACTGTTTAAATAGATTCAAAAATGTTTTTAACTATTTTCTTCTAAAATGCCAAAAGGCCTGTACAAAGTACAGACCTTTTGAACAACAGCATCATCGGTAGAGAACACAACAGCAATTTTAGATAGAATGAATGAGGGAAATTATTATGTTTAAGGGACTAACTTAAACCATACATTCTTCTTGCTCTCTAACCTTGATTACATTATAGCATGCAATCCTAAGATGTATATCTTCATTTCCTAAAATGTCGAATTTCACTCATAGAATGTATTTTTTTATCTTGATCTGCAGAAATTCCCTTGAAAAAACAAAAAACGGCTTGATTTCTCAAGCCTGTTAATTTCTATAAAAAAGATATGTAATTGGACGAGCGGCCAATAAAAAATGGGGATTAGGAAAAAGTTATATAAAAGTACATTATTTATTTTCATAAAGTGTATGTAGATTTCAATAAGATTGACGATGTCTCATTTCCGAATCACATATCTTGATTATATAATAACTTTTTTCAATTTAATTGTCTATACGATTTCATAGAATGTCGTTTTTTCATCCTGAACTGCAATTTTTTTAGTCTATTTTTTATAAACTGCCAAATTTCATCACTAAAAGCCATCTATTTAGTATTTTTACAGAAATCAGTTACTTATAAGATAATCATATGCTTTTTTAGACCTAAAAGAACACTAGTCAAATGACTAATGTTCTTTTACCTCTGACCACTTTTTAAGTAGGGCCTTCATTTTCAAACGTGAAACTGGACAAGAATCGCCATTTTCAAAGTAAATCATCAACTGAGTCTTATCAATACGAGAAATATTATCCAGATTAACTAAAAAGGAGCGGTGACAAGAAAAGAGCTTTTTATTCACCGAAGTGATATCTCCAAGGTTAGCATAAAACTCCAAGCGCTCTGTTTTGGTAATCAACATCACCTTATGAGGTGTCACAGCAGTCGCAAAGTAATAAATATCTCGCATCGGAACCTGGATTCTAGACTGAGCAGTTTCAAACACAAATATCTCGTCATCAGCCACATCTCCAACTTTTTGATTCACAAAAGTTAATGTTTGTTTCAGTTGTTGTTTAAACTCTGCATTAGAAACTGTCTTATCAATAAAATCGAGTGCTGAAACCTTATATTTAAAACTAATCGGGGCAAATTCTGAGTGAGTAGTTACAAATATAATGACCGCATTAGCATCTTGTTGACGAATTTCTGAGGCTACTTCAAGCCCCTTCTTTCGTTCACCATCAATATCAATATCTAAAAGAAAAACCTGATGGTTGCCCTTTTCGTTGATACTAGACAATAATTTATGTGGTTTAGAAAAAACTTCTAGCTTTCTTACGGAAAATGTGCCCTCTGAAACCAATTCTCTGATAATATCACTAATACGTGTCTGTTGCATCAAGTCATCTTCTAAAATGTAAATATTCATATTAGGGCCTCATTTCTAGTATTTGCATCATTTTACGATTTTGACTACGGACAGAGAAGGAGGTGTTTGGATAACGCTCCAAAATATCTTGAACAGCATTCGTACCTACACCACCCTCAAAATGAGAAATCTGGGAGCTCATCATTGAAAGCGGAGCATGCTCATCTGAAAGAGTACTTTCAACAATAAAACTCTGAGAGTCTTCTTCATCAAAATAAGCTAAACTAATAAAACCATCATTAGCTTTACGAGCACCAGCAATCGCTTTATCCATAAGATGCCCTAGAACAACTGCCAAATCTAAGTCAGTCAGATAGCTATGAGTCACTGGATCAGGAATTTCTGCATGAATATTAATACGATGCATCTGAGCTTCATGATATTTTGATGAAAGTAAACTATGAATGCTTGGATTCTTAATATTATCCAAATCTGTAACCTTAGTTGAGAAACTATACTGATCTCGATTCACGTAAAGATCAACCAAATCTTTTTTATAAGAACGAATATCTCCCGTTCTTTCAATATCTCTCAGATTATTAAGCAAAGAATTATAATTAGAGCGGACATGCATCAAGTCTCTATACAAACTTTCCACTCTAGTATTCTCGCGCTTCAAATCATTAAGATAATTAGCCTGTTTCGTAGCCAAATCTTGCTCAATTTTTTCCTTAGCAAACTGGTTTACAGCTCCCAAAACAAAGAGGAGCAAGTAGAGATATCCCATTACTAACGGCAAACGTAACTTACTCTCAAGATGCAACTCCGGAAAATAGGTATCAAAGGTCGATACCAAGAAGATTACTAAATAATACATTAAAAGAAGCATGTTGACCAAACCTAGACGGTTCTTTTTCTCTTGTTGGGTAGCAACTTTCAAGATATCTGTAAAATCTAGTCGTAAGATAAAATCCACTATTCTGACCGTCAACATAACAAAGGATAACGGTACCATAGACCACCAGATATTATTATTTAAAGTCGAAGCGTCTACTCCAAGTAATGGCGGAAAGAAAAAGGTCGCTAGAAAACGCCTTGCCAAGTCGACCAAGACTACTGGATAAAAACCTAGAAAAAATCGCTCCACAGACGTGACATTTTTATTCAGCTGATAACTAAAGGTCAGTGTTACAATGGCAACCAGGGGAGGTACTACGCCTATATAACGTCCAATGAGTTGCCCCCAGACGCATAGAGCAACATCAAATAACAAATAGAGCATACGATTTTTGAGATTAGTGTTTTGTCCACCAATACGTAAGTAAATATCCCAAATAATAACGAACATCAGAATTTGAAATAAGATGTTACCTAGCATAACTGCTCCGCTCCTTTCCATAATTATAACCCTACTGTGACAATCTGATAGGTTTTAAATAATTCTTTTTTATTAGTTAAACCGATACCATTAGACCAGCAGAACTGAGCTAAATTACGACTAATAGACAAACTATCATCAAGCTCTGGATTAGCTTCTTGGTTGGTATTTTCAATAACAAAGCTAAGATTCCCATCCTCATTCTGGTGAATAAGGAAGCCAATATCTGTATCTGGCTCCTTAGCCCAAAGCATTTCAGCAAGACCTATACAACGCTCCAAAACGGTTATGAGTACTGCAATATTTAAATCTTTTGGATAATCACCAACATTGACATCTAGTCTAACTGTGATTCCTTTTTGTTCTAAAGGAATGATTTGGTTTACAATCCAACTCCTTAATACTGGATAAGGAATCTCAAAAAGGGGTGCCAACTTATCATTTAAATCCAAATTATCAAGCTTAAGATGATTCAAATGCTCATGGTAAACGGATAAGACCTCTGATAATTGATTTTTAGCTAAAGGAGTTTCCAGAGCTACCAAAAGATTCTCAAAGTCTTTTTCAATCGGCTTTACTTTGGTAAAGAGATCCTCAATATGCTGATTATAGACTTCCAAGTTGTAGACATAAGTTTCCACAACCTCTTTACTACGTTCCCTAACAAATTTATGGGAATAGCGATTCAACGTTGTTACCATTAAGAGATAAACAGCCATCGCAATAAAAATCGGCCCTCCCACATCTCTACCTGTTGACACTAAAAGCATACTGCAAGTAATGTAGAGTGCAAAGGTCAAATCAACTGCTATCAACAAACGCTCACGGCCTCGTGAATAAATCAGTTCCTTGATTTTATCAATATCCGAACTTGACAGATAATTAATATAGAGGAAGAATGGATAAATCATCACATAAGATAACAATTTAAGGAGAAAGTTTTCTTGAATCTCAACCAAGGTCATATTTGTAAACAGGTTATTAAACACATAAAATGGGGTAAAAGTCGCAAATAAATCGGTAAAGATAACAGAAAATGCTCCAAAAAAGAAACTTGCCCAAAGTGTCAGACGATGTTCACGACGCTCTTTAAGTGCCAAAGACAAAAAGACAATGACTTGATAATAAAAGCCATCTCCCTTTGCAAGCGACACCACTACACCTAAGAGACTTAAGAAAAGTACTTTCCAGTAAGCTAGTGAGCTCCTTGTTAATTTTTTATAAATAAACCAGGTAATATGAAAACTAATTATCTGAATAATACCATTTTCAAGGGATTCCATGGTCCAAATCTGTAAGTTCATGATAATATTTCCTATTTAAAATTATGAAGCATTTTCGTCACCCTCTTCAATGAGTTCTTGACCTGCCTTTTTCAAGATATCCTGATAAGTCTGTTCAATAAGAGCAAAATCCCCACTATCAATACTCGTCTGCATACTAATTAGGATATTCTCATAATCATGTTTAAAAGAGCGTACACTCTTATAGGCCGTTTCAATTTTTTTGTTGTAGGCTTCTAGACTCCTCAAATGCTCCTCTTGTTCTCTCAAAATTTTGCTATCGCGTACATCTTTACTGTAGGAAACAAAACGGACAAGGATATACATATGTATCAGAAAACCAACCCAGATATAGATTTGAGGATAGCCAGGAAGATAGGTCTGACTCAAGAGGAGTGAGAATATCTCCTGCTTAAAGAGAATAAGGAGATAGCTGATAATTAAAATATAATCAACCTGTAGAAGCATACTCTTATACTTATCTTGCAAATCTTCATATGGTTCCTTAAAGAAACTATCTAAACCAAACATTTTTTGCAGACCAAGAAAGAATGGAAGAACAACACTATATACTGCCAGAATTCCTAAATGATTTGGAACTAACTCAATTGGCTTATTAAAGAAAACTCTAAAGAGATAGAAACTAAAGAAACTTGTAATCAGAGTCCAGAATACAGGAGCAAAGAAAGCATAAAAATACTTCTCTTCTCTTGAAGCCTGAGGTTTTTCAAGGAAAATAAAGACTAGGAGATAGATGACATCTGGAATGTCAATTTGCCACAATACTTTAGCTAGCCACTTCACCACAGTTACCACTATTACATAAGGAATATAACGGTAAGTAAAAACATCTAGATAAGCCATTCTAGCTAAAATCACAAGATGTGAAACGACCATAACCAAAGCAATTAGGCCATCAATCGCAAGTTGCATATGCTATTCCCCCTTTCTATTTCCTCATATCCATTTTTCCACAAGTATTAGCTCGAACCTTCAATTATCTTGAAAAGAGAGAACCTGTGTAAAATGATGATCACAACTACGGGTCTCAAGATTTACTTTTGGATAGCGATTCAGTATATCTGCCACTTTAGATAGGCCAAGACCTCGACCTTCGCCCTTACTAGAAACTCCTTCATCAAATATTCTTGACACAGGAATACGTTCTTCTCTGGTTGTATTATCAATAACTAAGGTAAGGTAACCCTGATTTTTAAAGAAAGATATGGTTAAGGTTGGATTATCCGATTCTAATGCAGATTCAATGGCATTATTTAAGAAAACGGAAGAAATCACAACCAAATCTAAGGCCTCTATCTGAGTTGACGATATGACATCTGGTAACTCTAGATTAACCTTAATTCCTAAGTTTTCAGCTTCGAGCACTTTGGCAGAAAAAAGACTCTTGAGTGAAGTAATTTCCAAATTAATTAAGCGTGATAATTCATAATTTGACAAAGTTAAACTATTACCGGATTTTTCTAAAAGCTCCGCATACTCCCGTTTCAAAGCAGGCAAGTCTCGACGTTGAATACTAACCTCCATAGTCTTAAGCCCTTCGAGATAATCCTTCTTAACCTGAGAAATATCATTATAAAGTTTTTCTAGACGGTGACTGTATTCCTCTAAACTTTCCTCATGCCTAGTCATTTCTTCAGCCAACTGGTCCTTCACCCTTCTCTTCGAATAGACGTTCAACTGAGCAAAGAGGAGAATGAAGAGAATAGAGTAGACAATAGTGATACTGCCGGCTAAGTAAGTAAAGAGGCCTGTATAAGGAAAAATGTTACTGGCATAAAAAATGATTAAAGATAAGATAATATAGGCCAGAGTCACCCCAACCAGCAAACGTTGCCTAACTTGGTAAGTATGATTATTCCCCATGACATCGAGAGCACTAAAATCAATAAAGAAGACCTTGACAATCAGATGGAAAATAGGGTAAACCAGGAGATAGGATAGAGCAATGAGTACTGGGGTATCTTTCACCTGTAAATAATTAATTTGAAAAATCCATGGGAAAAAGTAGAGCTGAAGCAATTTAGAGGTGACTTCAACAAAAACCCACGGCAAAAAGGTGAAAAGAAAAGAATTCTTTTCACTACTTGATATTTTATTTAAGAAAAGGTAGCAAAACAGAAGTGCTAAAAGCGATCCCGTAATGCCCCCTACAAATAGAGAGAGCAAGAGACTCCCAAAGATAAACCAACATTTACTCTTCCAAGTTTTGAGCAAATCTGACATATCATGACTAACAATTAAAATAGCCAATAGACGTAAAACCGTAAACAAAACGATCATCTCTAGACTCCCCCCTTTCCTTTCAAAAATCAACCTACTTTATTGTAACATAAATATATAATTTATCGTCATTCCTATTAGAAAAAGCTAAAAATATAAATCTATTTCTTCCTAGTTAGAACCATCGACTATTCATCTGACTGTCATACCATGTCACATGTAAATTTGTTTACAAAACATAAAAAAGAGCTTAGACTCCCCAAGCTCTTTAACTGACTTATAGCCTCAATTTATGGATACATGCCAATAACGTAGTAGAAATACCAACCAAATCTTCTCATAATTTTCACCCCTCTCTCCTTTTTAATACCAATCTATTATAAAACTAATTTAAAGTTTTGAAAATGATGATATGATTACGTTATATCATCATTATATTACAAAAACACTCTTAACTAAAATCATATGATTGCTGACATATTGCTTATGTACATTCGAAAACCCAACAAATGTTGGGTTCGTTTTTTATAGTGTTGCGAGAACTTGCTCAATATGTTTGATAGATTTTTCACGACCAAGTAAGAAGATAGTCTCTGGTAATTCTGGACCGTGCATCTCTCCTGAGACAGCGATACGGATTGGCATGAAGAGGTTTTTCCCTTTAATTCCTGTTTCTTTTTGAACAGCCTTAATTTGTGGGAAAATATTTTCTGTAACAAACTCATCATCTGACATAGCTTCAAGTTTAGCTTTAAAGGCCTCAAGTACTGTTGGTACTGTTTCACCAGCCATAACTTCTTTTTCAGCCTCTGTCAATTCTGGGAAATCTTCGAAGAAGAGGTCTGTAAGAGGTACAATTTCTTCCGCAGCTGTCATCTGTGGTTTATAGAGTTCAACTAATTTTTCAGCTTTATCTGTCAAACGACCAGCTTCTTCCAAGAAAGGTTTGCAAAGAGCAAAGACCTTATCGAAATCCGCATTCTTGATGTAGTCATTACTCATCCAATCCAATTTCTTCTGATCAAAGGCCGCTGGAGACTTGCTTAGACGGTTTTCGTCAAAGAGTTTGATAAGTTCTTCGCGAGAGAAGATTTCGTCCTCGCCACCAGGGTTCCAACCTAGAAGAGCAATGAAGTTAAAGACTGCTTCTGGAAGGTAACCTTTTTTACGGTAATCTTCGATAAATTGAAGGGTGTTAGTATCGCGTTTAGACAACTTCTTACCAGTTTCAGAATTGATGATAAGAGTCATGTGTCCAAACTCAGGCGCTTCCCAACCAAGAGCCTCATAAACCATGAGCTGTTTTGGTGTATTGGCAATGTGGTCATCTCCACGGATAACGTGTGAAATTTGCATATCGTGGTCATCAACAACAACCGCAAAGTTGTAAGTTGGGTAACCATCCTTCTTCTGGATAACCCAATCACCACCGATATTGCCACCTTCAAACTCGATATCACCTTTAACGATATCATGCCATTTGTAGATTCCTGACTCATTAACAGCCAAACGGACTGTAGGAACAATACCTGCCGCTTCACGTTCTGCGATGTAGGCAGCTTTTTCTTCTTCAGTCATACCAAGGAACTCGTTAATATAACGAGGTGTTTCACCTGCTGCTTCTTGACGTTCGCGTTCTGCAGCCAACTCTTCTTCAGTTACATATGACTTGTAAGCCTTGCCTTCTGCCAAAAGTTGATCAATATATTTTTGGTAAAGTGGTAAACGCTCTGATTGACGGTAATTTTCATGTGTTTCAGGACTTTCATCCCAGTCAATTCCCAACCAACGTAAGTTATCAAGTTGTGAACGCTCACCATCTTCAACGTGACGTTTACGGTCAGTATCTTCAATACGGATAATGAAAGTACCGCCATGATGACGTGCATAAAGGTAGTTAAATAATGCTGTACGGGCATTACCAATGTGTAGTAGCCCTGTTGGGCTTGGTGCGTAACGAACGCGGATATCTTTAGCCAAGATAAATCTCCTTTTTATGTTTCATTCTTCAGTCTTTGGATACCTGTTAGCTTGAAGTCTCTCCCCGAGATTAAGCATAAGCTTATAAGTACCAATCTTTTTTATTATAACACAATCTAAAGGTGGTTCGAGGAATTTTGTCAAAAAAAACGACTACCTAAAGGTAGACGTTTTCGATAGTTTACTTAACGTGTTCTGCAAGATCTTTTTGAGCTTTGTCATTAGATTTTGCTTTCTCTTTAAGCCAATCTTTATAAGCTGAATCATATTGTTTCTTAGTTACAATATCATCTTGAGATTTAATATACTTGAAGTAGTAAGTAGAACCTTTATCACCAGCTTGAGCATAGGCTCCTGAGAATGGCTGGATACGAGAAACTACCGTCGCCGCACCACCGTAAGCAGTAGTTGGGAGATAGAGGGCACTATCTGTCAACCATGCTTGGGCTTTAGCATATTTCTCATAACGAGCTGTCAAATCTGTAGTTTCCTTAGAAGCATCTTCAACTAATTGGTCATATTCTTTAAGACCTACTTTTTCCACAGCTTGACTATTTGGATTGTCGTAACCCATAAAGGACTTGGTGTTTTCGCTACTAGTCGTTTTCAAAACATCAAGATATGTGGATGGATCGAGGTAATCAGGTTCCCAAGCGACGCCAACCGACAAGTCCCAATCCTCTGCTGCTGCATTAGAAGCATAGTAAGTAATATTGTAGAAATCGTCGGCTGACAATTGATGGATATCAATGACAACATTCTCTTTTCCAAGTGTAGCTTCAACAGACTGTTTGAGAGATTGTACTTGATTCACAAAAGTTTTACTTGTTTGGTTTACTGGAACGTCCAAATGAATAGGGAACTGAACTCCTTCTGCTTGAAGGGCTTCCTTAGCTTTCGCGAACTCAGCTTTAGCTTTTTCTGGATTGTAAAGACCATCTTGACTATCTGCAAGATTCACACCAGACCACTCATCACCATAAGCTGGAAGTTGTTCCATTACCATTGTTCCGAAATCTTTACCATCTGCCTGAACAAAGTCTGGTTTAACAAAGATATTACGAACAGCTGTGTTAGCACTTTCTTTACCATTCAACTGAGCCGCATATTTCGTACGATCAATGGCAAAGCCTAATGATTGACGGAAATCTTTGTTAAGAAGTGCTGCTTTGGTTGATGATTTCTGTTGGTCATTTTCTTTAGAAGTATTATTGTAAGTTTGGCGATCAATATTAATACCAACCCCCTCTACTGATGCTGCTGGTTGAGTAGTATAGATATTATCTTTATACTTTTCAGAAACCTTAGAATAATTTGAGCTAGTAGGGAAGAGGCGAGCTAGCGTATAGACACCATCAGAGAACTTACGTTCCAAAGACTCTTGATCTGATCCATCATCATAAGTTAATTTGATATTGTCAAAGTAAACATTATCCTTATCCCAATAATTTTCATTCTTGGCGAACTCAATAGATGATTTAGTTGTCAAAGCTTTAAGAAGGTATGGTCCGTTATAAAGAATAGACGTTGGATCCGTTGACTTACCAAAATCTTTTCCTTTAGATTTCAAAAATTCTTCGTTAACAGGCCAAGTGACAGAGTAAGTCAATTTTGAATTCCAGTAAGGCTCTGGTTGGCTAAGTGTATATTGCAAGGTGTAATCATCAACTGCTTTGATACCTACAGCTGAAAAGTCTTTGTTAGCTCCAGAGAGGTAGTCATTCAGACCTTTAACTGAGGTTTGTAGCAAATAGATAGCTTCAGAATTTGTATCTGCAGCATGTTTAAGACCTGTTACAAAGTCCTTAGCAGTCACATCTGCATATTCTTCACCGTCTGAAGTGTACCATTTGAGCCCCTTACGAATCTTGTAAGTATAGGTTAAGCCATCTTGAGAGACAGACCAATCTTCAGCTACAGATGGTTTTAAATTACCATATTGATCATTTTCAAACAAACCATCAACACCATTACTAACAGCTGTCGTCATGTTTTTCTTGTTTGTTGCAAGATAGTCTAGGGTTGCAGGATCGCCACCGTAAACATAGTTATAAGTCTTTCCAGACGTCTTACTTGATGATGAGCAAGCCGTTAAAACACCTACAGATAACAGGCCTACGGCTGCCAGTAAAAATACCTTACTCTTTTTCATTCATTGCCTCCTTAAATTGCAACGTAAAAAGTTTAAAATCAATAATTATGTGTATACGCATAAATTATACCATAATTTCCAACAATCGACACTACTTTCTGAATATTTTTTATTTTCTGCTCAAATATTCCTATCTAACTCAATAAAAAAACCTATCCAAAGATAGGTTTTTACTACTCTTACAATGAGTTAGGATCAACTTTGATACCAGCACCTTGTGTAGTAGTGATTGAAAGGTTAGTGATGTAAGTACCTTTCGCTGTAGCTGGTTTAGCTTTTTGAATAGCATCGTTAAATGCTTTGAAGTTTTCAACCAATTTTTCAGCTTCGAATGAAACTTTACCGATGATTGCTTGTACGTTACCTGCTTTATCAGCACGGTAAGTGATTTTACCACCTTTAGACTCTTCAACTGCTTTAGCAACAT
>ENA-OWLZ01000479-OWLZ01000479.1-metagenome-genome-assembly--contig:-NODE-479-length-10936-cov-4.880526_pt1 | contig 10936 bp, 9 predicted proteins | sample MGYA00245341_ERZ651117 | MGnify/ENA primary metagenome ERZ651117 (study PRJEB26857, sample SAMEA4031763) | metagenome | biome: human; feature: oral; material: saliva | place: Philippines | collected 2014 | study... | reverse complement strand
TGATCTTCTTGATGATGACGATGAGGATCTGCCAGAGGATGAGGACGAGAAGAAGCGTAATGACGAAGATGACGAGGACTTTGACGAGGACGAACTGACCGAGGAGAGTTATCGTACCACCTTCGATACCAACCCAGAAGAGCTGGACATACAAGCTGATGAGGTTGGTGATGATGATGACTTCTAATCTTTTAGCAAATAAAAATAAAGAGGAGTACCCACCAGGATACTCCTCTTTATTTATTAAAGTGATTTAAATTAGTTCTTCTTCGCCTTACGGGCAAGTGCCTCACGACGAGCTTTTTGAATCTGAAGGAAACGAGCATCGACAGTGCTATCGTATTCCTTGTTCATTGTGATTAGTCTATCCATACAATAATCTTGTTACCTTAAATACCTAAACGATTGCAAAGATACGAGGTTTCGTGCATAAAAGCCGTAGAAATATACCCTGAAAATATAAGCTTATACGATTTTATTGATGCATATCAACGGGTTTGACGCACGTCAAAAAGATGCATAAAACAAGAGATAACCTACTGATTTTCTTGCAAATAAGGTACTTTGGTAGTAACTTTGCACCTGTAAAATTAGGGTAAAAAGATTAATAACCGCAGAACCAAAGGGGTTCCGCACAAAGAAGAAAGGAAAAGATTATGTTAACATTAGGTATTGTAACCATTGTTGCAGCAACTCTTGCAGAGGCTTTAATCATTGCTAAGCAGATTGATTTGGGTGAATAGAGTTGTCTAAAACAAAAGAAAAATCAACAAGAAAGCTACTCGAATCATTCTTCAGTAGCTTACAAATAAAAAGAAATAAGCCGTTACATCGCAAGATGTAGCGGCTTTTCTTTATCTCATTTCCTTATATATATCATTGAAAAACAAGTCCTTACGTCATTCCATCTCCCAAATATATCATAAAGAAGTATGTCCCTATGTCATCCTGTCTTCAAAGAATCCAACCTGATGTCCTTATATATGCCATTAAGAAATATGTCCTTATGTCATTCTGTCTTCAAAGAATCCAACCTTATGTCCTTATATATGTCATTAAGAAACATGTCCTTTTGTCATTCTGTCTTCAAAGAATCCAACCTTATGGCATTATGTATGTCATTAAGAAATATGTCCCTATGTCATTCTGTCTTCAAAACATGGCATTGAAAAACATGTCTTTATGTCATTCTGTCTTCAAAATATGGCATTAAGAAACATGTCCTTTTGTCATTCTGTCTATAGAAGATCAAGGTCCATCAACGCTCTTTTCGCCACTGTCTCAAGCTCTTCACCAAGTTCACAGAAGCTCAACACACAGTTATATGCAGCATGTTTCAGGGGCAAGTTATCCCCTTGTAGCGTCACATGAGCCTGATCAAGGAACTCATTGATGCCTCGTTCGTTAGGCTCAAGACCTTGAGCAAACAGTCGAGCAAGCAACTGATAGCCACAAAGCTGATACATATTCTTATCCGAAGCAATCCACTGATACGCCAGAGAGGGTGCAAAACGAAGGTGTTGCAACAGATGGAAAGCCAGCAGTTCAGCCATCTCCTGCGTCCGAACACGCTCCATCCACACATCAACCAAGTCATTATCCATCCGTTCAGCAGGCATAATCAGCGTTGCCAACACCTGACATTCACGTATATCTTCCTTCCAAAGCTCAATGGCAAGGTCGTAATCTTTCCCATATTCTGTTGCCATCTGCTGAAGTTCGGGTACGGGAACGCCCCAGTTTATCTTATAATCAACACCCTTCTGTCGCATGGAATGGGATGCCACACCATTCATTAACAGGCGGAAAGACTGCTTTATCTCTTTGAGTTTCTCGTGTGTCTCTTCTGTCATATTGCTTGTTTTTAATGTCGTTTAATGGTTCATTCCTCAACGCTTATATATATAATAAGGTGGGAAAGGACTACAAAAGTACGTTATTTTTTTGATTATTCATGGTTTTAGAACCGTAAAAAGCAGTGCACACAGAGGCAGAAAGATTGAAAACAGATACATAAAAATACTTCAGTTTGCAAGTAGAATCACTTGACAATATAAACTATTTTACTTAACTTTGTGCTTTCATGCTATCATCACCATGCACGATACTTACGAAAACATGAACAAACCGTAAGCTTTCAAAGCACAAAAGCCATCAAAAATATGAAGATAATACTGGAGATTTTCCTAATAGCAAGTGCACTGTTCCTATATGGGTGCATCGCTTATGTAGTGTTTTTCTTCGCGAAAAACATATATTTGGCTATCAAAAATAAGAAGGATTTGGAGTTAAAACCCTTCATTCTGCGCATGGCAGTAGGTGCTATACTGGGTGGATTGTTCGTTTATGGCGTGTGTAATCAACTCAGAATCAGTACGATCATGGGGCTGTTGAGAGACATCAGCACCCAGTTCTAAGAACATTTCAACAAACAAAGAGAGCGCGATAGGATTCCTATCGCGCTCTTTACTTATTTTTATTGACTTGAAAAGTCTTGTTCTATGCTTGACTTTTGGTTCGCGCCTCACGGCGTTCCCCAATCATCTTGCATCATTGTTATCCTTAAAACCAATCTTACTTATTACCTTAACTAAACCTATTTAATGTTATCTGAACAATCTCTTTTGTTCTACCTTAAACTTAATAACTAAAAACCTAAATCTATTACTACTAACCTAAACAATCTTTTTATTTGTCTTTCGACGATGCAAAGGTACAACTGTTTGCGCGCACAACAAAACTTTTACGCATAAAAAATCAGTTATTTAGCATTTTTTGATATGTATCAATACTCTTAAACACAACGTTTTCGGTCCTCAATGGGGTAACTATAACCCACTTTATAGCAGGAGAATGCCCTGCAGCAAGGGGTTTTCAAACGTTTAAGACCTCATGAAAACAGATGCGAAAGGATGAATGGGCAAGATACGCAACAGACTTATTCACGCTTTGATAAACAAGGGAAACACATAGGGTCATCGCCACTTGCTGGCATCATCATGCACTTTCTATCTCTCACCAGAGCAACAAACACATACGTCCCGCCATGCGCTGACAAGAGAATATACGAAGGAAAACAACGTCTTTCCCCATGGTTTACTAACTAAGAAATAGTATTACAAAACGGAAGAGACCGCAAAAGCGAAATAAAGAGATATCACATGAAAATCGTCTTTGTAACCTATTCAAACTCAAAGGGTTACAAAGAGGCTTGTAAAAGGGCGTCTTTTGCACTTCAAAAGGGCACCTTTTACCATGCAAAAGGGCATCTTTTAGAAGGCGAAAGACGCCCTTTTAAAATCAAGAAGAAAATTTATTTTACAACAGACCGTACTGAAAGTAGGAAGAGAGGACAAATATATGAAACCTAAAGGGCAGAAAAACAAAGATTAACCAATAGAGATTACCCATCTAACCATACCTATTCCCTTCAGAAACATCAATCAAAAAGGGAGCTCTCTTCAAACAGAGAACTCCCTTCTAACATTATGTACGAGAAAAAAATTAGTTATTTTCAGGGCGTAGTGTGCGTACTGTAACACCAGCCTGCCACATTTCCATATCACGCATAGCCTTCAATTCAGCATTCAACTTCTCACGATAATCAGGCTTAGAGTTACTGTCAATAGCAACTTGTGCCTCATTACCAGTCTTTACCGAGAGATAAAGCCATTCCATCACAGGCTTAATAGCGTCACGGAAGCGCGGTGCCCAATCAAGCGCACCACGCTGTGCTGTCGTTGAACAGTTAGCATACATCCAGTCCATACCCTTGTCTCCAAAGAGTGGAGCAAGGCTCTGTGTCAACTCCTCCACTGTCTCATTGAAAGCCTCAGAAGGAGAGTGTCCATGCTCGCGAAGCACATCATACTGTGCTTCAAACAACCCTTCGATGGCTCCCATCAGTGAACCACGCTCGCCAGTAAGGTCGGATGTTGCCTCACGTTGGAATGTTGTCTTGAACAAATAACCTGCACCAATACCTATACCGAAGGCAAGTGTCTTCTCTTCAGCTTTACCAGAAGCATCCTGATAAACGGCATAAGAGCAGTTCAAGCCACGCCCCTCAAGGAACATTGTACGCAATGATGTACCTGAGCCTTTAGGTGCTACCATTATGACATCAATATCTTTTGGTGGTACAACACCTGTACGGTCCTGCCAATTGATAGCGAAACCATGTGAGTAATACAAGGTCTTACCAGGAGTAAGATATTTCTTTAGTGTTGGCCAAACGGCAATCTGACCAGCATCGGAAAGTAACATACAGATGATAGTACCCCTTTGAGCAGCTTCTTCGATAGAGAACAAGCTTTCACCTGGGACCCAACCATCAGCAACAGCCTTATCATAAGTTTTGCCTTGACGCTGACCTACAATAACATTAAAGCCGTTATCCCTTAGATTCCCAGCTTGACCAGGTCCCTGAATACCATAACCAATGACTGCAATTGTTTCATCCTTCAAAACTTCACGTGCCTTTTCCAAAGAAAATTCCTTGCTTGTAACGACGGTTTCTACTACTCCACCGAAATTCAATTCTGCCATAATTATTCTGTTTTAATGTGACTTTACATCAGTCACAGTTGTTATATGTGCTTCTTTCTTATACTTAACAAGTGCAAAGTTACGGTTTTACAATAAAACAACCAAAATAATTTCAATCTTTTATCATTATACTTATAAAGTTATAAAATACTACTAAATAACACTCTACACCTACAAGTTTCTACTTCTGCATTATCGTTTGTAGTCTTGGTTATTTTTAAGTTGAAATCATTTTCTCGTTCTTTTTCACGATGTTCACGATAGAAATTAAGCTGATCGCCATGATGTGCCTCGGCAACATAGGCTATTTCAAACCGTTTAATGAAGTGCGTGCGATACCAATCAAGGTCCCATAAATCAAGAAGATGCTCAATATACTTCACCGAATTAATATGCCCATTGACGTCAACATCATTATAATAGGTGTTTATTGAGCGCAACAGCTCTTCTTCTCCAGTAACTTTTACACGTGAAAACTTCTCTATTGGGCATTCATAGGATGTCTCAATATACTCATTAATCAGTCCTTCACGAACAGCAAAGATATCTGTCGGTTGGCGAGTATCCATGTCTATCATTGCCCAAATACTCTTTCCGTAACCATAGACATGCCCTTCTTCATTAACAACCTTAAAATTTCTACTTGTGAAATACTTCATAACACTATCTACCCAAGTCTCAACATAAAACTTTTCATATGCTTTCGGCATATCATACATCTCTATTGCCAATCGACTTAAGACCCAGGTCTTATTTATAGTATTGAGATAGTTCATACCATAACCGCGTTCATTACTATGAAAATCAGCAGCATTAAGCATGTGATTTCCTAGATGTCCCATGAACAAATGGTTGGTAAAGTCACAATGGAAAGGCTCAGCTAAGAACTGATACCTTCCAATCTTTGATAATTTTTCCATTTTTCTCGTACGTAAATTTCAAGGATTTAAATAGCAAATAGCCATTCTCCTCTGTCTATTCTTTATTGTATCTTAGAGTACAGACGACTCTTCTTCACTCTTAAGGAAATCAGATACAGGCTCACTGAACCCACGTGTCACTGCAACACGACCACTGCGTGAATACTGAAGCAGGCAATCAAAGTTCTTCAAATCATGATACAGAGCTGTCACTTCATCTGTCATTCCAGCAAGTAACACCGTACTGTAGGTAGGATTTACTTCCATCATACGCGCATTACGCTTACGAATTGCACGGCTGACCTCTGCATTTTCTAACAGGATGGGCGTTGCAATCTTATACAAACCAACTTCATGGATGAAAAGATCACTGTCTTTATAATAGTCAGCTTTGATAACATCAATCTTCTTTTCAACCTGTTTGGTAATCTTTTCTATAGTAGCAGCATCACTCCATGCGGTTATTGTGTACTTATGAATACCTTCTATACTCGATGCACTCACATTCAAGCTCTCTATATTCACTTGCCTTCGCGTAAAAACTGCTGCGATTTGATTCAGTACACCAGCAACGTTTTCTGAATAAACCAGTAAGGTATACAACCTCTCACCAGCTATCACCTCACGTTTAACACTTTCTTTTGCTATCTTATTATCTGCCATGAGTCGTTGTTTTATTGCATAAAGTACATTAAATATCAAGGTGTAACACCATCTCATCAACTGAAGTTCCAGGCACAACCATAGGAAGAATATTCTCATTCTCCTTCACTGCACACTCCAAAAAGAACGGTCCTTCGGTTGACAACATTGTCTTTACCTTAGCTTCAAGGTCTTTTCTGTCTGTTACTAACGCATAAGGAATATTATAAGCCTTGGCAAGTTCTGAATAATGTGGGTTCAACATGCGAGTGAAAGAATGACGATGTCCGAACATCAAATCCTGCCATTGGCGCACATTTCCTAAATAATTATTATTCAAAAGTATAATTTTTACAGGAGTTTGTTGCTCCATAATAGTTCCGAATTCCTGAATACTCATCTGTAAACCACCATCTCCCACAAAGAAACAAACTGTACGGTCAGTCCCGAAAGTAGCACCTATAGCAGCAGGAAGACCAAATCCCATCGTGCCTAAGCCCCCGCTTGTCACAACAGAATGACTATTATTATACTTAAAATAACGGCATGAGAACATCTGATTCTCCCCAACGTCATTGACCAACACGGCATTTCCCGCTGTCTTCTCAGCCACAAGGTTTATTATTTCACCCATCAATAAAGGTCCATCTGTAGGATGTATGTGGGGTTCGATAACCTCTTCAGTCTCTTTAGTATGCAATGGAACAAACGAATCACGCCATTTTTTATGATCAGCTTTCTCCAATAAGGCTGTAATAGCAGGCAAACTCTCTTTACAATCAGCAATAACAGGCACGTCAACAGACACATTCTTGCCTATTTCAGAAGGGTCTATATCCAAATGAATAACCTTCGCCTGCTTAGCATAAGTATCCAAACGGCCTGTAACACGGTCGGAAAAGCGCATGCCAATAGCTATCAAGACATCGCATTCTTGTTGCTTCACATTAGGAGCATAGTTCCCATGCATACCAAGCATACCAACATTCAGAGGGTGATCACTTGGAAGAGCTGACAAACCCAACAATGTTCTACCAGCCGGAATATCTGCTTTTTCAAGAAAATCACGCAATTCTTGTTGTGCTTCACCCAACTCAACACCCTGCCCTACCAGCGCCATTGGCTTCTTTGCACTGTTGATTAACGTAGCCGCTGCAGCCACTGCACTCATATCAAGTTTAGGATATGGAGAGTAAGAACGCACCCGGTCAACCTTACCAGGGCGCCACTCACACTGCCCCGTCTGTGCATTTCGTGGAAAATCAAGTACAACTGGACCAGGACGACCACTACGAGCAATATAAAAAGCACGACTCACAGCCCACGCAACATCCTCTGGGCGACGTATCTGATAGCTCCATTTGGAGATTGGCTGGGCTACACCAACAAGGTCAACCTCCTGAAAAGCATCTGTACCCAACGAACTTACACCAACTTGACCTGCGATAACTACGATAGGAGTAGAATCCATCATGGCATCAGCAACACCTGTCAGAGTATTTGTTGCACCAGGACCACTTGTCACAATAGCAACTCCAACTTCGCCACTAACCCTTGCATAACCTTCTGCTGCATGTGCTGCAGCCTGCTCATGACGTACAAGAACATGATGAAACCAAGCATCATCGCCTTCAGTATACTTCAACAAATCATCATAAACAGGCATAATTGCACCGCCTGGATAACCAAAAATAGTCTTTACTCCCTCTTGATATAAAGCTCGCATCAATATTTCTGAACCATTACACAGCTCTCCTATCTTGGGGAACTGCGGACGGAGAGGTTTGTTGGATGGTGAAACGGCTCCTGTTATATCCCCTTTATTTTTTGATCTTGTCATAAGATAAATCTTTCAAACATGTAAATAACGTCTTACCTCTCTCTTGTTTCCTTAATCAATGATTCTTACTCCACCTTTATCTGCGCTGGAAACACTTTGTGCATAGGCTCGTAATGCCTTAGAAACAACACGTTTACGCTTTAGAGCTTGCTGTGGACGGGCAGACAACTCCGTATCACTTAGCTTTACATTAATACTCCTTTGCGGAATATCAATAATGATAATATCACCGTCCTTCACCTTTCCGATGTTCCCACCATTAGCTGCTTCCGGTGAAATATGACCAATACTCAATCCACTTGTTCCACCTGAGAAACGCCCATCAGTAATCAATGCACACTCTTTTCCTAAATGTCGACTCTTAATATATGATGTCGGATAAAGCATTTCTTGCATTCCAGGACCTCCCTTGGGACCTTCATGAGTGATAACAACGCAGTCGCCAGCCTTAACTTTACCATTAAGAATGCCGTCACAAGCTTCGTCCTGTGAGTCAAAGACAACTGCTGGACCTTCAAAATGCCATAAACTAGCATCTACTCCTGCCGTTTTCACAACACAACCATCCTTTGCTATATTACCGAACAGCACAGCTAATCCACCATCCTTGGTATAAGCATGTTCTATGTCACGAATGCAACCTGTGATACGATCAGTATCAAGCGATTCCCACTGCGTATCCTGGCTTCCCATTTTTGTGGAGAAACGATGCCCAGGTGCACTATGATAGATCCTATCTGCTTCTGAATCAATAGCTTCACCAGTAATGTTATACCTTTGCATAGCTTCTGATAAAGTCTGTCTGTCAACACGTTTAACACTCCCATCTATAAGACCACCCTTGTTCAACTCGTTCAGAATACCAAGGATTCCACCTGCTCGGTTACACTCCTGGACACTGTATTTCTGAGTATTAGGAGACAACTTACACAAGCAAGGGGTCTTACGACTCAGCGTATCTATATCGTTCATTGAAAAATCAACTTCCCCTTCCTGTGCAACAGCTAACAGATGAAGGACCGTATTAGTAGAACCGCCCATAGCAATATCCAATGTCATTGCATTAAGGAAGGCTTTACGCGTAGCAATATTACGTGGTAAAACACAGTCATCTCCATCCTGATAATAAGCCATTGCATTCTTAACTATCTGATGAGCAGCATCTTTGAATAATTTAATCCTATTCTTATGTGTCGCAAGAATAGTACCATTCCCTGGCAAAGCAAGGCCAATTGCCTCAGTGAGGGAATTCATTGAGTTCGCAGTGAACATTCCTGAACAACTACCACAGCCAGGACAAGCACACTGTTCAAGCTGATGAACCTCCTCATCACTTAACTCTTTATCTGCACCCCCAATCATTGCAGTAACAAGATCAGCATTTTCGCCACGCCATCTACCAGCTTCCATTGGGCCTCCAGAACAGAATATCGTCGGAATATTCAGACGCATAGATGCCATCAACATACCAGGTGTAACCTTATCACAATTGGAAATACAGATCATAGCATCTGCCTTATGAGCATTCACCATGTATTCTACGGAATCGGCAATAATATCACGTGAGGGCAATGAATATAACATACCATCATGCCCCATAGCAATACCATCATCAATAGCTATCGTATTAAACTCAGCCGCATAGCATCCCAGTTTCTCTATCTCATCTTTTACAATCTGTCCTACCTCATGTAAATGGGTATGACCAGGTACAAACTGAGTAAAAGAATTAACAATTGCAATAATAGGCTTGCCAAACTGTTCCGGCTTCATTCCTGCTGCAACCCACAGAGCACGTGCTCCTGCCATCTTTCTACCCTCTGTACATACGGCGCTCCTCAACTGATGTTTCATACACTATACTTATTTTATCTCTGTATTCCTGTATAATAATTCGTCTGACATAATCAACAAATTATTTTGCAAAGGTAGATAGTTTTTACGTATTAACCAAACAATTATAAACATAAAGAAGTATTTTAGCAACAATTTAGAAGAAATACACTACGCATAGTATAATATTATACTACACACCATAATATTATATACAGGACTATACAACCCCATAGAATACAAAAATGCGTTTTAAACATACATAGCAATCAGTGATTATGAAACCACAAATATAAGAAGAGAAATAGAAATCAGACTCAAATAATGTAAAACTAATTCGTATTAAGGTTTCAGAAGATGCCCTTTTAGCTTTCAAAAGATGCCCTTTTGCAACTCAAAAGAGCATCTTTTACCATGCAAAAGGGCACCTTTTACATTGCAAAAGAGCACCTTTCACACCCCTATTTATAATATATTGAAAATCAATACATTACCGACTATAAAATCAGACACTGACTAACTACCCATAATCAAAATGGACTGCAAAACTGTAAAAGTATTTCTCAAAATAAACATACACACGAATTACACATGAAATACATGGATACACAAATCGTGAGGACATCTTATATCAAACTATTAGTAGTTAATAAAACTATTTAGTGCTAAATAAACAGTTTTCAAACATCAATTATATGAACTTATGCTCTCCCCAATAAAAAGTAATCCCGACACCTCCGTTTATCTACACAATGACCACATGATTTCTCAACTTTCAATTTTAGCAGATATCAATAGGCAGAAGTGTCGTAGGGACAAATAATTAAAAGTATAGCAAACACCACTAATAACAAACAAAAAAGAAAATGTTTTCCATTGTAAAACGTATCATATTACCCTACCAATACGCAGTTATCAGACTATAGAAAACATATCATTCTAATACCAGCTACAAAGTGATCAAGCTGCAGAAAACTATCTATTAACACTAAATACAAAAATGAGCAGGCTATAGAAAACATATTGAATTAACCATAATACAAAGTAATCAAACTGCTGAAAACATATTGTATTGACTTTAAATACAGAATAAGCAGACTATAGAAAACATATTGAATTAACCATAATACAAAGTAATCAAACTGCTGAAAAC
>ENA-OWLZ01000477-OWLZ01000477.1-metagenome-genome-assembly--contig:-NODE-477-length-10954-cov-5.560143_pt1 | contig 10954 bp, 11 predicted proteins | sample MGYA00245341_ERZ651117 | MGnify/ENA primary metagenome ERZ651117 (study PRJEB26857, sample SAMEA4031763) | metagenome | biome: human; feature: oral; material: saliva | place: Philippines | collected 2014... | reverse complement strand
TTATTTTCACGTTGATTCATAAGTTTAGATACGATAAGACGAAGAAGTATCCAGTTCTTTCTACACGTGATGATATCATTGTTCTAGTTGATGAGGCACATAGAACACAGTATAAAGATTTAGCAGAAAATATGAGAACTGCACTTCCTAACGCAAATTTTGTCGCATTTACAGGGACACCTCTTCTTGGCTCTAAGCGCCTTACAAATCAATGGTTTGGTGAGTATGTTTCAGAGTATAACTTTGCACAATCTGTTGAAGATGGCTCTACTGTACCATTATTCTATTCTAGACGCGTTCCAGAAGTAGGGCTTGAAAATGATTTTCTTGATGATGACGTTGTAGATATTATCGAAGAGGAAAACCTTAATGAAGATGAAACTCGCCTATTGGAGAATGCATCCTCTCGTATTTTAGAAGTTATTAAGCGTGATGATAGATTAGATAAAGTAGCGCAAGACATAGCTTATCACTTCCCAAGACGCGGATTTCTTGGAAAAGGAATGGTCGTATCAGTCGATAAATATACTGCGGTCAAAATGTATGACAAGGTTCAGCATTACTGGGCTATCGAAAAGCAGAATATTACGAAGCAACGAAATTCTGCTACTACAAAGGAAGAACGTGATCAGCTTAGTCACATTCTTGCCTATATGAATAACGTGGAAATGGCTGTTATTATTTCCGAAGAGAACGATGAAACAACTAAGTTTGCTAAACAGGGATTAAAAATATCAGAGCATCGTGCAAAGATGAAAGAAATCACACCGGATGGAAGAGATATTGAGGATAGATTTAAAAGCCCAGATGATCCTCTGCAATTAGTGTTTGTGTGTGCCATGTGGTTAACAGGATTTGATGTGAAGAACCTTTCTACACTCTATCTTGACAAGCCAATGAAAGGTCATACATTAATGCAAGCTATAGCTCGTGCTAACAGAGTGTATCCTGGGAAACCAGCAGGGATCATCGTTGATTATGTAAATGTCTTTAAATATATGAAGAAGGCATTAACAGAGTATGCTAGCGGTGATGATGACACTGAATTTCCAGCGAAGAATATTGATCAGCTCATCGGATATATTGATGGTACGATTGCTGAAGCAGATTCTTTCTTGTTGTCATTGAAGATTGACTTAGAGAAAATAATTGCAGATTCCAATACTTTGGATAAACTGGATTTATTAAGAAGTGCTTATGACACTATTGTTGCTAAAGATGACAATAAAGAGAAATTCAAGGTTATTCTGAACACGTTAATAAACATTTATGAAGCATCGAAACCAGAAATCTTTGAAAAGAATTGGAATAATGATAAATTTGCGCCGCTTGTATATTTGCATGGCCTCTTATATAACACTGTTAATGATGAAAAGGTTGCTCGCGCTAGACGGAAAATGAACCAAATTTTAGATGGCAGTGTCACAGCAAATAGGAATTTTATTGAGAATGTTCGAGAAAAAGATGACGACTACATGATTAAAGGGTCAAAGGCTATTGACCTATCTAAGGTAGATATTGAACAGTTAAGACAAGAAATAAAATTGGCTGAGTATAAAGCTATTGAAATTGATGACTTGAAGGAATATATAGAGAAAGCGCTAGAACAAATGATTAATAGAAATTGTACAAGAACAAAATTCTCTGAACGGTTCAAACGCATAATTGATTCCTATAATGCGGGTGGTACTGAAAATGAAGATTATTACGAACAGCTTGTAAAACTTCTTGAAGAAATGCGCCAAGAGGACAATCGTGCCAATACAGAAGGTCTTACTGAAGAAGAATTGGAAATTTACGATTTATTGGTTGCTGGAAAGAAATTGACACAGGTTGAAGAACAAAAAGTAAAACTCTCTGCAAAAAATCTGTTTAAGAAATTGATGGATAATCGTAGTAATCTTCTTGTTGTAGATTGGTACAAAGACGAACAGCCGCGTGCCAAACTTAAATATGAAGTTGAATTATCATTAAATCAGGATCTTCCTGAAAGTTATGATAAAGCAGCCTTTGATTCTAAGGTATCCTTGCTCATCAATCATTTTGTCGACATGGCAGTACAAGGGTATGGATGGATCGGTCTGGCCTAGAGTTGGATTTATTATGAAAATAATTATAATTATACAGGCCCTCTTTCTTCTAAACCAACCTAGTGGTATACGTCAATAACCAGTCCTTTTGACAAAAATAAATATCGTCGTATTAAAGGGGAATCTGGGTGTCGCTAAAATTGGAGCACTCAGATTTTTGTCACTACCTATGTTTAGAAAAGTTATTTATGAGTTGAAAGGGGATGATTTTATATTATTAGCAGTACAATTCAATAGAGTGATACAATATTGGTAGATAAAATAGGAGGGTTATCGATGGTTATATTGGAATTGTATCAAGGTGATTATCAAAAGGATATAGTCACGTTTGACTCTTTAGAAGAGGGGAGGGCGTTTGTAGCTCAAATCCCTGGGTATACTTTAGAAACAGAAGATGGGTTTGAAGTGGAGTATGTGAACCCAAAATACTTGCCGGATTATATGGAAATTGTCTTTAACGGAAATATTGTCCCTTTATCTAGATTTTCGTTTAATTATGAAGAAAATGTGGACATTATTTGGAAAGAAATTTCGAATCTATCCGTTAAAAACGATAAAGTGATCGAAGGATATTCAAAAATCGACGCGTATGTCGTTAACAACGATGAAGTGAAAGCCTATGTCCAAGCAAGAGAAGCGAACTATCGCAAGGCAAAAGACTTCTTAGAACGCTGTGGATATGAAGCCGACAGAAGCTTTTTCGGAAGTGAAGACGGCGAAGCGATTCTCTACAGAAAACGTGGCGCTGAAGATTGGCACTTCTTGTGTCACTTAGACCCGCTGTTTGTAGAGATTAAAGATGTAGAAGGATATGTCAAAGAAGAGATTCAATCGTTAAACTAAAGAACATTGCGAAGGCGTGGCGTGAGTTATATTTAAATAGACTTCTATTTTGCTAGATGGTGGAATTAAGGAGAAATTTATGACCTTAAAACAAATTAAATTTAATCCTTTTAAACACTGGGAAATCATCAGCAACTTGTATAAGCAGTCCTTCCCAAAGGAGGAGCGAATTCCCCTTTTTGGACTCTGGCTCTTATCATTGAGAAAAATGGATTTACACTGTGTCCCTATCTCATTCGTGAATTAGGCGTTGACTTTGCTCTTATGAGCCAGACAGGGCAACTAATTCCATTCGACTATCAGGATATCTTTGACAATTTCTCTTTTGGACTTGGAGATGTATCGATTTGTCCGATAAATTAATAAAACGTACCTTACCAAAATTGTACTGAACTAAAAATATTATCTAATTGAGAAAAGAACAAAAGTTTTGGTCTATAATATAGATATTTTCTAGTATCACATGTGGAGGCAGTCTCACTGCTTGTACGAGCCTAGAAAATATGTAGAAGGAAAAGCCTTGGTTTCAGGGCTTTTTGTCGTTAATCATTTCTCTTTTTAGTTGAATACTTTTTCTTTTATATGTTAGAATGTATATACAAAATGTATTTACAAAAGGAGTTGTTAGTATGGCAAAGACACAAGCGGTAAATTTTAGAGCAGATTCGGCATTTTACCAAAAAACGAAAGACATCTTAGCAGATGAAAAAATTACGGTATCAGATGTCCTGAATGCAGCACTTAGAAAAATTGCTAATAGGACAGTTGATGCAAGAGAATTTGTTTCTAGTGATGTGCAGGATACGCAGTATCAAGTGGCTTTTGAGGATTTAAAGAAGGAAATTTTAATTGGGCATCAGGAAATTGCTCAAGGTAAAGTCACTTCTGTAGCAGATGTGAGAAAGGAATTTGGTCTTGACTAAGTTGAAACGCTATCAGGTTTTTCTTGCGGATCGAGCTAAGCAGGATATACGAGAAATTCACGACTATATCGTTATGAATTTTTATAGCCAACAATCTGCGGATGGGAAAGTCGATTTGATATTGACTGCTCTTGAAACCTTAGAAATATTTCCAGAAGCATGTCCACTTGTGTCTAGTAGAGGTTATGGTGAAATGACGGACGATGAGAAACCCTATCGTTATATGCCGATAGAGAATTATCTCGCATTTTATTATATTGAGAATCATACAGTATTTGTTGCTCGTATTCTAAGTACAAAACAAGATTGGGTGAAGATTTTCTATAAGTAAATTTAAGAGTCGGATGAACATAGACTTTCAAGTAAGCATGGTACTGTCTATATGAGACATTTTGGAGGTTATCAAAATGAAATTTCATAAATTTGGTGATAAAAATTTGCCTCCCATTTTATTGATACATGGTGGGGGCAGCTCTTGGTGGAATTATCTTAGACAAGCTCGAATCTTGTCGGAAAAATACCATGTCATTTTACCTACTTTGAATGGTCACGGCGAAGAATACCAACTTGATTATGTTTCTACTGAAGATTCGGCATTGGAGATCCTAGACTATATCAAAGAAAGCTGTGGTGGGAAGTTGTTTGCGATTGGTGGTGTTTCACTTGGCGGTCAAATTGCTATGGAGCTTTTGTCCTTAGACAGCGATATAGCTGAGAAGGCTATCATAGACGGAAGTATCTGTATTCCTCAACCAAGGTTGGCTAAAATCAGTATCTTTCTAGTATCTCTATTTGGTAAACTGATGTTCAGTAAATCGTCTTGTAAACTTCAGTTAAGCATGATGAACAAAATTTATCCTAAATTAGCTTATCCAGACGAGATAAAAAATTATTATATGGAGGATATGTCAAGGACGCCTATCAAAACATTAGTGACTATTTACAAAACTTATATGGGGCACTACAAGCTGAAGGATGCGATTTCTGCTAGTAAGGCGCAGGTTCTGTATATTTATGGTGAAAAAGAATTGAACTGTGTGAAAGCATCGGCGAAATTATTTCAGCAGCTACATCCAAATACTGTTTTATATGAAGCAAAGGGCTATAATCACGGCTATTTATCATCCTACCTACCTCAAGAGTGGCTTACGTTGGTTGTTCCATTTTTAGAGAATAATGATTGATTAAACTTTATTAATTTAGAAAGTTGAGTTTCATGAAAGTCAAAAAATATAGTCCTCTCAATTCCTTAAAAAAGATAGCTGATAACGTATGGATTGTAGATGGGGAAGAAGTACTGATGGATTTCAAATTCTTTAAAGTGCCTTTCTCAACTAGAATGACCGTTGTTCGTTTGAAGAATGGTGGTATTTGGGTGCATTCACCGATTAAGCCTAGTGACAATTTGCTTTTTGAAATTAAGCAATTGGGTGAGGTAAAACACCTTATTGCTCCCAATCTCTTACATTATAGTTATATAAATGAGTGGCATCAACTATTTCCTGAAGCCAAAGTCTTGCTAGCTAGTGGTGTTCAAAAGCGTGCCAGAAAATTGGGAATGAGTTTGGATTATGGTCAGGAATTAAACAAGGCCAATTGGAACGAAGAAATTCGTTTTACAACATTTGAAGGAAGTTTTTATGTGAAAGAGGTTGTTTTTTTCCATACTGAAAGTTCAACTCTAATCCTAACGGATCTTATTGAAAACATAGAAGCAGAGAATTTATCGATTTTTGAAAAGCTACTGTTAAAAATAGGTGATAATCACTATCCAAATGGTAAAACACCAAGAGATTTAAGAATGACTTTTTTATTTGGTAAAAAACAAGCATTGAAGAGTTATCACAAAATAAAGAAATGGGAACCTAAGAATATTATCATTTCTCATGGACCGTGTATTGTTGGACAAGCAAAAGAGATGCTAAACCAATCCTTCTCTTGGCTGGAGAAATAGGAATTTACTATAAAAAAGTTTATAAAATATATTCAATGTAATTTACTACAACTACTTGGAGTTGTAAAACTAAGGTGTGGAATCTACTTGAATTGTTGATTCTAGGAGATATCAGATGAACCGAGTGAAAGAATATAGATTAACTCTCGGTATCTCTCAATTAGCTTTAGCAAAAAAATTGGAGTTTCGAGACAAACGATAAATATGATAGAGAATGAGAGATATAAGCCTTCCTTATTATTTATTAATTATTAATTCGCCACACACAACTAACACCCCACAAGTTAAAACTTGTGGGGCACTTTCTTATATTAGTTCTTCACTTACAAAATAACGTCTGTTTTTTCAACTTTGTAAAGGGCAATTCCCATGATTAGGGTCAAGACAAGAAGAATCAATACAGCAGGGGTCCAAGAGTTAAAGAGATCTTTGCTTGAACCAAACAAGACTGGACCAAGGGCCGCAAAGACATAGCCTCCGGTTTGGGCCAACCCTGACAGTTGGGCGGTTTTTTCAGGGGAGCTAGCCTTCATTGAAAAGACAACCATCATGTAAGGGAATAGGACACTAGCAGAACTTCCGATTAGGAGGTTAAGGACCAACCAATAAACAAAGTTGTTGGTATTAACCAAAAGCATGGCAACTCCGACTAATCCTGCTAGGATAGTCGTTACTAGCATCACATGGCGATTGCGATTAGAGAGTTTCGTGATTAGGCTTGGGACAATCATAGAGAAAGGAATACTAGTCAGTGTGAAAACTGAAGCTAAGATTCCGGCATTAACTTTGCCGACACCGGCTTGTGTAGCCATGGTTGGGAGCCAAGTGATAGTGGTATAGAAGAAGAGTGACTGCAATCCACCGAAAATCATGATGGCCCAGACCTTGCCACTCTTATACCAGCTACCTGAGTTTTCCCTAGTAGAAGTACCTTGTTCTAAGTAATGATTGTGACCTACATTAGGAAGCCAAATCACAAGAGCCAGGGCACAGACCGCTGTCAATACCCAGACTAAGCCCTGCCATGATGTTGCCTTAGTGATTGGAACGGCAACTGATGAGGCTACGGCTGTTGATAAGCCCATAGAGGTAATGTAGAGTGTGGTCAGGAATCCTAATCGACCAGGCTGATTGGCTTGAATGAGGCTTGGGAGAAGGACGTTGATAAAGGCAATTCCCGCTCCGACTAAAATCGTCCCTACATAAAGGAGGGGAAGATTGAAGGTACGCAAAGCAGAACCAAGTGTCATGACAATCAGAACTCCGAGGAAGAGTCTTTCGATACCAAAGCGTTTAGCCCAGCTAGCTGCAAAAGGTGAGAAAATTGCAAAGGTCAAGAGTGGCAGACTCGTCAAGAGTCCAAGAGAACTTACCTCAACACCTAGACCAGAAGCAATGTCAGATAAGACAGTGGATAGGGTTGTAAATGGCGCCCGCAAAACAATCCCAAGGAGAATAATCCCAGGGATAAGAAAACGTGAATGTGTCAGTTTCTGTTTCTGTTTCATAAACTATCTCCATGTTTAATAAGAATAAATTTAATTTATAAGGGATTTGACTAAACAATCATTTTTATCATACCATAAATGATTGGGGAAATGAAAGCGATTACCTTGGATGCTTTAGAGGAAATTTGATTAATTCATGTTTAGTTTTTACAGTATCAAAGAACTGATGTAGGACTAAGGAACGTGATATCCGAAGAGCATTTTTAGGTAATGTGGTTAAATACGATATTTTGTAGTATTTGTTAGCCAACGAGCAATTTATTACTCATCAATTGGCTCAAGACCTCATGATAAGTGAGGCTATCTTAGGTCGTCGCAGCTCTGCTTTAAATAAAATCTTGGCAGAGTTTAATGTCTCTATTTTAAATGGACATTTTAAAAAGGCCGGACATTTTGTCCAGCCTCTTTTCTATGTAGTCTTAAATTTCATATCCCATGAGGAGTCCGCCTTCTTCTGCATAAAAACTACAAAGTCCAGAAGTAGGAAGGACTTCGATGCTTGCATTAGCAAATTTTTCACGAACCAGTTCAGAGAATTGCTCGATAAATTTGTCATTGTTGCGGTGGGCAATCGTAATGTGGCCTCCTGCATAACCAGCCTTGAGGAGTTCATCAAAAGAAGCTTTGATAGCTTTCTTTTGACCACGCGCCTTTTGTAGTAGCTCAAGTGTTCCTGTTGTGCTAGCTTTTCCGACCATACGGATATTGAGGAGTCCGACAACAGTCCCGATAAGTTTACTTAGACGACCATTCTTCACCAAATTATCGACCTTTGCCAAGACAAAGAGCAACTTGGTTTTAGACTGGTAGCTTGTGATAGCATTAACGACTTGGTCAAAATCAAGGCCTTCAGCAACCAACTGGTTGAGCTTGCGAACGATCAGGTCCACCTCGCCTCCAGCTGACAGGCTATCAATGACATGAATCTTGGTGTCAGGATGCTCTTCCAAATATATTTTCTTAGCGATTTCAGCACTATTATAACTGCCAGAAAGGGTACCTGTGATAGTCACGACGACGATATTATCCGCCCCTTCAAAAGACTTCATGTAGTCGTCAGGGCTTGGACAGGCAGATTTGGAAGCAGTCGTCGTCGCATACATCTCCTCCATCATCTGATCAATATTGAGTTGGGCATCATCCCTGTAGATGGTCTCGCCTACTTGGATGGTCAAAGGGACACTGATAAACTCCGTATCCGGTGCCAGATTGTCCAAAGAACGGTAGTCACAGCCCGAATCCGCAATAATTTTCCATTTCATAGGTTTATACCTCATATTTGCATAATGTACATTGACAAGTGATTTGTCTTCTTTTACAATTTTATCATGAAGTGTACTGCTATGAAAGCGTATATCATCAGGTGTGACAGATAGAAAGTGAATGTTATGGCAGAAAGAAAAATCTCAGAGAAATCCTTGCAAAATCTCAAACGATTTAACCAAGAAAACAAAGCAATTACAAGAGAATCAATCGAGATTTCTCTCCTCCAATTGTTGGAGAAAAAAGACTTGAAAAAGATTACCATATCAGAACTGGTTGAGCGTGCGGGTGTATCCCGTGCTGCCTTTTATCGCAATTATGGTTCCAAAGAAGAGATTTTGAAATCTATTTTTGAATCTAGCATTGCAAAGATTACTAAGTCCTTGGACGGCTATAATCTCAAGACGGATCTTTACCAAGTCTGGGTTTATCTCCTTAAGGAAGTCAAAAAAGAAGCCAAAATCATCAGTCTTGCCATTGATTATAATTTTGAGCAGGTATTGACCAAGGCAGTTTATGATTTTTTGGAAAAACGAAATGGTAGCTCATCAAATGGTGCCGGTAGTTACCTCAATTCCTTCTGGAGCTCGGCTATTGTCTCTGTGATTTCCAAATGGGTTAAGGATGGCATGAAGACTCCAGCTGAAAAGATTGCCAAGCTCGGCCTTCCCCTTTTTCCACAAAAGAAGAAATGATTCCCTTGGTCCAAGAACTAATTGGAGGTTGAAGATGCCGATATATGAATTTTGCGCAGAAAATGTTACTTTGTTAGAAAAAGCTTTCAAAGCGGGTGCTCAGAGAGTGGAGCTGTGCGATAATCTGGCTGTCGGGGGCACGACGCCGTCTTATGGTGTTATAAAAGCAGCAGTTGAGTTAGCCAAGACCTATCAAGCTAAAGTGGTTGTGATGATTCGTCCACGAGGGGGAGACTTTGTCTATGGTCAAGAGGAATTAGCCATCATGTTGGAAGATATGAAGTGTGCGCGAGAATTGGGCGTTGATGGTTTTGTGTTAGGCGCTCTAACCTCAGAAAATCAACTTGATAAAGGCGCTCTTAGGACACTACTCGAATCCAGTCAAGGTTTGGAGGTCACCATGCATATGGCCTTTGACCAAATTGCTATCGAAAATCAGCCTAGTGCTATCCAGTGGCTCAAGGAAAATGGTGTGACGCGTCTTCTTACTCGTGCTGGAACTCCTGATACCCCATACACTTACGCTTGCAAGCCTATGAAAAATTGATTCAACTAGCAGATGGTCAGTTGGAGATTTTAGCAGGTGGGGTTATCTCCGTGACTAATCGTGACCGATTTCTTGCCATTCCTGGTCTCGAACAAGTCCATGGAACACGTATCGTCTTTTAGATGTTTTAAAGAGACTAGCTTATCGGCTCGGTCCCTTTTGGCTTTCTTGTGGACTGAAAAAGTCACTTTGATTTTCTAGGTAATATTTGGTAAGCTATTACTACAGCAAAAAATATGGGGGATATATGTTAGATAATTTGTTAAAAAAGAAGCCTGTCTGGGGTGTCATTTTTTATCTACTAATGGGGCTAGTTGCCATTTGGCTTGGTTATAGTTATTCACAGAGCCTTTCGCAATTGGAAAAAACGGGCGGTCAGCTCAAGATTAATACTTTTGTTTACGTTATTTATCAATTAGGCGGGACTAAACTCGTCATGTTTGCCTTTATTCTCTTTGCCTTCTTCTTTTTCTATTTGGGCTATACCTATCTTAAAAAACTTGGCAATACTCAGAAATAAGGACTATGGTTATACACGAACTGCAGCTACTTGCTTGCAGTTTTTTTCTTTTCTAAAGGCTACTCCGAGACACTCATTTAGTTTCAATGACATTTTTACACTGCAAAGAGTATCCTGAGAATAAGTAGCTATCAAAATCTGGTATAATGAAGCCAAGGAGGCGCCTATGAAAATTTTGAAAAAACAGATGCTAATTCTTTTATCTATCTCTAGTATACTGCTTGTAGGTTTAGCAGCTTTTACACATCTCCACAAAAAGGAGGAGCAAGCAAGCTACTCCAACCTCAATAGTAAGGCCAGTATTAGTGAGGTGCGTTCCATTCTCTCGAAACATTTGAACGAGGGGAGTGTGGATAACTTTATCAATCTGGTTACCGATTACAATAACACTGTGGGTTCTGTTGGACTTTCTGGGAATTTTGCGCCATTTACTAAAACCGACTATGATGTGGAAAAAATCAGTAACTTGTGGACAGCCAAGCATGGTGACTTTATCGGCACCAACTGCCGTATCAACACCTACACGCTACTGAAAGGCAAAATCAAGATTCCACAAGTCAAAAGTGACAGTGAGCTCCTTTTCCAAGATAAGGATGCCATTGACAAGGGTA
>ENA-OWLZ01000474-OWLZ01000474.1-metagenome-genome-assembly--contig:-NODE-474-length-11002-cov-13.060565_pt1 | contig 11002 bp, 10 predicted proteins | sample MGYA00245341_ERZ651117 | MGnify/ENA primary metagenome ERZ651117 (study PRJEB26857, sample SAMEA4031763) | metagenome | biome: human; feature: oral; material: saliva | place: Philippines | collected 2014... | reverse complement strand
AAAATACCCCTTTTTTAAATTTTTCTAATTTTTCTTGCACTTCTTTAATTTGTTTTTCTGCAGATTCTTTTTGTTCTTTCGTTGCAGACGTATCATTAATCTTTGATTTTAACGTTTGCTCCTCTTTGATAGCTGCTGAAATAGCTTCTATCTTTTGCTGTAGTGTAAGTAAATGTATGCGGCTTTGTATCATCTCCGCTTTTTCTACATTTAAGTTTTTAAGTGCTTCTACAGCTTCCTTTTCATACGAATCTACAATTAACTGTTTTAATCGATTGCTACCAAGTTCTTGATTTAACTCATACGCTTCGTCTGTCATTCCAAGTTTGACGTAACTAACAGCTAAGGCTGTTTTTCTAATCGCAGTATCAGCATAATCTTTAAGTTCAACCACTTCTTTAAAATCTTGTTTTAGATAAGCTAAATCTAGTTTTGCTCCTGGAGAATCAATATCTTTTACATATGTTTCTAACGTTTGTATTCCTTCTTGACCTTTTTCAAAGATTTTAGCTTCTATTTCTGTCTTTTTCTCAGGATAAATAGTTGCTGCTTTAATATATTCTTCAGTTTGAATCAAGGCTTCATATTTTGGTTGAGTAAAGTTTGGCAATAGAAACATTCCAACCGTAACAACAAGTAAGATCGCTATTGTAACTACTCCTACTTTAATCATATTGACGTTAAATGAGAGTTTTCTTTTGTAGTTCTTTGAAACCTTAACATTGTTTAACTCTTCAGGTTGCTTTGTTTCTATAGCAGCTTCTTCTTTTTTGAGTTGTTTGTTTGACGATTTTACAGGTTTGGTATTTGTTTCGTTTAAAGATGATAAAACTGCTTCAACATCATTATTTTCTAAAGGGAATGTAAGGTTTAATCGTTTATATTCTTTTCCTTCATTATCTTTAACTAGGATTGTTAAAGCTGCATTTGTGTTATCTCTTAAAACACGTTCGTTTTCCTCTTCCACAAAATCGCATAAATCGAGAAAGTCTGTAATTTCTCTTAGATTGATATTGATAAAATCTTCCAACTCAAAATGTGTAGGCTTCTTTTTAAACAAAGACATTTAAACACCTCAACTTCCTTCTGTATTTAATAGTGCTGCAAGGTCTTGAACAGACATATTGTTTTTAATTAACAATTCTTTAGTAATTAACAATTCTAGCTGTTCTAATTCTTTCTTCTTTTCTTTTGTTTTTTCAATCAATTCTTCGCCTTTAGTAATATCTGTTGCTAATTGTTCTGCTTTTTGTTGGTATTTTTCAAGTGTTGTTTTGCGTTGCTTCACCATAAGCCCCCCTTAATGGTTTGAGTTCCTGTAGTTGTAGGTTCTTTTTCTGTTTGTTGTGTTGTGGTATCAGCTGTTTTTGTTGTTTCTACCGTCTTTTGTGTTTCTTGCGTTGTTGTTTCTTTTTCTGCAGGAATAGTAACTTTGTTTGTTACTTTTTGATTCAATAGTAAAGGTTCAATTCTATCAACTAGATATTTATTGTCTTTCTTCACATAATAAAGTTTGATAGTCGCTTGCCCTGAGAAATTAGTTCCTGCTTCTGCATTGTTCTTTTTACCAGTCTGAACATTAGTATAATGAACTTCTGCTATGACTTCTAAATGCTCTTCGTCAATATATATATATCCTTTACTATAAGCTTGATTTAAAATATATCCTTTATAAGCCTGAGAAACAGGCTCATCTTCCGTTTTGACTGTCTGATTATATAAAGAATCGCTCATAAATTCTTTATATCTATCTCTGTTTTCCCCTAAATCTTTCTTAGTGTAATAGGCAATCAAAAACTCCTTAACATTATCTTGAGTCAATTTATTTTCAACTGCTGTTTCTGCAGTGTTTGAATCATTCTTGCTATTATTTCCTGAGTTACCAAAAGATAGTCCAACAGTAAATCCTAAAATTAAGAAAACTGTTGCAATAACTATATAAATGAGATTCCTAACAGTTTTAACTTTGTTTTGATCGTACATAGTATCTATCCCCTCTTTCTTATTTATTGTTCTACGTGCATGTAATACATTCCAGGAGCTGGTTTTAAAATACGATATCCCATTGAATAAATACCGTTCCAATTCATCTCAGAAATAATAATGCTCCCATCTTCTAAAACTGCTTCGCAAAAAGCCACGTGTCCATATGACGGATGAGAACCATAAACCCCTTGTGAGAAAATGACTGCATCGCCTGGAGATGGTGTATCTGCTAATGTTGCTCCTTCTGTCATTGTATAAGTATACTGCCAACTTGCAGCGTCCTGCATATACGGATAAATTGTTTTACCAAATTGTTTCATTCGATTATAAACATACCAGGTGCAGTTACCGAGAGCATAAGCATTACCTTCCCAGCCTTGCCCTGGCATAACCTCTTTATCTGTAAATGGTTTAAGCATTTTATCTTTATATTTTTTTAGTATATCTGCACTATCTGAATTTAAAGCTACGCTACTTTTAGCGTTTGCTGCAGAAAAGTAATTATACCAATTTTGTGCATGTTGAATTCGCTTAGATAATTTATCTCCTGGATTACCTTCCCATATTTTAAGAAAAGCAGTAGTTAATTCAGCAACTGAATCTCCAGCTTGTTTTGATAATACCGCCTTCAGTATATTTACCATTGAAGGGGTATCTCCGTTCATCATGAAATCTAATTGAAGGTCAAGATCATACCATTTTTTATTTTTACTCTTAGCATAATCTAAAAGCATAGTATGTCTTACACTTCCATCAGCAGTATCTGTCCATTGTCCTAATCCCAACCCCCGTTTTAAAATCAAGGTATTATTTCCATATATATCAATACCGTTTTTGTTTAAAAATTCCGGTTTATCCCAATCTGTAACTACTGTATTAGGAGAAGCTCCCTCAGCACTTTTAGGATTAATTTCACTTTCAACGTCAAAGTTCCCTAACATAGCAGCAATACCTTCAAGTGTATAACCTTGTTTAATAAAGTAATCATATATTTTTTTTGCTCTTGCTGCTTTATTAGAGCCTGGGGAAAAGTCCGAACTTCCTAAAGTTGTCGTTTGCATGTAGGAAACATTATCAAAGTAGAAAGCTGGGTTTACCGCATACCATTTATCTTTGTTCATTTTCTCATAGGTAATCTTTATGTTACTGTTCCCTTTTCCAAGTAAATCTCCTTCTTTAATAGTCGTTCCTTCTGTCAATCTTTCAGTAGTGATTCCTGAAATTGTGAATTTCAAACGGTTATTTTGAGTTATAACAACTCTTGATATTCCTACTTCTGTCAATGTTCCTTCTAATGGAGAATACACAGAATTAGAAGAGCCTAAATATATTTCGGTTTCTTCGTTAATTTTAATACTATCCCTATGTCGTTCATATCCATACCTTCTTGAAATCGTTATAGATTCATTATCTGTTAACTTCCCTAAACGATCCGACAGAACGCTAAACCCTATTTTATTTTTGCTTTCTTGAAATTCTTCAAAATCAGTAGAATCCATTTTCCAGTAACTATTAACTTCTCTTATATCTTTCATAAAGTCAGTTAATTTGTACCCCTTAGCTCCGTTTATGGTTTCCCATACTTTTTTACTGATTTCTGAAAATGTCAGTCTATCTTCTTCTTTTACACTTCTGTAGTAATCTCTTAATGGTTTATCTGATTTAGGATCAAAATTATCATATCTATAATTTAGATAGAAAATAGGAATTTCCCAATCTGTATAGAAGGTATTTATATTATCTGTATGTTCAGCGTCTAATTTTGTTAACGAGAGATACGTTTCATTAAGATTCACTTCACTTTGAACTACAGACGGCTTAGGAACAGAGGGCATAAATAGAGCTGTTAGCAGAATAAACGGCAGCAAACAAGCTAGAATTATTGCCATAGCTTTCGCTTTAAAAGGGTTATTTAGGACTTTTACGCCCTTCCCAAAAATACGGCTTGTTTTACCTATTCCTTTTGCTAAACGGCTTTTTTTCAGCCTTATTTTGTATCTCAAAAGCTTCTTCAGTCTATCGTCTACTTTTGTGTGTGTTCTTCTAAAACCTTTCCCTTTTACAAGGTTAAAAGTTCGATTAGATAATCCGTACCCTGATTTAATAATCTTTGTACCGCCCCTGGCAGCCGCTTGGCTGCCTTTTTTGAGGGAATTGTACATTTGGCTTCTTCTGTACGCATTTTGCTTTTGTTTGTTCCATTCTGCAAGGTCTTCATTCTTGTTAATTTGCTCATGAATTTTGTTTTTTGTTTTATATTTCAGCTTGTTTTTAACTGAACCTTTAATAGTAAAATGCTGCTTTTCAAAAGCTTGTTTTGTTTTCTTAAATTGCTTTTTACTTGTCCTTAGATTTTCTTTTGCTGCAGATATTCTATCGGAATCACTTTGCTTGCGTTCAAGTTTGAAGGTTTTCTTAACTTCTTTAAACTCTTGTTTATGTTGAGAAAGTAATTGCTTGTGTTCTTTTCTCCTCATATAACCCCCTCCTGACTTTCTAAGCGTCTGTTTCCATCAATTTGTATAATTCTGTTTCTTTAGGAATAATATTCTCAAATGGTACTACTACTCCTCCTGACGAAATTAACCCTGTACCACGCTCAACTTTTTCTCCAACGTAAGATAACAAGTTAGTTGGAATATTAATAATGTTTTGTAGAGAAAGCAAATCGACTTTTTTCTGTCTTAAGAAAACAAAGAACTCACTATTTGAAATCATTTTTCTTCCTTCAGGATCATCTAGCAATGTTGCGATATTTTGAGTAATTCCTGTAGGAATAGCTCCATACTTACGAACCCTACTCCAAAGCTTCATAAACCATCTTGCATTATCCTCATTATCGAAATTAAGTTGTAATTCATCAAAGAATAGCCATGTTGTTACTTTTCCCTGGTTAATTACAACCTGATTCCAAATTTGGTCTAAAATAACTTTCATAGCGAATGGTTTTAGTTTTTCGTCTAGTCGCTTAATGTTGAAGATAACAAACTTGCTGCTCAAATCTACATTTGTTTGACTAGCAAAGATATTTTGAGAACCAATAGTATAAGGCTCAACTTTTACCGCTAGTTCTTTAGCAAATTCTTCAGGCTGCTCCAACAGAATATTATGCCACTCTACTAGAGTCGGTTTTTCGTATTTTGCATATACTTCACGAGTTACCCTATCGACTAAACTAGCTTCAAGGTCTGTATATTCTTTTAATAAGGCTTCAAACAAGCTAGAAAGTAGGTTTGCTTTTTCTTTTACCAAGTCAACGTGTTTTTCTTCTTCTTGTAAAAGTTCTTTATCAGCCATATCAAGAATGTTTAAACAGAAATTAGAACCTGCATAGATATCCAAGATTTCTGCTCCAAATTTACGACCAATTTTAGAGTATTCATCTTCAGGATCGACAATGATAAACTTGTCATCTTTATTGCTTAATAGTGTTGAAATAATACTCCATTTTGTTGTCATACCTTTCCCTGAACCTGATGTACCAACAATCAATCCTGAAGGAGTGTTTAGCTTCTTACGGTTAACAGTAATAATATTTCTGCTTAGTTGGTTTTGCCCTAAATATTGCCCCGTTTCATCTTGTAAATCAATAGATGAGAACGGTACTTGTGTTGCAATATTAATAGTTGTCATATCACGCATATAATTATTTTCTACGTCTAAATATGGTTTTCCAATCGGCAGCATAGTATTCAATGCTTCTTCTTGCATTTTATAAACTACCTCAAAAGCAACCTCATGGTTTCTAACTACATCATGAGCTGTTTTTGTTGCTGCTTCTAGGTTTTCCTTAGAATCTTCTAACAGCATTACTGCAAAAATGCTAGAAAACATTTTTTGATTGTTTTCTTTCATATCTTCAAGTAATTGCTCAATATTCGCCTTAGCTTCTACAGACGTTCCTGAAACCATATCCTCAGAACCGCCTTCAACAAAGTTTTTCTTTTGTTCTTTTTTGATTGAACGTCTATTCATAAGTAGTTTATCTCCTGCCATTTTTCTATAAGCAGAAGTGTCATAAGGTCTAGCATGGATAGAAATTGTTAATTCATGCCCTGAATCACATAAATCTCTGATAAGTACATCTTCTAGATATTTTGGAAAGTGTCTAATATACATCACTCTTCCATATAATTGGTCTAGCATGAAATAATCATCAAAGAATTTTAAACGATTAGGAGCAATAAACGATTTTGTAGTTAATCCTGTTAGCTCTAAATCGCTGTATTTCATTCTAAAATGTTGTCCTGGTCTTAAGACATTAGACATAATTTTTAAACGTTCTAAGCCGCTTAAATCGTGAATATCTAACTCTACACCAGTTGCGTTAAATTTCTTTGCGAAGTTTTGAATCGTTGCGTTTAATTGAGCGTTTGCTTGTTTAGCAGCATTTGCTTTCGTAGTAAATACTGCATATTGTTTTGATTCAAAGTTTTTTTGTTCGAGGTTAAAATGTTTAGTAACCATTTTATTCATTTCGTTACGATAAACGTCTAACCCATCTTCCTGAAGAGGAATTAAGATATTATCTAATAAACTATTATCAATACGTTTGTTCACAACATATAACTGATAATGAGTATTTTTATCAAGTGTGTTTAAGGCTTCAGCATAACTAACTACTATATTTTCTTGATCCTCTTCATCTGCTACTCTATAGCTTAAATCGCCTAATTCAATCATACGAGAATATTCATTCTCAACAATATGCATTAGTCCATTTTCATATAAACTTGTGTAGTTAATTGTATTGGGAGAAGTCGCACTTTTTGTCATACGGTCATATCTTAATTGTTCAGATTGTGTCCGTTTCTTTGATGTGTTTCTTTTGAATAAACTCACTCTTATCGTATCTCCTTATTTGTTCTGATTGATAAATTCTTTCCTGATCCATAATATAAAATTCTACGTCCTTCTTAAACGATTGAAATTTTCCTAGATAAATTAGAATTGGCGGTGCAATTAAGAAAATTGCTGTAAAAAAACCAAATACATATAATAATAATTCAGGTAAAAATACAGCTTCCAGGATTAAAAAAATAATCCCAGGTGTTAACCATAGGATCATTTTAAATTGTCTTTTTGTAAAACCACCGACAAATTCAGGTTCATATTTTGATACATCATTATAAAATTTTGATTGTATGCTCATATCTAACCCCCTACCATTTTCTGAGCTAATCTCTGAGTTCCAAATAAAGCAGAAACAAAAGCTATTGATTTAGCAAGAAATAGGAATTGTTCCCCAAGCGTTTTAAGGAAATCTCCTTCCCCTGCTGTAATAGTCATCACTTGATCCATAGCAATCGCTCCAAACACTTTAAATAATAACAGAATTAAGAATCCTTGTATCACTAACGCTAATAGTTGTCTTAAATAACTTTTAGCAATACTGCTCCATTCTTCGCTTGCCATAGAAGCAAACATTACTCCTGCTACTGCTTTATATATATACAACATTAAAAACCTTAAAAATATTAAGATTTTAACCGCAATTTCTGCCGTCCACATAGCAAAGTTCGTAAATGTATATATTGGAGCTAGTGCCAGCTTTTGCGTCCAACTTAGACTATCAGGAATAGTTGGAACTGTTGAACTTGCTTCTGTTGTTTCTAAAGGAATACCGTTAATTAAATGCCCTATAGCACTAGATAGCCATATAAATGCGTCAATAATTTTATCACTTAAAAGCACAAATGCTAGAGCAACAAAGTATTTCCAACAAATAGATACAATCAAATCAATACTTAACAAGCCGTGTTCATTAGCAAGTTTTTTACTTGTATTTGCAATTTCTATATAGATTAATATTCCTAGCATTGTTAGAGCTACAATGTTTAATGCACTAGAGATTTTCGTGCTAAATTGGTTTGCGGTAGCGTTATAATCGTTTAAAGAAGAAAGTAAATCTTTAATTACTCCTTCATTTATATTCATATATTACTCCTAAAATTTAATACTGTTTAGGTTTGTAATGATTGTTGCAGTTAGTCCTCCTGCCACAACTCCTACAATACCGCCCAAAATCATTGAGTTGATTCCTTTGTCAACCATATCAGGATTATCATTCTTTTGCCCTCTATAGAATGTATAAAGACCTGTTAATGCACCAAATAATCCTACAACTGTAATTACGCTTCCGATAATTGTTACTAATTTTGTTACTGTTTCCATATTATAAACTCCTTCTGTATGTTATCTTCCTAATCTTCATCAGAAAAGGGATCGTAATCATCTTCAAAACTTTCTCCGCTATCTTCTCCTTCAAATTCTGAAAGCAAGAGAATTCTTTTGATATTATACATTGTTTTGCCATTAATTTTTTCATCTTCTACATTAAAATAAATTTCTTTTCCCTCTAAGAAATCAGCAGTTTCTCTATTAAACCAAAAATTCATATCAGGGATTGTATATCCATGATCTTCAATGCTTGTTAAAAGATAGTTTAGATTATCTTCAGTATAGTCATTACCAAACGTTAGAAAATAATAGCCCTTTTCTCCGTTATCCCCCTCAATAACCATTTGAAACATATTATCTTTATTCTTGTTCTGTTTTAATTCAACTGACTTAATCGTACCTTCATTTTTACCTGGTTTAAAAAATTTAATTTTATTTTCTTGATTGCTGCTATTGCTGCGGCTTGTTTTTCTATCAAATTTCATTAATTCTTATCCTTTCTCTTTTTTGAGTTCTTTTCGCCCTCAAGGCGAGAGTTGAGTTTCTTATTTGCTACTTTGCTAGTTTTAAAACGGATTGTATATCTTTCAGGAATTACTTCGCCTTTAAGATTTGGCAAAGTTGAACGCTGCGATTTAGTTACTTTCTTTTGAAAAATTCCAAAACCAGTTAAAGTAACTGTATCGTCATTGTGTACGTGTTCGATAATACTTTCCAAAACGTCCTTACATACAATATCAACTAACGCTCTTGCGATTCCGCTTCTTTCAGAAACCTCCTCAATTAATTCTTTCAGAGTGATTCTGTTTTCCATTTCATTTCTCCTTCCTCAACTACCGTCTTGAAGGAAAAAGGATTATAGAGTGGATCATCTTGAACCACTCTGTCCTCTCAAGACATTAGTTTTCTTTTTTAGTTTTACCATATTAATTTCCTTTCTTTAATCGGTATAGAGTGAATCTTAAAGACCCACTCTAACCAACTTTAATTAATATTTTATTTTTCTTTTTTAGTTTTGGCAACTAAACCACCTAATGTTAAAGACACTAATCCAATTACAGAGGTTAATAATGTACTTTCAGTACCTGTGTTTGGTAACACACTTGCTGGAGTCACAGGTTCTTCTTTCACTACTGTTTTGTGGTATTCTACAGAGATTTCTTGAATTTGTGGTAATTCCTCATTAGGTTTAAGTTCGATAGTTTCTAATTTTGGTTCTTCCGCTTTCACAATTTCAATCGGTGCTACTTTCTTTTGAGAAGCACGACCAAACAGACCACCAACAATCGAGAACGAATCATCACGTGTATTCGTGTGGTCAAAAGAAAATTGAATCTTTTGCCCTTTCTCGAAAGTCCAACCTAGACCGTTTGAGTCAAGTACACCAGCGGTACTATCGCTCTTGTCGTTGTCGTTGGCTGTAAACACGTTACCATTTTGTGACATGTTCGCACCCATTGATAATGAAGCACCATCTAACCCGTTATCTACTGTCACATATTGCATGTTGTCAATATCGTTTAATGTTACATCTGTTACGTCGTTTGCGTCAGTGATAACTTCAACCTTAACATTCTTAATCCACCCTTGACGGTCACTTAAGTATTGGTTGATAGCACCACCGCCACCTTGTCCGTCTACACCGCCACCGCCATTAGCGTCACCAGCACCAGCAGATAAGAATACGCCGTATCCAATACCACCGTCTTGAGCAGACCATAGAGCTACATAAGAACGAGCAAATCCAGAACCACCAGCAGGTGTAATTCCAGAGAATCGTAATGTCACATCACCGTGAGAAGTACCTTTGACTTTGATTTCAGCAGTACCAGTCTTATCATCGAATAAGAACACGTTATCTAAGTTCGCGTCCGTGTTTGTTTCACCGTTATATCCTTGAATAGACCAACGAGCAATCTTAGGTGCGTCTACTTTAGTTGCACCAGATACAGCTTCGAATGTAGTGTTTGCTGTCGCTGTTAAACCAGATTCCCCTTTTTCACCAGCGTTTGCTTTGTTCCAAGCGTCTACACTTGCTTTGTCTTTTTCCCAGTTACCAGTATACGTTAAACCATGTTTTTCCATGATTTCTTTGTTACTTGCAAGAACTTTTTCATATTCCGCTTTTGCAGTTTCATATTTCGCTTTTTGTGCTTTGTTGTATTCATTCACAGTTGCTTCGTCTTTCTTGAAGTCACCAGTGTATGTCAACCCAGCTTTTTCCATTTTCGCTTTGTTTTCTTCTGCGTTCGCTTTATTGAACTCAATTACAAGTTGACGCTCTCTATCCATCGCTTGTTTCTTCGCAATCGCTTTGTCAATCGTAATGATTTGTGCGTCTTCATCTGCTTTTGCTTCAGCTCTAGTTTTGTATTCAACAGTTGGTTTTTCAATCACTTTGATGTCTAAACTTTTCGCTTTCTCAACAGCAGAATCTAAATCTTTAGAATGTACTTCTTCCACGGCTTCTGAAGGCTTTGCTTCAGTAGGTACAACAGTTGTTTCCGCTGGTGCTTCTGTTGGAGTTGTAGCTTCTGTAGGAGTCGCAGTTGTTTCCACTGGTGCTTCTGTTGGAGTGGCTGTTGTTTCAGCAGGTGCTTCCGTCGGTTTTGCTTCAGGAGTTGGTGCTTGTGTGGTTACAGCTGTTTCTGTTGCTGGTGCAACTGGTTTTACTTCGTCTGCAAACGTCTGTCCGCTTGCTACAACGCCTGCTAATGTTAATGTTGCTGTAGCTGTTAATGTTTTAATTGTTTTTTTCATATTTCTTTTTTAGAATTCTTAATAAGCTCCTTACTATATTCCGGTTCTGCTCCAGTCTGGCTTTCATGGTACAAAG
>ENA-OWLZ01000464-OWLZ01000464.1-metagenome-genome-assembly--contig:-NODE-464-length-11189-cov-4.691755_pt1 | contig 11189 bp, 8 predicted proteins | sample MGYA00245341_ERZ651117 | MGnify/ENA primary metagenome ERZ651117 (study PRJEB26857, sample SAMEA4031763) | metagenome | biome: human; feature: oral; material: saliva | place: Philippines | collected 2014 | study... | reverse complement strand
AAGGCAGCGAAGTGAAGAACGAGATTTTGAAGTTTTACGAAATCCTGATGCAGTTTAATCCCAAGCTCTTGGGCGGCAAAATGCCCGATAACGGCTTCTTTTTGGCTTAAGGGGCAAAGGCCGTCTGATGGGTTTAGGTCAAAGTTCTATATCATGCACATTTCTGAATTTAAAACAAAAGTAAGGATAACCATGCCTATTAAAAATTTATATTGGTTTGCAGTGTTGTTTTTACCGCTTGCGGCCTGCGCTCCAAGCAACAGTGTATCCGAATACAAAGAAGACCCATCAATATATACCGCCCCCGATACAGTCGGCACGCTGGGCGGCCAGCAGGTCAGACTGTCGGACTATCAGACCGATGGGGCAACTTATGAAGATACTCCCTCTGCATTTGACGAACGTTGGAAAACCTACAAATCCCCACCACGTACGCTGGAATCCAAATTGGAAGATTTATGGATTTATGTAAATCTTGAAACCGGCAAGATTAATGATTTAAGAAAGACATCGGTTGATGGGTTTCTGAATGAAAGAGACCAACCGAACACGCCATGGGTTTCTATACGCATGGTTGGGTTAGATTTTCAACCTGGAGAAGATTGGCTGGATAAGGATTTAGAATCTGATTTAAAAGGTATGGGAAGAGGGATTGAACAACACGGTTACAAGGAAACCAATAATACAAAATATAGTTTGCAAATTTATGCCAATGATGGGGTGGATTCGGTAACCGGTCATTCCAGTACGGTATATATTGCCCGTAATGTAAAAGGCCATGTTCGTACACATATTCGCTGCTTTAATGGGGATGTGCCAAACCCACCATGCGAGCATGAATATTTTATATCATTACCAAACAAGAGGATTGTTTTTTATATCAGCTATAATAGAAACCGTTTGAAAGATTGGAGGAGGATAGAGGATTTAGCCAAACATTATTTGGATACATTTATTGATAATGCCAAACATCCCAAACGGAAAATTTAACAAGGACATAAAGTCATGAGACAGACAATTACACAAAAAGATATTGATCGCTATCACGGAATAATTAATCAGGATAAAGTACAGGGTGCAGTTGCCGTATATGAAGAATTGAGGCAGAAAGGTTACGGCTATGCAGGATGGGCGCACGGCGTGGCAACGGGAGAATCTGTAACCGGACGGGCGGCATTGGGCTTTTTAACAGACACGGCAAACCGTGAACTGACGCAGGCTGAAATGGACGGGATACGTATCGGAATGGCTAATGGTTACTTAAATGCATTAAGTGCGAACATTAAAAAAGACCATGGCAAAACCCAAACAGACATTACCTTTGAACAAATGCGTAATTTTCACAAAGATGTTTTTGAAAAACCAGAAAGCATCACAGCAAATATTTTATTAGAAGCATTAAAAACAAGTAGTATAGATTTTAATATAGATTCAGATGAGAAGTATCAATATGAGTTAATAGCCAATGGAGAAGAAAAAATTGTTACAAGACTTAGAAAATATTTTGAGGATTGTGATGAGTTCATAATTTCTGTTGCTTTTATAACTATGGGAGGTATTTCTCTTTTTTTGGAAGAATTAAAAAATCTTGAAAATAAAGGAATAAAAGGAAAAATTTTAACAGGAGATTATTTGACTTTCACAGAGCCAAAAGCCTTAAAGAAACTTCTATCATACAAGAATATAGATTTAAAGGTCGCAACTAATAGAAAACATCATACTAAGGCATATTTTTTTAGAAAGGGCAATGTTTGGACTCTAATTGTAGGAAGTAGCAACCTAACTCAAGGAGCTTTAACTGTTAATTTTGAATGGAATATAAAGGTAAATTCTCTTGAAAATGGAAAGATAGTTAAATCAGTTTTAGAAACTTTTAATAAAGAATTTGATAATTTAAAAACTTTAACAGAAGAAGATATAGAAAATTATCAGAAAAGATATGAACAACTTAAAAAGTTAATTGAAGCTAATAATCAAAATATAGATTTGAATGAAATTAAGCCTAATTCTATGCAAGTACAAGCCTTAAAAAATTTGGAAGAAACGAGAAAAGAAAACGATAGAGCCTTGCTTATCAGTGCAACAGGAACTGGTAAAACCTATCTTTCAGCCTTTGATGTGAAACAAGCTAAGGCAAAGAAGATACTTTTTGTAGCACATAGAAAAGTTATTCTTGAAAGATCTAAAATCAGTTATCAAAGAATTTTAAAGGATAAAAAGCTAGAAATTTTTAATTCTAATTTTCAAACAAATGATAAAGATGAAGTAGTTTTTGCTATGGTACAGACTTTAAATAAGGAGAAAAATTTGAATATTTTTCCAAAAGACTACTTTGACTATATCATTATAGATGAAGTACATCATGGAGGAGCTAAGACTTATCAAAATATTTTTGAGTACTTTAAACCTAAATTTCTATTAGGTATAACTGCAACTCCTGAAAGAACAGATGATTTTAATATATATCAACTATTTAATTACAATGTCGCCTATGAAATTCGTCTGCAAGATGCTATGAAAGAAGAACTATTATGTCCTTTCCATTATTTTGGAATTTCAGATATTGTAATTGATGGTGAAAGTATAGATGAAAAAACATCTATTAAAAATCTTACTTCTGATGAAAGAGTGAGACATATTTTAGAAAAAAGTAAGTATTATTCATATAGTGGAGAAAAATTACATTGTCTAGTTTTTGTTTCAAAAGTAGAAGAAGCTAAAATATTAGTTGAGAAATTTTTGGAACAAGGTGTCAAAGCCCTTGCTTTAAGCTCTGAAAATTCTGACAATGAAAGAGAAGAAGCTATAAGAAAGCTAGAAGAAGGAGAAATAGAGTATATCATATCTGTAGATATATTCAATGAGGGAGTGGATATTCCTTGTGTCAATCAAGTGATACTTTTAAGACCTACCACTTCTGCAATAGTATATATTCAACAGTTAGGTAGAGGTTTAAGAAAGCATAAAAATAAAGCCTATACTGTAGTTTTAGATTTCATTGGTAACTATGAGAAAAACTTCTTAATACCAATAGCAATATCTCAAAATAATAGCTATGACAAAGATTTCATGAAAAGATTTCTTATGAATGCTACTGACTTTCTAGCTGGCGAAAGCTCTATAAGTTTTGATGAAATTTCAAAAGAAAGAATTTTTGAAAACATCAACAAGGTTAATTTTTCCAATAGAAAACTCATAGAAGAAGACTTTAAATTACTTGAAAGTCAATTAGGTAGAATTCCCTATCTCTATGATTTCTATGTAAAAAATATGCTGTCACCTACTGTAATTTTAAAGTACAAAAAAGATTATGATGAAGTCTTAAAAAATATAGCACCTAAATATAGGGCAGGTTCATTAAATAGCATTGAAAAGAAATTCTTGATATTTTTATCTACTTTCTTTACTCCTGCAAAAAGAGTGCATGAGATGTTAATATTAAAAGAGCTATTTGTTAAAGAAAAATTAAATATAGAAGAAGTGGAAAGCATATTGAAAGATAAATATTCTTTAATCAATCAAGAGAATAATATAAAAAATGCTTTTGAACATCTATCTAAAGAAATATTTATTACTCTGTCTACAACAAAGGCATTTGAACCTGTGCTATACAGAAAAGAGAATTACTATTTCTTAGATGAGAATTTTAAAAACTCATATAGTACTAACCCTTATTTTAAAATTTTAATAGATGACTTAATAAAATATAATCTAGCTTTTGCTGAAAATAACTATAATAATTTTGCAAAAGAAAGTATAAAACTTTTTGGAGAATATACTAAGCAAGAAGCTTTTTGGTATCTTAACTTAAATTTCAATAATGGTTTCCAAGTTAGTGGCTACACTCCTTTTGAAAATGAAAGAAAACTTTTAATTTTCATCACTATGGATAATTTATCTGAAAGAGCTGATTACTCAAATGAATTTTATGATGCTCAAACTTTCAGTTGGTTTTCAAAATCTAGCCGTTACCTAAAAAAAGATAATAAACTGACTATAGAAGGTAAGATTGCTGAAAATTTCTATGAGATAAATGTCTTTGTAAAGAAAAATAATGGAGAAAATTTTTATTATTTAGGAGATGTTGAAAAGGTTCTATCTGCTAAAGAAATAAAGGATAGTCAAGGGAAATCTATGGTTAAATATATTTTTAAGTTGAAGAAAGATGTCAAAAAAGAATTGTTAGACTATTTCAATATGTAAAAATATTTGACAGAATAACAAAATAAATTCTATAATGTAAAAAATAAGTTAATTTTTTAAAAACAATAAATTTAAAAGGGAGATGTTTAAAATGAAAAGAGTTATTAACACAACAAATGCACCAGCTGCATTAGGACCTTATTCACAAGCTATTGAAGCAAATGGAGTTTTATATGTTTCAGGACAAATTCCTTTTGTTCCAGCTACAATGACATTAGTTTCTGAAGATGTTGAAGAACAAACAAAACAATCTTTAGAAAATATAGGAGCTATCTTAAAAGAAGCTGGATATGATTTTAAAGATGTTGTTAGTGCAACAGTTTATATCAAAGATATGAATGATTTCACTAAAATAAATGGAGTTTACGACAAATATTTAGGTGAAGTTAAACCTGCAAGAGCTTGTGTTGAAGTTGCTAGATTACCAAAAGATGTAAAAGTTGAAATTGGAGTTATAGCTGTTAAATAGTAATATTAAGTAATAGATTAAAGAGTGAGTAAGATGATAGTCTGAAAGCTCTTTTTTTCATTGACAATTATATTCTAATATAGTACCATAAGAATAAGAAACAAATAGGTGCTTATTGGCTTAATAAAGGAAGTTGGGTGAGAATCCCACACAGCAAATGCTACTGTATAGTGGACGAAATTACAATAACCACTGGGAAACTGGGAAGGTGTAAAAGTAGGTTGAAACTGAGTCAGGAGACTTACCATTATTAATATTTTTTTGATTAGGCATCTTCTGTTTCCTAATCTTTTTTATTTTATTTATAAAATATTACATATTTAAGAGGAGGAAGTATGAAGAAAAAATTTATGTTACTGGCTTTAATTGTATTAGGAAGTGTGAGTGCTTTTGCAGAAGAAACTCCTGTTTTGGAGCTTAAACAAACAGTTGTAACTTCTGATAGTTTTGGAACTTCTGTTCGTGAAACAACTAAAAATATGACAGTTGTAAATGCAAAAGAAATTAAAGAAAAAGGTGCAAAAACTATTGCTGATGCACTTAGAGGAGTACCTGGAGTTGTTGTCAGAGAAATGGACGGTTCTTCTCCAACAATAGATTTAAGAGGTTCAGGAGCAACAGCACAATTTAATACTGTTATTTTGTTAGATGGTATACCTGTAAGTGGACTTGCAGGATTTAATTTGAATTCTGTTCCAGTTGAAGAAATTTCAAAAATAGAAGTTCTTCAAGGAGCAGGAGCAGTTATGTATGGAGATGGAGCTATTGGTGGAGTAGTAAATATAATCACTAAAGCACCAACAAACAAAACTGTATATGGTGGAGCAGGATTAGAAGTAGGTTCTTGGAGAACTTTAAGAGAAAATGTTCATTTAGGTGGAAAAGTAGGAGATAAACTTCTATTAAATGCTTCTTATTCAGGAAGTACATCTAAAGATTATAGAGATAGAAGTCCTCAATATGAAAACAAGAAAGATAAAACAGATAGTCTTTGGTTAAGAGGAAAATACTTATTAGATAATGGAAGTATTGCAATCAACTATAATCATAGTGAAGATAAAGATTACTATACAGGTTCTTTAAGCAAAGAACAATTTGATAAGAACCCAAGACAAGTAGGTTCTTGGAGTGGTTATACTTATGGTATAAATGATATTGTCAATGCTAAATACAATCAAAAAATAAATGATAAAATTGATATTTTCCTAACAGCTGGATACTATCATAATAAAGATAAATTCCAAAACAATTCAACTTCTGAATATTTCTTAAGACCAGAAGTTAAATACACTTATGCAAAAGATAGTTATGTTACATTGGGACTTGACTATAGAGATGGAAAAAGAGATTTTAAAGATGATGTCTTTGTTAATGGAGTAAGTCAAAAAGCCCCTGATGATAAAAGAGAATCATTTGCGGGTTATATCACAAATAAATCAACTTTTGGTAAGTGGCAATTTACTCAAGGTTATCGTAGAGAAAAAGTAAAATATGAATATAGTTCAAAAGTTTATAATCCTATAACTTGGCAATTAAGTGAAGTAAAACCTCAGTCAGCTGACTATGCAAGCAATGACAGTTTTGAAATTGGAGTAAACTATTTATATTCTGATACAGGAAATGTTTTCTTTAACTACACAAGAGCTTTAAGAACTCCAACAATACAAGATGCTGGAGCTTGGTATGGACCTGTAAAAACTCAAAAGAATGATATCTTTGAAATAGGACTAAGAGACGCTTACAAGAATACTTCTGTGGCAACTTCTGTATTCTACATAAATTCTAAAAATGAAATTTATTATGATAAGACTAACCCATTCAGTTCTAATAACCAAAACTTTGATGGAAAAGTTAGAAGAATTGGAGCACAATTATCAATGGCACATTATTTTGATAATTTAACATTGAGAGAAAGAGTTTCATACATAGTACCAAAGGTAACAAGTGGAACTTACGATGGAAAAGAATTTGCAGGAGTATCAAGATGGACAGTAAATGCAGGAGCAACTTATAAGTTTACAAAAGGACTTACTGCTAATGTAGATGCTTATTATCAAAGTAATGCCTATGCAGAAGATGATTTTGATAACTATTTCTCAAAAGGAAATAATTATATAACAGTTGATGCTAACTTATCTTATGCTTTCGAAAATGGAATTGAGCTTTATACAGGAGTTAGCAATCTATTTGATAAAAAGTATGCAGATGCTGTAACTTCAACTAGAAGTTCTTGGGGAGCTGGACCAAGAAAGGTTTACTACCCTGCTAATGGAAGAAGTGTGTATGCAGGTATTAAATATACATTCTAAAATAATATAGAAATAGTTCGTTACTAAACAGATTTTTTATTGGCTACTTGCCAGCCATTAGTGTTTCAAGAGCTCCACAAAGGCTCTTTCAACAATAATGGACGTCGCAGTAGCCTATATTTATAAAGGAGAAGAAAATTGAAAAAATTATTTTTATTTCTAATTTTGCTATTCTCTTTTACTATTGTAAATGCTAAGGGAGCACAAGCTAAAAAATATAATCGTATTGTATCTTTAACTTTAAATGGAGATGAGATGCTATTTGGACTTGTTTCTGAAAATAGAATAGCAGGTTTAAGTGGAAAAATTAATGAAGATAAAGAAATTTCTAATATTGTAGATAAAGCTAAGAAGTTTCCAAAAGTAGAAAGCAGTGAAGAAGTTCTAATATCTTTAGAACCTGATTTAATAATAGTAGCTGATTGGTTGTCGAAAAAAATAGGTTATCTTTCAGAATTAACAGGTGCAAAGGTATATATACTCAAGACAGCTAATAGTTATGAAGAACAAAAAAAGTTAATCAGAGACTTAGCAATCTTAGTGGAAGAAAAAGAAAATGGTGAAAAAATAATAGCAAATATGGATAATAGGTTAAAAGCTTTACAAAATAAGATAGCTAAAAAATATAAGGGACCAAAACCTAGAATTCTTATGTATACTACATTTGGTTCAACAAGTGGTAAAAATACAACTTTTGACGACATGGTGAGATTGATAAATGGGATTAATGTCATATCTGAAGCAGGAATTAATAAGTATCAAGATATTTCAAAGGAAAAGATAATAGAATTAAATCCTGATATTATTATAGTTCCCATAGCTAAAAAATATGATAATGTGGCTAAAGTTTCAAAATTATTTTTTGAAGATCCTAGCTTAAAAAATGTAAAAGCTGTAAAGAATAAAAAAGTTTACTTTGTACAATATAAAGATATCTCAGCAACTTCTCAATATATGATAGATAATATTGAAAACTTAGCAAAAGTTGTATATCAATTCAAGGAGTGATAATGAAATATAGAATTAATTTCAATCTTTTTCTATTTTTTCTTTTAATAGGAATAATAATTTTCTCTCTTTTTTATGGAGCAGTCAGAGTTCCAATTTCTGATGTTGTAAAAATATTATTAAATAAAACAGGACTATTTAGTTTAGAAATAACTAAGAAAAGCTATATTCCAATAGTATTTTTTGTTAGATTTCCAAGAATTATGGTTGCTGTTATAGTTGGAGGGGCTTTAGCATTGTGTGGTTGCACAATGCAAAGCCTTTTAAAAAATCCAATAGTTGACAGTGGTATTATTGGTATATCAAGTGGAGCAAGTTTAGGAGCTGTCATAGCAATTTCATTAGGTTTCACTGCAACAAATATCTTTGCAATGCCTTTATTTTCAGGAGCTTTTGCCTTAATAATATCAGCTATTATCTATAAGATTTCCACTCTGAGAGGAAGAACTGATAACTTACTTTTAATTTTATCAGGAATAGCTATAGGTAGTTTTGTAGGAGCAATCACTTCTGTTATTTTAACAAGCCTTGCAGAAACAGAGATGAAAGAATATATCTTTTGGGCAATGGGAAGCTTGAATGGTAGAAGATGGGAACATTTTCTTTTTGGATTGATACCTATTGCTATTCTATCTCCTACTTTATTTTACTATGGAAAAGAATTAAATATTCTGTTGTTAGGAGATGAAGAAGCTAAATCTTTAGGAATAAATATCAAAAAAATAAGAGCTAAAATTTTAATTATCATAGCCTTACTGACAGCTATATCAGTTTGTATCAGTGGAAATATAACTTTTGTAGGTTTGATAGTTCCACATATTTTAAGAAAAATAATAGGTTCAGATAATAGAAAGCTATTAAAATCTTCATTTTTAGCAGGAGCTTGTTTCTTAACATTCAGTGACTTACTATCAAGAATAGTATTAGCACCTAAAGAAATAAGTGTGGGAATAGTAACTGCACTTATAGGAGCACCATATTTTATATATTTAATAGTAAAAATTAGAAGAGAGGGGAAAACCCTATGAAAAATACTTTAGAAGTAAAAAACATATCTTATTCTGTTGGGGAGAATAAAATATTAAAAGATATAAGTTTTAAATGTCAGTCAGGAGAAATTATAGGTATAATTGGCCCTAATGGTTCTGGAAAAACTACTCTTTTAAAGAGTATAAATGGTATAAATTCAATAAGTAGTGGAGATATTTCTTTCAATAATAAGAGCCTTAAAGAATACAGTGAAAAGGAGTTGGCAAGAGATATTTCTTTCATGAATCAAAACACTAATATCGAATTTGACTTCCCTTGTATTGATATTGTTGTTTTAGGAAGATATCCTTATTTAGAAAGATTTCAAGAATATTCTAAAAAAGACATTGAGCTTGCAGAAAAATATATGGAACTTACAGATACTTTAAAATTTAGAGATAAATCAATATTGCAACTATCTGGTGGAGAAAGACAAAGAGTGTTATTTGCAAAAATTCTTACACAAGAAAGCCAAGTGATACTTTTAGATGAACCTACTGCTAGTCTTGACATGAGACATGAAGAAGACTTATTAAAGAAAGTTTCAAAAGAAAGGGCTAAGGATAAAATTGTGATATTAGTAATCCATAATTTGAGAACAGCTATTAAATATTGTTCAAGACTGATACTTCTATCTAATGGAAATATTGTAAAAGATGGAAGTGTTGAGGAAGTTATCACAGAAGAAAACTTAAATAATGTCTTTGGAATAAAAACTAAGGTATACTATAATGAGATTTCTAAATCTCTAGATTTTTGTATAATATAGAAAGGTAAAATATGTATAAATTATTAAATATGGCAGATTTCTGTTCAAATGAAGAGCTTGAAAAAGATATGCAATATCTTTCTCAAAAATATGGCTTTGATGGTTTTGAGCTGATAAAATTTTTTGATGGAGACAACTCTGTATTAAAGGAATATATAAAGGGTTATCATATGAGATTTTTTCCTTCATGGATGGAATTATATTTAGAAGATTTCACTTCTTTGTATGATGAGCTTAAAGATGAAAAATACTTTAAATCTCTTTGTGGAGGACATAGCAAAAAAGAATTAATTGAATACTATAAAAAAGAATTGGAAAGAGCTAAAGAACTAGAAGTTGAATATGTGGTTTTTCATGCTTGTAATGTGAAAGTTACAGAAGCTATGACTTATGATTTTAAATATTCTGATAAAGAAGTTTTAACAGCTGTTATTTCAATAATAAATGATATTTTTGAAGATGAAGAATATAATTTTACACTTCTATTTGAAAATCTATGGTGGTCTGGTCTTAAACTTACTAATAAAGAAGAAATTGAATATCTTTTAAATGAAGTAAAATATAAAAATGTTGGTTTTATCTTGGATACAGGACATATGATCAACAACAATAGAGATATCAAAAATTCAAAAGAAGGAATAGAATATATTAAAAAGAATTTAGAAAATATAGGAGAATATAAAAATCTAATATATGGAATGCACCTTAACTACTCTTTATCAGGAGAATATGTAAATAGGGCTATAAAAGAAAATAGAAAGAAAAACTTAGACATAGAAGAAATAATGAGCAATGTCTATCAACATGTAGGCTCTATCGATTATCATGACCCCTTTGAAGATAAAGAAATTTTGGATATCATAAGATCTCTTCCTCTTAAGTATCTAGTCTTTGAATTAATAGGAAATACACAAGAAGAATTAGAAGAAAAAATTCAAAGACAATGTAAAATATTTAGTTAAAAATTCTATTGCTATTAATACAAAAATATAGTAAAATTAATCACCACTAATTTAAATATAAAAGGAGGAAATTAATGAACAGAGACGCAAAATTTATCAATTTCTCAGAAGTACATGAATTAGATTACATTTTAAAAAAATATGGTAAGGAAACAAGTAAAGAAAACAGAGATCTTCTAAAAGAATTTGGAAAACAAGCTAAAGAATTATTAGGAAAAACTATGTTAGGACATCAAGACCTATACAAATATATAGAAGATAATTCTCTAGCTGAAAAACTTAAATAATCATTTTTTAAAGCTAAGTAGTATTGATAGAAATATTATCTATTAATACTACTTTTTTATTTTAGATTATCTTTGTATACTCAAATTATTCATGGAATATAAAAGATATATTTGAAAAAATATATAGAAGATATTATAATATAATTGATTCAG
>ENA-OWLZ01000457-OWLZ01000457.1-metagenome-genome-assembly--contig:-NODE-457-length-11255-cov-6.741607_pt1 | contig 11255 bp, 6 predicted proteins | sample MGYA00245341_ERZ651117 | MGnify/ENA primary metagenome ERZ651117 (study PRJEB26857, sample SAMEA4031763) | metagenome | biome: human; feature: oral; material: saliva | place: Philippines | collected 2014 | study... | reverse complement strand
ATTTGCGAACAATGGAATTGGCCATAACGCATTGGATGGTTGGTGTTCGCCGATGAAGAATCGCTCCTGACTTAAAATCGCCGCGTCGTGACTGTTTGAAACTGATACGACAGGAAGGCCAGTTTGGGAAATCCAAGCGTTCATTAGATTGACAATTGGCTGGCCGCTGGCTGATTCTAACTCTTGCCATAAATCATTCCCGACGGTATTTTTATATGCGAATTTTTCAAAGTATGATTTAAGTCCAGCGCGAAATGCTTCTTCGCCGATAAGTTTTCTGACCATAACGAGTAGTCGTCCACCCTTGGCATAAACAATTGCTGGGTCGAACAAAGTGCTGATTTCGTCTGGATGATTGACGTCGGCTTGAACCGATTGAACACCATCCAAACTGTCTCTCCTGAGTGCGGCTGTTACTTCATTCGTGGCAAAATCTTCCCACATCCGCCATTCGGGGTGTAATGCATCAATCGCCACGTATTCCATCATATTGGCAAAGCTTTCGTTGAGCCATAAATCATTCCACCAGTTCATGGTAACGAGATTGCCAAACCATTGATGGCTGAGCTCATGTGCAATTACGGTCGCGATAAATCGCTTGGACGATTCTGGTGTCAATTCAGGATCCGCCAGCAAACAACTTTCGCGGTAAGTAATCAATCCCCAGTTTTCCATGGCACCAGAGGAAAAGTCGGGAAGGGCAACGTGGTCGGATTTTGGCAATGGATATTTGACACCGAAATATTCGTCATAAAAATCAATCGAACGAGTGGCTATATCTAACGCAAAATCCAATGTATTTTCATTCTGAGCTGGCGTTGCCCAGATGTTGACTTCAACGCCAGATTTGGTGCGGGCGGATTTTTTGTGTAATTCGCCGATGACGAAAGCCAGAAGATAACTGCTCATTCGTGGGGTTTTCTCGAACGTTGTTGTGAGTGAATCGCCGTTTTCTTTCTGGGATTTTACGGGCATATTTCCCAAAACCGTTGCTCCTGTTCGGGTGACCAGTGTCAAATCGTATTCAGCTTTGGCGGCTGGCTCATCAACGCAAGGGAAAACTTCGCGGGCGTGATGCGATTCAAATTGAGTAGCGAAAAGTTGTTTTTTAATGCCGTCATGAGTGAAGTAGCAAGGATACAAGCCGTGCATTGCGTCGGTAATATTTCCGGAAAAAATGATGTGAATTGTGTGATTTCCGTTTTTAAGTCCTGGCTGGAATAATTGCAATTCGTCAAATTTGTCATGAGAAAAATCTGCTGATTTATCGTCAATGGTAACTGATTTGATATCTAATTCTTTTGAGTGTAGTGAAATTGACTCGCCAGTTGACTCGCCAGAAATGATAACTGTGCCAGAAAATTCTTTTTCCTCGGCGCGTGTTAAATCGAGAGTTAGGTTGTAATAATTTGGTGTGAATGTGTCAAGTAAGCGTGGAACTTTAGTCATAGTTTAATTATAATACAGTCATGAGGGTGAATAAAATACGACGTCGGCAAGTGGTGATTGCGCTGGTAATTTTAATAGTCGGCGTGGCGGTTTGGGCTTCGCGAATTTCACAACCCGAATCTCAGACAATTCAAACTTCAACACAACGAGAATTATTTGGCAATTCGAGCGCCAAAGCGGAATTGGAAAAGATAGAAGTTAAAGGACGTGCGCCAAAGACTGGCTATTCCAGAAAGCAATTCGGCAACGGCTGGGGCAAAATTAACGGCTGCTCTGTGCGGGAAGTGATTCTGGCGCGAGATTTGACGGATGAGAAAATTGACGAAAAATGTCGAGTTTTGTCGGGTGTGCTGAATGATCCGTACACTGGCCAAATAATTCAATTTCAGCGTGGCGAAAAAACCAGTTCTAAGGTTCAGATTGATCACGTCGTGGCTTTGAGCGATGCTTGGCAAAAGGGCGCGCAGCAAATTTCTCCAGAAGAGCGAGAGAAATTGGCGAACGATCCGTTAAATCTGTTGGCGGTTGACGGTCCAGCAAATCAAGCCAAAGGTGACGGCGACGCGGCAACTTGGCTGCCGAGTAATAAATCTTTTAGGTGTCAATATATTGCGCGACAAGTGGCTGTGAAACGAAAATATCGCTTGTGGGTGACGGAAGCTGAAAAGGGCGCGATGTCGGGAATTCTGGAAAAATGCGTGGAAGTAAATTGACAAAATGAAAAATTTTTAATACAATGAGAAAGTACTCATCCGGCCGGCAGGTCGGAGTTTTTCGTTTATGGAAGTTTGAGACGGAAAAAGATATAATTAATAAGAAGGAGAATGTAATGGAAGATTTGAACATTAAGCAGTTGACGTTGGCAGTGCGTACGATTGCTGAGGAAAAAAACTTGCCAGAAGAAACAGTTTTGAGCGTGATTGAGCAGGCTATTGCGGCGGCTTGGCGTCGTGATAACGGTACGCGAGATCAGTTGGTTCGCGCTAGCTTGAATATCAATAACGGTACGGCTGTCGTGTCGGTTGTTAAAACTGTTGTTGAAGAAGTTGAGAATGACGCCAATCAAATCGATTTAGACGAAGCAAAGGAAATAGACTCTAATACTGAACTTGGCGATGAAGTTGTGATGGAAACTCACAACGTAACGACATTTGGTCGCGTTGCGGCCCAGACAGCTAAGCAGGTTATTTTGCAGCGTTTACGTGAGGCTGAGCGTGAAGTTGTTCTGGCTGAGTTTGAGGATAAAATCGGTACGGTTGTTATCGGTACGGTTCAGCGAGTTGAGCCACGCGTTGTGCGAATTGAGCTGGGCAAGGCTGTCGGAATTATGCCTCAGAGTGAGCAAATTCCTGGCGAATATTATGGTGTTGGTCGTCGAATTAAGGTTTATATTAAGGACATTGAGCGCGAAGGTCGCGGCCCGCAATTGATTCTTAGTCGTGGCAATGAAGAATTTGTGCGATTCTTGTTCAATCAAGAAGTTCCAGAGATGGAAACTGGTGCGGTTGAGATCAAGGCAATCGCTCGCGAAGCTGGTCGCCGAACTAAATTGGCGGTTTCTTCAGCGTTACCTGGCGTTGATCCAGTTGGTACATTTGTCGGTGGTCACGGCGCCCGCGTTCAGGCTGTGATGAATGAAATTGGCGAGCAGGAAAAAATTGACATTATTCCATACGAGGAAGATGCGGCTGGATTTATTGCTAATGCGATGAGCCCAGCAGAGGTTTTGAGCGTAACTGTCAATGAAGACGAGAAGCGTGCAACAGTTTACGTTAGCGAAGATCAGCAATCGATAGCAATTGGTCGCGCTGGACAGAATGTTCGCTTGGCAAGTCGATTGACTGGTTATGAATTAGACATCGAAGCAAAAGCTCCTGTTAAGGCGGAGCCAAAACCTCGAAAGAATATTGAGGATAGCTTGATGAGCGTAGTTGAGGAGGTGGCGGAATAAGCTGCCTTCTGCGAATCGCCGAAAACGAAAGGAGGGCGATATGTCAGAAGATTTTTCTGAATTAGAACCTCGACTGACGGAAACGGCTCGGGCCAGTTTGGGGCGAGCTGGTTTTCTGGCGCATAATGAGGGGAGTGAGTATGTTGGCACGGAGCATATTTTGCTTGGTGTGTTGGCGCAAAATTCGTCGCTAGGTGCGAAGATTTTGGCTGAAAATGGCGTAACTTTGGATCGGGCGGAAATGGCATTGAATCTGACCGCAAAGCCGCTGGTGATTACGATTGTAAGTAAGGGTTTGAGCGCCGAAGTTGTTGAATTGATAAGAATTGCTTGGCAATTGGCGGTTGAATTTGGACAGGAAAAAATTGGCACGGAACACATCGTTTATGGAATGTTGCAACAGCACGAGGCGCGAGCGACTAAATTGCTGCGAGATATGAACGTTGACATTGACAATCTGCGTGGAAATCTGGAAGACGTGTTTGATAAACAGCAATTTGAATCTCTGCAGAGTGAACGCAGTGTGGCGAGTAAAAATTCTGGCGATTTGCGAGTTTTGGAGAAATTCGGTGTCGATTTGACGCGGCGTGCTAGCGAAGGATTTTTGGATCCGGTGATTGGTCGAGCGTCGGAAATTCAGCGAATGATCACGATTTTAGGTCGGCGGAGTAAGAATAATCCAGCGCTAATTGGCGAACCTGGTGTCGGTAAAACTGCGGTCGTTGAGGGTTTGGCGCAGAGGATTGCTGATAATAAAGTTCCCGAATTTTTGAAGGGCAAGCGACTTTTTCAACTGGATTTGACGGCGATGATTGCTGGGACGAAATATCGCGGGCAATTTGAGGAGCGATTGCAAAAAGTTCTGGCGGTCGCTAAAAAACATCAAGAAGTTATTTTGTTTATTGACGAGTTACATCTGTTGGTTGGCGCTGGTTCGGCTGAAGGCTCGATGGACGCGGCGAACGTATTGAAGCCGGCGTTGTCGCGAGGCGAGGTGCGACTAATTGGCGCGACGACGTTTGATGAATATCGAAAACATATCGAAAAAGATGCTGCGTTGTCACGGCGCTTCCAGTCGGTGACGATCAATGAGCCATCATCGGAAGAGGCGGTGGAGATGATGCGCGGTTTGAGAGAAAAATTAGCCAAGCATCATCAAGTTCAAATTCCTGACGAGATGCTGACTGAGGCAGTGGATTTGAGTCAGCGTTACGTGACGGAGCGATTTTTACCAGATAAGGCGATTGACGTGATTGACGAGGCGGCGAGTTTATTGAAGTCTAGTTCGCCAATAAAATTGTCGCGTAAGGATAAGTTGGCTCGTCAAATTAAGCGATTGGCTGGAAAAATTGACGCCGCGGTCGAAGCTGAGGATTATGAAAAAGCCGCAGAATTTAAGATGCAAATGAGGCAATTGGAATTGCAAGCCGAAGCGCTGAAAGATGAAGCCAGTGATGAACCCGTATTGACTGATGAATATTTGCGTCGAGCGGTTTCGGCAATGACGAATATTCCGATTGATAGATTATCGTTGAATCAGATGAAGGATTTGATTCGCTTGGAAAAACGACTGAGCCAGAGCGTTCTTGGTCAGAATGAAGCGATTGAGCAGCTGGCGCGCGCGATTCGCCGTAATAAAGCTGGACTAAATCGTCAGAGTGGGCCGCTTGGGTCGTTTATCTTTCTGGGTCCGACTGGAGTTGGTAAGACGGAATTGGCGCGAGTTCTGGCACGGGAAGTTTTTGGCGGTGATGATAGTTTGATTAAAATTGATATGAGCGAGTTTTCCGAGCGTCACATGGCTAGTCGGCTGGTTGGTGCGCCGGCTGGTTATGTTGGCTATGAGGACGGCGGGAAATTAACGGATAAAGTTCGTCGTCGACCATATAGCGTGGTGTTGTTCGATGAGATTGAAAAGGCGCATCCTGACGTTCTGAATTTGCTTTTGCAGATTTTAGAGGATGGCAAGTTAAGCGATTCTCACGGACGGACGGTGAGTTTTCGGCAGACGATTATTATCTTGACGAGCAACGTCGGCGCCGAGCAAATGATTCAGGATTCGGAGCTGGGATTTGGTATGTCTGGGCAGAAAAAGTCGGCTAGCGAAAATCGTCACGAGAAAAATTCGCGTGCCGCTCTGCGTGAGCTTGAGGAATTTTTGCGGCCAGAATTGATTGGTAGATTTGATAACGTGATTACATTTAAGCCGTTGTCTCGCTCGATCGTGCGAAAGATTTTTGACAATCTCACGTCTGATTTGGTCAAGGCCGTCGCTCAACATGGAATGACGTTTGATATTACTTCTTCGGCGAAGCGTTGGTTGATTGATCGGGGATTTGATGAGCAGCGCGGCGTGCGAGTTTTAAGACGAACAATTCAGTCGGAATTAGCGGATCCATTGAGCGATGTTTTATTGTCCAATAAGGTAAAACCTGGCGACACGCTGGAGGCTAAAATTGATAATGATAAGGTGGTGATTAATGTCAATCGTGCGTAAAATATTCAGCGTCCTCACGCCGATAATTGTACTTTCTGCTGCGGTTTTTGTGATGGCGAATCGTCAGCAAATTATTGACGAGATTACGCTGTGGCAATATAAGCCGAGTGCGGAAATTGTCGCTATTGCTGATCGCGTGAAAATGTCAGACACTGGCAGGAAAATGTTCTATGTTTCTAATCCGCAAATTAAATCAGCAAACGAGTTCAATGAAGATTGTCGGCGTGTGGAAAAGGGAAACGCAATTTTGGGTTGTTACAATCCGTCGTCTAGAGATATTTATATCTACAACGTAACCAACACTGAACTTGATGGTGTAAAGGAGGTGACGGCGGCGCATGAGATGTTGCACGCTGCCTGGGAAAGGTTGAGTGAGTCGGAAAAATCTCATTTGAGCGAGCTTTTGGAGCAGGCTTATAATAATGTGAAAAATAAGAAATTGTCCGAGCGGATGGAGTATTATGATCGTGCGCAACCCGGAACAAGAGCTAACGAGCTGCACTCAATTTTAGGGACGGAATTTGCCAATTTGGGTGATGAGTTGGAGGAATATTATCGACGATATTTTACTGATAGATCCGAAGTCGTGAAATTGCACGCGCAATATCAAGAAAAATTTGAGTCCAGAGAAAATGAAGCACAGAAATTGAGTGAGTCGTTGAAGGTTCGGAAGGAAAAATTGAACAGAGAATTATCGCAATATTCAACTGACTTGGCGGATTATAATAGTCGTGTGGCGGACTTTAATCGGCGAGCGGGCACTAGCGGTGGATTCTTGTCGCAGAGTGATTTTTATAGTCAACGTCAAGCTCTTAAGGCGGAGCTCTCGGAGTTGAACGAAAGGCGTGCCAATTTGAATTCTGAGATCAATTCTTACAATTCTGATGTTTTGCGGCTCAGAGAGTTGGGCGTGCAGATTGATGAATTGAATAAAAGTTTGGATAGTTTGGAGGGGGCGAAATAATGGCGAAAGCTCGAAGTCAATTTGTTTGTCAGCAGTGCGGGGCTAGTTTTTCAAAGTGGGCTGGCAGGTGTGAAAATTGCGGGGAATGGAATTCGCTAGTCGAGCAGGTCGTTTCTTCTGGCGGGTCGTCCGTTGTTGATAAATCGGCTGGGCGCGGCAAAGCCTTGAAAACGTCCAGCATTCGTGAAACTGCCTCTGAGTCTGGATTAGAAAGATTAAGCACTGGAATTGATGATTTGGACACTGTTTTGGGCGGTGGATTTTTGGTTGGCGGCGTGGTGTTGGTGGCGGGGCAGCCAGGAATTGGGAAAAGTACGCTTTTGGCGCAAGTTGCGGCACATATCGCCAAGACAAAATCGGTGTTATATGTAAGCGGTGAGGAGTCGGTTTCTCAGGTGAAGCTTCGTGCGGAGCGTTTGGGTGCGGCTGATTCGGAAAAAATGCAGCTGGCGTCTAGCAATAGCGCGGAAGATATTGCGGCGTCAATTCAGCAAGGTGGATACGATCTGGCAATTATCGATTCGGTTCAGACAATTTCGCTCAGTGAGATTTCCTCTGCTCCGGGGTCGGTTAGTCAGATAACCAACTCGTCAAATGTAATCATTCGTGCCGCCAAAGCTTCGGGTACGGCGGTAATTTTGGTTGGTCACGTCACCAAAGAGGGCTCAATTGCTGGTCCGAAGATATTGGAACATTTGGTGGACGTTGTGCTGAATTTTGAGGGCGATCGATATGGCGGTTTTCGAGTCGTTCGTGCGCAGAAAAATAGATACGGCTCGACCAATGAAGCGGCTATTTTTGAGATGGACGAGCAGGGTCTAAGAATCGTGAAGAATCCGTCGGCGGAACTTCTGGCAGAGCGTCAGAATCTGGATGGGTCAATTGTGCTGGCGACCATGGAAGGCGCACGTCCGCTTTTGGTGGAAATTCAGGCGCTAGTTAATCCGACGAATTTTGGCTATCCTAAGCGCACGGCGAGTGGTTTTGATCTGAATCGATTGAATCTGTTGGTGGCGGTTTTGGAGAAGCGAACCAAGTTGAAGTTGGCGGACAAAGATATTTATGTCAATGTGGTTGGCGGATTAAAGCTGAATGATCCAGCGGCCGATTTGGCTGTGGCGATGGCGATTGCTAGTGCTAGCGCTGGGCGAAGTCTGGATGAAGATGCTGTGGTGTTTGGCGAGATTGGTTTGGGCGGTGAGATTCGCTCAGCGACGAATTGGCAAGCTCGAATTAAAGAGGCGAAGAAGCTGGGCTTCACTTATGCGATTGCGCCGAAAGTTCATAAAGATAAATTTATAAAAGGCGTCAGCGATATGCGACAGGCGCTGATTGACTATTTACAATAGAAAGGGAAAAAATGAAAGATTTTTACGGATTGATAATAATTACGATGTTGCTTGGCTTGGCGGCTGAAGTCTACTTCTTGGCAAAACCGCGACGAAATTCGTCAGTGGGCGCGGCGCCGATCTTGGTCGACACGTCAGTACTCATGGACGGGCGAGTGACTGAGCTAGCGAAGACTGGATTTTTGCTGGGCAAAATTATTGTGCCGAGGAGTGTATTGACGGAATTGCAATTATTAGCCGACGGTGCAGATCACGACAAGCGTGAAAGAGCGCGATTCGGTATGGATGTCGTGAAGGAGCTTAAGGATATTTTGAAGTCTTCATTCGAGCTTTACGATGACAATATTCGCGTGCCGGAGGGCGTGGATTCTCGCTTGTTGAAATTGGCGAAGGAAATGGACGCGGCAGTGCTGACGCTTGATTACAATTTGAATAAGGTTGCGCAAGTTGACGGCGTTAAGGTTTTGAATATCAATGAGCTGGCGAAAAGTTTGAGAATGAGTTATTTGCCTGGTGACGAGCTGGATTTGGAGCTGTCGCAGAAGGGGCAAGATTCTCATCAAGCGGTTGGCTATTTGAAAGATGGAACGATGGTGGTTGTTGAGAACGCCAAGCGCTACATTGGACAAACGAAGAAGATTGAGATTATCCGAAGCTTGCAGACCGACGCTGGAAAAATGATGTTTGCGAAGCTTGTGGTTGAACAGAAAAAACCTGTAAAGCAGAAAACTAGCGTCCCTAAAAAGCGCACAAATGGTCGCTCAAAAACATCAGCTCAACACGAGGCTGAGCTGATTAATTTGGTAAATAAACAATAGTTTATTTAGTTAACTTGAATGCTGCCAGTTGATGTGGCGGTGTAATATGCAGAGTCTCTTACAGTCACAGAAACTGTGTGTGTCCCCGGTGTGTCAAGCTCTACTGTAGCGGTCTGCTTGCCGCTTGAAGTTATTTCTGAGCTCTTAATACTCTTTCCGTCTACAGTAATTTCGATTGCCGATAAGCCCCAAGTCCCTGCTGTAACGTCGACATTTATCGTATATTTCTTACCACTGTTGGTGTATGATATTGCTCCAATTTGCGGTTTAGTGTCGTCGCACTTGTGAACGTCATCTTCTGCGTTCGCGTCGTACCCTGAAGGAACGGTAATTGATTCTTTCTTAGTCAAAGGATCGATAATCTTTGTCACTTCAATCTCTTCCTTTGCGCCGTCCGGAGTACAGTCTGTTGCCTTTTTCTTAGAGACTTTATCGAAGGTGATTTTCTCTGTAGATTGACTTTGTCTCTTATTCCACCATGACGGGTAGAGTTCGCCGTTGACAGTCTGGATTCCGCTTGGTCGCTCGTACCATTGACCTGACTTCCATTTGCCTTCTTTGGCGTAAACTTGGGTGTGTGCAAATTCCATAACGCTTCTAATTACTGGCATGCCGTAGTTGGAGGCTGATGTACCAATCACGCTGGTGTCGGAGTTTCCGAGCCACATTCCCATAACCAGAGCTGGGCTGTAATTAACAATCCAGAGGTCTTTTGGCTGCGAACCCTTGTCTGATGTACCAGTCTTTGCGGAGGTTCGAACGCCATTAACGCCCATCCAGCCGTGAAGTCCAGGAGTTCGGTCGGACAAGATGTCGTTCACGATGTATGCTGATTGCGAGTCGATAACTTGCTTGCCTTCATCTTTCCATTTTTTCAGAGTTTCACCTTGGCTGTTCTTTACCTCGATAACACTTGAAATATCTTTTTGGACTCCCATTCGCGCCAGCGTTGAGTAGGCGTTCACCAATTCTGTTTGTTTGGTTCCACATGCACCAATTGCTGCACCGAGTCCGTAACCACCGGCATTTTCTTCCTGGCGGCAATAGTTAGGATCGCCCATCCTACGGATTCCCTCGACGACAGGCTTAGCGGATCCGTCACCAACGATGTAAGCGGCTTTAATGGCTGGGACGTTTCGAGATAGAGCTAGCGCTCTTCGAATGTTAATGGCACCCATAAACTTATTGTCCCAGTTCCTTAGAGTTGCGCCGTACAGTTTATCGATATTTTCATCAGCTAAGACTGTGCCGCTACCGTATGCTTGCTTGCTGTCGTGTTTGTCGAACAATTGGGTAAAGACAAGCGACTTAATCGTGGAGCCTGGCTGGATATAGGAAACTGCGGCATTATCCTGTCCGAAGCCAGAGTAGTTAAAGTCACGGCTACCAACAAGCGCTACGATTTGTCCAGTCTGAACGTCTTCGACTGTTGCGGCGCCGTTACTAATTCGCACAGAATCTGGTCGACCCGTTGCAAAGAACGATTTCATTTCATTTTCAAGTTTCTCCTGAATTCGCCAGTCGAGGGTGGTTTTAATCGTCAATCCACCGCGTCCAACGACTGATTCGCCAAGCTCTTTACTCAACTGATTGCGAACCATCAATAGGAAGTGAGGGGCCTTGATGTTTTCTAGCTGTTCAGTCTGGGGTTTAAGCGTACTTAAAATGTCAATTTTCTTAGCTTTCTCAGCCTCATCTTTGGTGATAACACCTTGCTCGGCCATATAATCCAGAACTGTGTGCTGTCGGGCAATCAAAGCCTTATTTCCAGCGGTGTTATATGGATTATAGTAAGTTGGATTCTGTGGAATGCTGGCAATTAGCGCCGCTTCTGCCAGTGTCAGATCTTTTGCGTGCTTACCGAAGTACGTTTGAGCGGCAGACTCTGCGCCGTTACGACGGCCGCCGTACGGAGATTCATTTAGATATAACGATAGGATTTGATCCTTGCTGTACATTCGCTCAACTTCAATAGCCAGGATGATTTCCTTGATCTTTCGAGGAATACCGCTAATTGATCTATCGCCGGCCTCATCTGCGAAGAAGACTTGCTTGACTAGCTGCTGTGTCAGAGTTGATCCACCCTGAACTTGGCGTCGTGAAGCAGTTGAGAGCATCGCGCGCAACATGCCGCTAATACTGATACCGTGGTGATTGTAGAAGTTTCGGTCTTCAATTGCGACGGTGGCTTTTTTCAAATAGTCGCTAATCTGGTCAGATTCGACAA
>ENA-OWLZ01000450-OWLZ01000450.1-metagenome-genome-assembly--contig:-NODE-450-length-11305-cov-16.247822_pt1 | contig 11305 bp, 10 predicted proteins | sample MGYA00245341_ERZ651117 | MGnify/ENA primary metagenome ERZ651117 (study PRJEB26857, sample SAMEA4031763) | metagenome | biome: human; feature: oral; material: saliva | place: Philippines | collected 2014... | reverse complement strand
GATGGTCGTTCTTCGATGCTGCGTCCAAGAACCCTTTTGTTTTTAAGGATTTTCACCCTCTTTGAAGATCTACGGAGTTTCTCGGGAAGGTGGATGTTCTTGATGCCAAGCAGTCCGAGGTCAGCATAGCTATATAGTGTCTTAGTACAGACAATCTGTCCTCTGGTGAACAAGCCTTCTTTCAGGGCATAGCCAACACAAGCATCCAGTGACCATCCGTCTTCGAAAAACTTTTTCTCAACAAACGAGATGAAATCGACTTTCTCGAGGAAGTCGTAGTGCCTACAGCACACTTGACGGTTCTGCTCGTAGGTAGCTTGTCCGGCGGTGGCTTTGTAGCGGAGAACATTTCCTTTGTACAGTACCACTGTTCCGCGCTTAATCTCGTTGCGAACGGTGTTTGGTGCACATCCGATTTCCTTGGCGATTTTGTTGGGACTCCAACCATCCTTGAGGCGTGTTTGAATCAAAACTCGGTGCTCAAATGAAAGATGTTGTCCCTTTCTGTGCTCAGTTGTAGTAGAATATAAGTAGTCCATAGGGATTTCCTCCTTGTGAATGAAGCTTTGTCACTTACATTCTACCAAAGAGAGAGCCTTATGGACTTTTTGTGTTACTTGTTCAACTTGATTTTACAATCGGCGGTAATAACAATTTTAAAAATTACTATTACATCTTTAATCTCATGAACTACGTAGTTTTCTTTTGTATATCTACCTTAACATGTACTGTAGTAACATTACTATTGACACCACTCGGTAATACTAAGTTGTAATTACCTTGAATGCCCTTCATTGCACCGGTAAGATCAATTGGTTCTGTTTGAATTTCTGAAACAGAGTCAATCATTTCTTCTCGACCAGTCACAGTTAATTGGGTCGGTGTAACGGATATAGACTTAACTTCATACCCATCAGCTACCGTTCCCGCCGTTGGCACTGTAATAGGAACGGCTTTATCTTTACGCAATAAGTTTAATTCATATTGCGCTTGACCTTGGCTCGGATTGATGTGTACATCTAATATATTACCAGATATATCCCAGGCTTCTAACGTACTAACAGCACTAAAGTTCTTGGTTTGACCAGCGATATTGACCTTCATAACAACCTTATTTACAGCGTTAACAAGCTGTTTACGTCCAGATACAGTTACCTCTTTCGGTACAATGGTTACTGACTTGAGAGCAACATCGTCGGAGAACTTACCAATCGGAACAATTTCAACCGGTATTTTCCGCTCTGCATATTCGTCTACATTAATTGTTATAGTATCAGGCTTAATCTCAACAAGACTCATCCCCGCTGGAGGAGTAAATCCAATGGTTACATTATTTTGACCTGGTTTCACACCAGATGCATCAATATATGCACGAAGATTATCTGCCTTTATAGACATAATCGTATCGCGAGGGCCCGAGAGGACAATGCGTGCTACATCAGGTGCATCTTCTATAATATAATGTGAATCAAGATTTTGGACTTGAACAGGTACTGTATAGGTTACCTCCATCACAGGGTTCTGATCTCGCATGATAAAGAACCACATGACGATAGCCGCTAGCAATGATAACAACTTAGCTGGCCAATTGCGTTTCAAATGTATCATCATTTTTTTGCCCCCCATTTCCACATACCAGTAATGGTTTGACGAGGGCGTTCCATAAATGTACGCAACGCTTCTTTAATTTGATCTTCCGGTAAATGGCGATAAATATGACCGCCATAGGTGTAGGAAATTGTCCCCGTTTCTTCACTGACCACAACAACGACAGCATCAGTTTGTTCAGACAAGCCGATGGCTGCACGGTGACGCGTACCAAGTTCAGTACTCAATGTACGATCCTCAGTTAGTGGCAACAAACACCCTGCTGCACGAATACGACCATCTCGAATGATCAGTGCCCCATCATGAAGTGGTGTACTAGGAACGAAAATATTTTTAATTAGTTCACGGCTCAACACAGCATCAATTAAAATGCCTGTATCAACGAAGTCATTGAGGCCCACTTCACGTTCAAAGACGATAAGTGCCCCAGTATGCTCACGAGACATAACGCGAGCCGCCGCCATCACTTCATTGATAGCCATATCCATTTCCTCTTCGTTGACATTCTGTGCCTTACTAAAAATTCGACCACGGCCCAATTGTTCTAACGCACGGCGCAATTCCGGTTGGAATACTACAGGTAATGCGAAGAGAAGAACAGTCATACTTTGTTGCAAAATCCAATTGATAACATATAGATTCAGCAAATGACTCAATAAATTTAGAATTGCTAGCATAACGAGGCCCTTTAAAAGAGAAACGGCCCGTGTATCTTTAAGCAATTTATATAAGTAATAAATACCTACGGCAACGATTAAGATATCAGCGATATCAAGAAGCCTAAAGGTATGTATAAGTGCGTCAATATGCATAAAAATAGCTCCTTATACAAAATAATAAGGTACAGCCAAATCTTTGACTGTACCTTATATTTTAACTCATTTTGAAAGTACTGTAAATTTAGAAACAGTCCCTCCATGAGATTTTTGCCATATAAATATATTAATCTATAAAACAGATATTATATATATGCATTTTAAAGCAATCCCTTTGAGCGCTTAAATGTTTTGTGTTTCAATCCACACATCCATCTGTCCACCACATACCATGCCCTCTTTGACAGCTGCATCATCATCCAAAAGAACTTCGATACGACGATTGGATTCTTTTTTATTTAAAGCATCAACAGCACTTAGGCGAATTTCATTTTCAGCACGACCACCGCCGATAGTACCAAAAATAGATCCATCTGGGAATACAACCATGGATGTTCCAGCCTTACGCGGTGTAGAACCACGGGTAAATAAAATTGTGGCTACAGCTAGTGTTTCCTTTTTACGAGCACTTAAATATTCAATAAACTCACGATTCATGGCTCACTCTACCTTTCCGCAATGAGTCGCCTTTTTTACCACGCACCACTGCCAAATATTCGCTAACGATAGATAATGCAATCTCCTCAGGAGTTTGTGCACCTAAGTCTAGGCCAATTGGTGCATATACCATATCTAATTCTTCTTGCGTCCAACCTTGTTCACGCAACACTTCAAATGCATAATGAATGCGCTTTTGACTGCCCATAACACCCATATAGGTTGGCAAATAATCGCGCAATTGTTCTAAGCATACATTATCATACTCATGAGCACGAGTAACAATGATAAAGCCATTATATTCATCAAGAGGTAGATCATTTTTAAAATTTTCTAAGGGCAAGCATTTACGAGTTACTCGTTCGTCAAAGAATTCAGGAACTACATATTCTGGACGATCATCTACAACAGTGACACGACACCCAATGAATAGTAATAAATCTGTAATAGCACGGCTCACATGACCAGCGCCTAATACAAGAACAGACGGATCATTTTCTACAGGTTGTACGAAACATTCAACTTCGCCTACCATGCATAAAGAATTAAGCTTTACTTTATCTACCATAAAGCCTTCAATTGGTGTGCCATACAAAACACTGCCATCTTCAGCATAAATTGTCTTATCCCCTTGACGCGGACCAGACAAAACAGTAACCATCAACGTAGTTTCTGTAAGCTGAAGACGGTCTTTCATCACATCATAGATTGTTTCCATCTTGATTCCTTTCATAATCCCATGCAGTAACGGCTTCTAAAACGCCACCACCAACAGCGAGAGATTTATCTGAAATACTATAACAATGAGCTTCTTCACAACGAGCATCTACATCGGCCAATTTAAAATGGTCGGATACGATGAGCCCGCTCTTAAGAATACCTCTAAGAATACCTGTAATTTTTGCCCGTACCGGCTCTTCATCTACATAACCAATAACTTCATTGGCTTGTACAGAATCGCCAATATGGCGCTTGGCTGTAAATAGACCAGCCTTTGGAGAGTGAATCACACGCTCATGAGTATAACCACCTACATTACCAGGAATACCCGTATTAGGTTGCGCCGGACCATCGTAGATACAGCGACCTAAATAATGACCACGCATAGTTTCAATAACCACATCCACGTCATTCCCTGCAGTGAATCCAGGCCCTACACCAATAACGAGATCTGCATCATCACGTTTGGTACCAAGATTCTTCTTGCTTAAGATGGCATCTACAACAATAGCTGGTTTTAATGTATCTAATAACTCTTCGTATGAACAAGTCACAACGGGAATAACACCTTGTGCCAACGTATCCGTAACTTCGCTAAGGGCCACATGACGAGCTACAAAGCGCTCCAAAATCATTTCCCCACGATGCACAGCATTGCCGTAACAAACTTCACGGCGAATCATGGTAGGAATGGCGATTTCGTTAATCACCACAGGATAGCCTGCACGTTTCAATCTATATACAGCGCCAGAAGCGATATCTCCGCCTCCGCGCATAAGCACTAATGGTTTCATAATGCCTCACTTTCACGTTGTTTCAAACGCTCAAAATCGTCGGGTGTGTCGATATCACATCCAATATCGTCTCGAATCCACAATTTGATAACATGGTCTTTACCATTACCACGAATGATAGTTTTACCACCTTGATCCCCTTGGATATGTTGCAATGATTCAAACCAATGCGAACCAAATAGAACAGGATTTCCCGACTGATAATTCGCCCCATAATGTGGGACGACGATAGTTTTCGAATGAAAGTTTTCACTAAATGTACTAATGACCTCATGTACAACGGTACTCGTCAGAAGAGGCTGATCCCCTACTGAGCAGAGAATGCCATCAAGCGGCAAAGGCGATGTTTCTACTAAATGACGCACCCCCATTGCTATGGACGCACCTTGCCCAAGATCCGGATGCTCATTTCTAATCGCTTCGAAACCGTACTTTGTGACAATAGGTTCTAATTTTTCATGATCATCACCTGTAACGGCCACAAAGGGTAATTTACACGACATAGTAGACACTACGTCTCCGCCCCATCCACATTGAAGAGCCCCACAGACCGCATCTAAAACAGTTTTGCCACGCCAGGGCAAGAGCTGCTTATTACATCCCATGCGCTTGGATTGACCTCCTACGAGGAGGACAATGCCAACATGCAAAGGACGACGGTCTATGGGGTCTTTCATGGGACTGAAAGCGGTATTAAATTTTGCTTTCACATAAGTCATGAGTACCTACCGACATTGAATAATGCGACGGATTTCACAACTTGCTTTGTATCCATCAGCTAAGATGATAGCGGAAATGTCGCTATCTACAATATGATCAATAAAATCATCAATGATACGATGTTGCACCGTTTCATAACCAGTACAGAACAGAATTTTTTTACCTTTACTGTATTGGAATAAACCTTGTTTATGGAGCACAAGATCAGCCAACATGCGTGGCGTTACAATGGCACCCATATCGCGTTTCACAATATCTTGAACGAGCTCGATATTATGTACGTGTTCATCATCAAGCGGCGCTCCTAACATTTGTAAATTCACAAGACCAATCGTAGTCTTTGTGAGAGATGGGATGACTGGCTCAGTCGTCTTAGGCGCCTTAAGCCATTTTTCCTTTGCCCCATCTGCTTCCACTACAATTTGCCAGTTCGGATGCAATTTTGCCAAACCATCAATAAGATCACAATCTAAGGAGTCCACTTTTGTTCCTGTAATGCCAGCGAACCACGCACCACAATATCCACGCAAAATACGATCAGTACAATATTCATCAGCTTCATTAATATTTCGAGTATAAATCGGTTCATAATGAGCCACTTGAGATTCATAGAGTCGAGTCGTAGTCGTAACTACGATGGGCTGACCTTTCAACCTTCCATATTCTACTAATTTTGAAAGCACAGTCGTTTTACCGCCTGCCCCAACAAGGGCCACGATTCCCGGCTGAATCAATCGATTCCAATAGGATGTTTGTGATGTCATAAAACCAGGCCTCCTTAGAAAGGAAAAGTAAATAGAAACCTCTATACTTTATATTTCTCATCCATAGCCACAAATACCTTCTCAGGTGTCATAGGTAATGTACGAACGTCCGCACCGACTGCATTTTTAATAGCATGTTGAATAGCTGGACTAGCCGTATTAATAACAACTTCACCAATAGATTTAGCACCAAATCCACCTGTCGGTTCGTAAGACTCTACAAAGTCTACATGTAACTCACCAATATCTTGACGGGTTGGAATTTTATATGTCATAAGGTTATTAGTCTCTAAACGACCATTATTGGAATAGCGTACATCTTCATATAATGCCATGCCGATAGCTTGTACCACACCGCCTTCAACTTGAACGCGAGCCAATTTAGGATTGATAACAGTGCCGCAGTCGATGCAGGAGTATGTATGAAGAGGAATAACCTTACCAGTTTGTTTGTCTACTTTCACCTCTGCAATAGTTGCCATGAATGGAGGTGGAGATGTATGACTGCCCCATGTAGCAAAACCAGACAATTGTTCAGCGTTAACGCCTACCAATAATTTTGGAGCCAATTGATGGATATCCATTGTTTGTGAACTATCTTTTGTAGTAGCTACAACGCCATCAAAGTCGATGTTCTCTACATCTGTATTGAAGAATTGAGCGAACTTAGCAATAATCTTAGTGCGTAATTCTTCAGCAGCCATCTTAGCAGCCGTACCAGTTACGTATGTTGTACTAGATGCATAAGAGCCTGGATCAAATGGAACAATATCTGTATCAGATTCGACAACTGTCATGTATTCCATGGGACAGCCGATGATTTCACAAGCCATTTGAGTCAATACAGTATTAGCACCCATGCCCATATCGGAAGAACCAGTATACAATGTGTAGTTACCATCATCACCGAGACGAATTTCTACAGATGCTACATCAATGTTAGCAACACCAGAACCTTGTAATGCCAATGCCATGCCAAGGCCGCCGCGATAACGTTCGTCAATATCCCAAGAATGAGGACGTTCATCCCAACGAGCCATTTCTTTTACGCGGTTTACAGTGTCTTGGAACAAACCAGAATCAAGATATTCATCTGGAGCATATACCAAGCTTTGTTCACCTTGAGCAATCAAGTTCTTTTGACGCAATTCAGCAGGGTCTACCCCCATTTTATCCGCCAAGTTATTAACAGCACACTCTAAAGGCCACAACGCTTCAGTAGCACCATAACCACGGAATGCACCACCTGGTGTATGGTTCATGTATACACCTTCTGTACCGTAGTGAATTGCTGTCGCTTTATTGTATAAAGGAATGGACTTATGCTCACCAGCTGTAGTAGTAGTGAAGCAGTGAGTTGCATGAGCACCTGCATCAGTAATGGAGTCCATATCAATTACTTTGATAAGACCATCTTTTGTAGCACCTACACGGATTTTCCATTCACGAGCATGACGTGTAGTAGAGCAAGTTTGCGCTTCCGTACGATCGTATAAGAGATAACAAGGTTTTTTCAATGTCCATGCCACAAACGCTGTCATAATTTCTGTACAAGCCGTTTGTTTAGAACCAAAACCACCGCCGATACGAGGTTTAATTACACGAACCTTTGTCGCAGGAATACCAAGTGCACGCGCAATATGACGACGTACATGGAATACGATTTGCGTGGATGATACGATAACTACGCGGCCCAATGCATCTATATAACCAAAGCTTTGGAACGGTTCCATCGCTGTTTGGCGTGTCGCTTGGTCAAAGTAAGTACCGTCTACTACATAATCACATTTGGCAAGTTCAGCCTCAATATCGCCTACTCGTTTATGATAGGATACGCAAATATTGCGTTTATAATCTTGACCTACAGGGATATTATTGTGAATATCATCTTCAGGGTGAACTACAGTTTCATGGTCGATAGCTGTATGCATATCGAGTACAGGTTTTTGTACTTCGTATTCAACCTTGATTAGAGGCATCGCTTTAAGTGCTGTAGCTTCATCTTTTGCCACAACAAGAGCCACTTCATCGCCTACATAGCGAACTACAGGATCCAAGATGAGAGCATCATAAGCAGATGGTTCTGGATATGTTTGACCAGCCAATGTAAATCGAGTATTCGGCACATCTTCATGTGTGAAGATTGCTTCAACGCCTGGAATCAATTTAGCTTTAGATGTATCAATAGATTTAATACGCGCCTGTGCATGAGGGCTACGAAGTACCTTAATAACGAGCGCATCTTTTGGAACAAAATCACCTGTATAAGATGGTTTACCAGACAAGATACCTTTATAGTCAACTTTGTCATAGGACTTACCGATGTGCTTATTCATTATTTCAGGCCTCCTTCTAAGAATTTACGAACCCCTCGAAGTTGTGATTCATAGCCAGTACAACGGCATAAGTTACCGATGAGGTACTCGCGGATTTCATCATCACTAGCCTTTGGATTTTTACGTTTCAAGTTGATAGCACTCATCATCATGCCAGTTGTGCAGAAACCGCATTGGTCAGCACCTTCGCTAGCAATACAATCTGCTAATAATTCAGCCTCTTCTTGTAAGCCTTCTAATGTAGTAATTTTGTGACCTGGTGCACGGAATGTAGGGTACGCACAAGACAAGATAATTTCGTCATCTACCCATACAGTGCAAAGGCCACAGTTTGTTGTGTCACAGCCACAACGTACGCTATAGTAACCAAGATTACGCAATGTATCCAACAACATTTCATCAGTTGGCACATTAACAGTTACATTTTTATTATTAATATTAAGTACTAATTCCATTATTGTGCCACCTCCTTAGCCAAGCGTTGAACCATTGCTTTTACCATTTCCATGCGGTATTCTTTGGACGCATGAGAGTTAGATTGATAAACTAATTCTTCAGATGCTAATTGGCCTGCTTCTTTTGCTGCAGACAATCCTTTTTCTGAAAGCAAAACACTTGCTTTTTCTGCTAATTGAGGCACGCCAGGTCTTGTACCAATGTACAATTCAACGCCTTTATCATCACGGCGAATAGCACCTGTCAACACTGGGAAATCGCCACGAGAGATACGAAGAGCTTCTACAGCTACAGGTACCTCTACTTTAGGAATGCGAATTTCCACGAGGATATCATGTTCTCTGTATTTCATATAGTCTTGCATGGACATGCGGCCACCTTTAAAAGTAACGATGTCTGCATGTACTGCTAATAGAGCTGGAATTATATCAGAAAAGCCGAATTTACTTGCTACAGATCCACCCATAGTAGCAGTGTTGCGGAATTGAATGCCAAGAATTTCCTTAACACCTTTAACAACAGCACCACCACAGAATTGTTGTAATGGCTCAAAACGTTCCACATCACCTTGCGTTGCCATAGCACCAATGGCAAATTCGTTATCCTCTTCGCGAACATAACGCAAGTCAAGACTAGCCATATCAATCACTGCAGGCCATGTGCGTCGACCTAAACGCAACCAGCAGCCGCCAGCTAGCATTGGGGCAGTTTTGTTTTTTGTGGCTAATTCATAAGCCTCTTCCACCGTCTTCGGTTGTAATACTTTCATAAATGCTAACATAATCTGTCCTCTCAATGGTATACTAATACTAACAGAACTGGATGATAACCATAAAAATTCAGATATCACCGAACTACAAACTTAGCAGGAATCTATAGAATTCCTCACGTTTCTTATACTTTTATTTTACCAATTATTCGCCACTAAATCTATGATGAAAGATATAAATTTACAGGAATTTTGCAAAGAATTACATATTTATGAATTTGGGATTGCCCCTTGGCCTCTACCGGAGAATGCAAAAACCATTTTATACGAAACTAATCCCTGTCCATTTACAGCTGCAGATGTGAAGGAACGGCTACTAGGAACAACCGAGTTCACGCCTAAAAGTGCTATTGTCTGTCTCTTTCCATACTACGTAGAACATAACGGTCCATCCAATCTATCCCGCTATACATGGGGCACAGATTATCACCTGGTCATTAATGAATATTTAGAAAAACTTATTGAAAAATTACAAAAAATGAATACTTCAGCTCAGTTTTCTATACATTGTGACACCTCTCCCTTGGCAGATCGTTACATGGCATACTTAGCAGGCCTTGGCTTTTATGGCAAAAACAATTGTTTCATCAGTCTTAAATGGGGATCCTATGTATTAATAGGAACGATATTAACCACCTTAGAATTTGAGCCGAACACACCACTGGAACAATCTTGCATGGGTTGTAATCGCTGTATCACAGCATGTCTAGGCCAATGTTTAGGCCACGATGAGTTTAAATATGACACATGTAAAAGTTACTTAACACAGAAAAAAGGCGAACTCACCGACCAAGAACAACATATCATAGCTAAAACTCCATTATTGTTTGGCTGCGATGTATGCCAAGAGGTGTGTCCCCATAATCAAGATATTCCCACGACACCAATTCCCGAATTCCAATCAGTAGAACCATACATTGATATAGATGAATTAGATTCACTAACGAACAAAGAGTTCAAAGCTAAATATGGGCATCGGGCATTCTCGTGGCGTGGGAAGAAAATATTAATAAGAAATCAGGAAATTATAGAGTCTAAAAAGATATTATAATTTATAATACCTTTACAAACTTTGACATCTGTTTAGTCAAAACTTATAATATAATAACAGAGATAGCTAGATGCCTAGGAACGTCCAGCTCATCTCTAAAACTTTATTTGAGATGTAAAATGGCTGTGACGTCTACTAAGATGTTATGGCTATTTTTCGTTTTTACGGCAAATAAGCACTACGAATGCTCCACAAGTGAATAATAAGCTGATGATGCTTACCACTAGGGACAATATTTCAAAATCACTCATAGTCTCACCTCCTCGAACGAGAGAGATGAGCAGAACAACATCTAGCTACCTCCTACAATAAAGTATAAATACAAGAAATTACGAAGTATAATGATTAATTGATATGCTCCTAATAGTCACATAAGCAGGAAATTTTGTGATTTTACAGAATAAAAAAGAGACGACCATGGGTCGCCTTTTTTTACTCGTTATTTGGGTAATCGTTATTTTATTTCGTAGTAATTTAGTTCATCTAAACTTTTACCAAGGGCTGGCATATAGGTTTCAAGGAACATATCTACCTCTGGCATGTTGAGCGCTTTTAGTTTGACTAAGATGGAGTCATGTGCTTCTTTAAACTCATCGTTCCCTGCCTTGAGTTCGTTTACACATTTCATATAGGCCGAAATTGTATCTGCTGCCTTTACGATAGGCCATTCTTCACTTTTTTCAGCATCTACAATGATAGGCTTATAAATAGCTTGTAGTCGTTCTGGTAAGGTAGACAACATTTTCGCTTGAGCTAGTGCTTCAACCTCACCAT
>ENA-OWLZ01000448-OWLZ01000448.1-metagenome-genome-assembly--contig:-NODE-448-length-11324-cov-11.063715_pt1 | contig 11324 bp, 9 predicted proteins | sample MGYA00245341_ERZ651117 | MGnify/ENA primary metagenome ERZ651117 (study PRJEB26857, sample SAMEA4031763) | metagenome | biome: human; feature: oral; material: saliva | place: Philippines | collected 2014... | reverse complement strand
CCCTCTTGTTTTCTCAACAATAGTATACTTATTTTTCTTGTATTGTGCGAGCCAGTTAGTAAGCATACTATGAGTTGGAAGCGCGTATTCAAGAGAAACTCTATTCTGAGACCACCCATCGATTAAGACTTTATCAATCATTTCCTGTTTTAATGCTGGAGAGTAATAATTATTTCCCCCTTTTTTTACTATTTCCAAACCATATCGATCAATCAATCGAACCATGTATTTAAGATTTGCCTTATCTATACCATACATATCTGAGAGTTGTGGAAAGCTAAATCCTTGTTTTCTGAGTTCATAAATTTGAACTTTATCTTCATAAGTTAATTTCATAATAAAAGCACCCCAAAAGTTAGATTTTCTGTCTAACTTTTGGGGTGCACTACAAGTAAGGGGTTTTTATTATGCACTATGCAGCACTATGATAGGAATAACCGTATAGATGATGCGATACTCTTACATGTTCTATATTGCATTTTAAAGAGGTTTTCAGCTTGAATTAGAATGAATGTATTAGTTTGTTTATTCATGTCTTAAAAGCCCTACAAACGCATCATAGGAGCATTAAAAACCACAATACAGTTAATGTAATTTATAAGTGTATTGAATCATGGTGAGGGAGCGTGAGCATCTATTCACGCTGAGGTTATGCGACTCACTCAGGGGGTGAGATAGTGTAGGTAGATAGGATAGTATAGTATACAGCTTGTAATGAATAAAAAGTTTATATAAATGAATTGTTTTAGATATATAAAGCAAGCTACATGGAGCGTAAGGCAAGCAGGCAGGGGGCAAGGTGTATACCCCTATCCAAAATGACGGGAGAAAATGCTTATTCAAGACCGCGCCCCCCTCAAGCTCACACAAACTCCCCTTTATTTTTTTGCATAACGCAAAAAAAAGCCCTAGATAACAACTAAATTAAAGTTGAAACTAGGGAAAAATAGGTGATATTTAAATAAAAAAGTACCCACTTACTTTAAAACCTTAAAAAAGGTGAAGTGGATACAGAGAAATTATAACAAAAGCTAAATTAAAAATCAATAACATGACGTTTATTGTTTAGATGATAGAAATATACTATATATAAACAAAAGTGCTTTTTCTATTTACGTTTTTTTATAATTGTGTTACTATTAAGCAAATCTATTTTCGGTTTTTAGCAAAAAACCGAAAATAGAAACCAGAAATTTCTTTTTATTTTAGGAGAACAACAAATGGGATACAAGGAATTAAGAGTTATTAAATTTGATAGTGAGAAAGAATTCAAGGAGGAGTATAAGAAAAGAATAGAGGGGCATAGTACCTTTAAGACTAATTTAAAAATTTTTCCTTTTGGAAAATTTATACGAGAAACTAACTCCCCGTATGAGTTGTTTGTTGTAAATAATACTGAATTAAGTATGCTACAAGAAAGAATAATGAGCAACGCTTTTCAAATTAATGATTTATTGTCGAAACTACCAGACGTTGCAAAAAATTCTTTTGTTACTAGCGTTTTAATAGATGAAATTCAAAGTACTAACGAAATAGAGGGTGTTCATAGTTCAAAAAAAGAAATTAGACAAGCTTTAAACTCAACAAACAGAAAATCACGGTTTTCAGGAATCGTGAAATTGTATAGATATTTAATTGAAAAGAGCTTCCAGTCTTTAAATAAATGTGAGGATATACGATTTATATATGATGAATTAGTATCTGATGAAATAGAAGAAAAAAATAGACTAGACGGAAAACTATTTAGAAAAGAATCTGTTGAAATTACTGATGGAAATAAAGTAATTCATAGAGGTAATCCAACTGAAGAAAGTATAATTGAAGATTTAGGAAAATTTATTGTCTTTATTAATGATGAATCTTATCCTTACTTAATTCGAGTGTTGCTATCCCACTATTTTTTTGAATATATTCATCCTTTTTATGATGGGAACGGTCGTACTGGTAGATATATTACTTGTAAATATTTATCATATAAACTGGATACATTAACAGCCTTAAGCTTTTCTCACATGATAAATTCGCAAAAAAAAGATTATTATAGAGCTTTTACAACCACTTCAGAAAAATACAATATGGGAGAAGGTACTATGTTTGTACACCAAATGTTAAAAATAGTAAAAGAAGGTCAAGATGAATTGCTTGAAAACTTAGAAGATAGTTCGTATCTACTTAAGAATGCGAATAATTATATTAATCAGATAAATACGATTGATATTAAATGTAAACAAGTTTTATTTTTGATTTCTCAAAGTACTTTTTTTCAGGGTGAATTAACAGATAAGGAAATGTCAGAGATTCTAGATATACATCGTTCAACATTAGATTCTAGATTAAAAATACTCAGAGGAAAGAAACTTATTGAACAAAAAACGAAAAAACCATCAATTCACTTATTATCAGACCAGTTAATAAAGGAAATAGGTGGATTCGAATAATAGTCAATGTTATGCAAAGTGCTAACAATTCAAAAATCTATACTTTTTCAGAAAATTAATAACAAGTTATGTTGAGAAAAGTCATACACTAATTTCAATAATCAGTTAGTTATATTTCATCTTGAATTAGTATTTGAATATCATTTTTAATTCTCGCCGTGGGAGTGGAGCTTCTTTTTCGGTTACAGAGAGAGTAACAGAGATTGATTATTTTATGTTATTCATGGTTAATTGTTTAAGTTATAAAACATTGTTATGTTAGTGTTTATTAACCAGTACAATTTAATATAAAACGCTTATTTTTAATGGAAGGTAGCGTGAGTTAAAGATGCAAAAAGCCAAGAAACACTGATTTTATAAGGTTTCTTGGCTTTTTTGTTATTTTAGGAAGATTCAATTTTATTCGTAAGCCCATTGATTATGTTTTCACGTAATTATATGATGATAGTATGATTACTCAGATTAATTTTGTGGACTAACGCTAGATGAAGAACTACCTTGGAGAAGAATAGAATGAATTGCATAAGGGTATGGAGGGTATTTTACTTTTCGTCCATGGACGAATGAAGAATCGGATGAACGACACATTCTATTTGAAACTAAAAAATATATATTCACTATTTATTAGTTGGATTGTGAATATAAAAATAGCTAAACTAATTGACAATTACTCAAATTACTTGTAGTATTTAATTAATATTAATGCGGGGACGGAGTGCCGTCCATAGAAGAGCTACAAGTTTTAACTTGTAGCTCTTTTTGCATTTGCGGGGGAATGATAATGAATAAGCCTTTTAAAAATTTAGAGGAACAATTAGATATTCTAAAGGATAGAGGAATGAAAATTCATGATTATGAGTTTTCGAAGAGAATTCTACATCGTTACAGTTATTACGATATTATAAATGGATATAAATCCTATTTCTTAGATCCAAATTTTTCTGAGGAAAGATTTATACCTGGTGTAACGCTTCAAGATTTATTTGCTTTATATTTGTTTGATACTAATTTAAGAGATTTGGTGCTTAGTACAATTCAAACATTAGAACATCAATTAAGAAGTATTGTTGCATATAGAATTGCTGAAAAGTACGGTTCTAATCAATTAGATTATTTACAGATTACGAATTATAATTTGGGTAAACCTTTTAGAAATGGATACGAAATAAATAAACTCTTTGAGAAGTTCAATAGAATTTTAGATGATGATATCCATCCATTCAAACATTATAGAGATACTTATAATAACTGCCCACCATGGATTTTGTTAAAAGGGACAAGCTTCGGGAATTTAATTGTATTTATAAAGTTACAAAAAAAGGAATTAAAAGAAAAAATTATTTCTGATTTCTTTTTAAGAGAAGTACATGAAATTAAAGAAGTAGAGAAGAATTTTTTTATGGATTCTCTGTATTTTTTACTAGAATTTAGAAATAGAGCTGCTCATGGAAATCGGATTTATAATTTTAAACCAGCAAAGCGAAAAATTAACTTTGTTGAACATATTCATGGAAGATTATCTATAACCAGAGAAATGTATGATTTTGGAATTGGCGTTAATGATTGGAATGCTTTTATTGTATTTATATCCTATATAAGAGATGATTCGGCTTCTACTTTTTTGCATAAGCTTGTAAATTGTCTTAATGAAATGGGTGTTGGAAAACAATTTAGCAACGATGTCGTTCGTAAAGGGATGGGGTTGTTAGAAAATATAATTACGGATACTGAAGAAATTGAGAGTGAGTAACTCTGACTTTTTTGGAATTAATTCGAATATATTTGGGATTTAAAACAGAGTATTCATTATTTAACAGACGACTATTTCATAGTTGTCTTTTTTGTCCTAAAATTAAATAAATTGGAAGGCGATTCTGATAACCAAAAACTAAAAAATATATTATGTTTTTTGAATTTTATAGTTTCTTAATATTATTTGCTGCAGAATTTTGGTTGTTTTCATATAAAATAATCCTTGTTATATCAATGTTTTTGAACGAAAATGCACTTTAGGTGAAAGATTTACATTTTATGAGATATTACACTTGTATTATATTCAGAACGTGTTATAATATGTTCATCAAGAGATATAAAGAAAGGAGAATGGGTATGAGAAAACAACCATGGTCGAACGAAAATAAGACTGAACGGATTAACTTTACGATTGAGCCCTCTTTGAAAGAAGCTTTTTTGAAGATCATCTCAACAGACGTATCAACTTATTTCCGGTCGGTCATTGAAAATGAAGTCGAAAGTCATCAGAAAAAAGTTGAAAACTGGCCCGATGCAATTAAAACATTATTGCATGGACAGTTTAAGGCGTTCTCCGAGCAAGTCTTCGGAACGTTTAATTACCGAGGGCGGAACTATCCATACAAAATTTTGGATGTCATGTCAGTCGAAGAAGGCCAACCACTTGAAGTCATTGACTACGAGGATGGGTTGGTATATGTAAAAGTGATTGAGGAAATCGATCCAGGAAAATTAGTATATGTAACTATTTAGAAAGAAGGAAATTTAAAATGCCAGTAACAATCTTAATTATTATCTTAGTATTAATCTTATTAATCATTGCGTTCAAATCAATTCGTATCGTTCAACAAGGACACAAAGCTGCTGTTCAATCATTCGGACGTTATGTTGGAGAATTAGGACCAGGATTACACTTTGTAACACCAATCATTCGTAACATTGCTTACGTTGTAGATATGCGTCAACGTTCATTAGACTTAGATCCTCAAGAAATCATCACAAAAGATAACGTTAATTTAACAATTGACGCTTCAGCTAAATACCACGTAGATAATCTAGAAGAATACTTATATGGAAACACAAACCCAGAAGGATTATTACTTTTAGATATCCAAAACGAATTACGTGACATTATCGGTACAATGACAATGGCTGAAATCCTTGGTGGTACTAACAAAATCAACACTGATTTAAACCAACGTGTATTCGGTAAAACAGACTCTTACGGGGTTACAATCGACCGTGTAAACATCGGTGAAGTGATTCCTCCACAAAGCATCGTTGAAGCGATGAACAAACAAATCACTGCTGACCGTGAACGTGATGCTGCGTTAATCGCTGCTGACGCTCGTCAAAAAACAGTTGAAATGGATACAAGAACTCAAAACAACAAATTATTAGCAGATGCTCGTGCTCATGCTGAAAAAATCGCCATTGACACTCAAGCAACAGTTGCTCAATTAACAGCTATCAACAACGCATTAAACGAATCGAACTTAAATGCGGCTGCGTTAGAATACTTAGCAATCGATGCTAAAAAAGCTCTTGCTGAAGGTCCAAACAATACAGTTGTGTTAATGGATGGACAAAACAACGCAAAAATCGCTGAAAACATTGCTTCATTAGCATCAGGACGTAAAGTTTGGGACGAAGCAGGTAAATAATCATGAAACAACAAGCTAACAAATCTTTCTTTGGGTTGAAATGGCTTGCGGTACTGATTGCCACATTATTATTGTTTGTAGGTACTTTTGCACATAGTTCAACAGTCAATGCTGAAACAGAACTAAAAGACATTACTAAGATGACAATACAAGGTGCCTATGAAGAAAAAATCAACTTTGTGGATGGGGAAGATTATAATGCGACAGTGACGATTAAGTTGACTTATAACAACCCTCAACTTTCTGAAGTTAAAGTTCCTGTTCAAATTAAAAACCTTCCATCAGGGAAGGGTGGTATTCGACTTTCTGTATATCGAGATAAAGATAACAGCCTTATTCTTCTAGCATTTGTTGAGACTGCTATAGACCATAATGTTCTCGATTATCAACAAATTCCTATTGAAGATGGAAAAGTCACAAAAGCCTTTCAATACACGGCTACTGATGAGGATCGAGCAAAATTTGTAGAAGACTTATCAAAGGCAAGTGAAGAGGAAGAGAAAGCTACTACTGTTGCGAAAAATGAAAACTCAACCCAAAAGAGTTCGGATTCCAATAGTTCAAATAGCAAGAGTTCAAATACCAATAGTTCGAACGCGAAACCTTCTGAAGATAAAGATATCTTTGATCAAATTGGTAACTTTTTTGATCAACTAGATACTGACAAACTTGCTGAAGGACTTGGTAAAGGAGCATTTTATATCGTCCTTATCGTTGTTGTTTTCTTCGGAATTAGAGGAAAACAAAATAAGGCACGTAAGAATACTCGTAGAGCTAGAACTGGAAATACGCGTTCTGCTCAAAGAACTGGAGCCAATGCTTCTACACATAGAGCTCAAGGCACACCTACCCCAGTAGTTGCTACAGAAGCCGTACCGCAACGTGTATATCGTCCACGAAATAACGTTTCAAATCCAAAAATTCGCTCACAAGCGAAAAAACAAGCAACAAAACAAGCGTTGCAATCAACAAGTCGTTCAAGTGCTTCAAGAGAAACCTATGTAGGAACTCCTGCAACATCAAGAACAGTAATGTATAAAAACTCTCGAAAAGAGAAATCACATACATTACCACGAGTACTTTCAAGTAGAACATTACCTCGTGTGTTGAAAACACCACGCTTAAAATAAAACAAGTAGAACACCTAAATTCCATGTGAGTTTAGGTGTTTTTTTGGTTGCTCTATACTCAAGCATTTGCACAAGTAAGGCTATCGGAGTATGCTAGGTGAGAAGGGTGGAATGAACATGACAAAATTAGAACAGTTAATCGAAAAGATCGAAGCAGACCCACAAAATGCAGAGTACACAAAAGAAGGGATAGCCCCTTTATTTTCAGCGCCGCGAAAAGCGAAGATTTTGATTGTAGGGCAAGCACCTGGCATTAAAGCACAAGAGAGTCGCTTATTTTGGAATGACCAAAGCGGTGATAATTTAAGAAGCTGGATGGGTGTGGACCGTGATTTCTTCTATCAATCGGATTTATTTGCGGTCGTTCCGATGGATTATTATTATCCAGGGAAAGGAAAATCAGGAGACCTTCCACCACGCAAAGGGTTTGCCGAAAAATGGCACGAAGCTACCTTGGCCTTAATGCCGGATATTGAACTCATCATATTGGTTGGAAAATACGCACAAGACTATTATTTAAAAGATACAAAGAAGAAAAATTTAACGGAAACTGTCAGAGCTTATAAGGAGTACTTACCAAAGATGTTTCCACTCGTACATCCGTCGCCTCTAAATCGCAGATGGATGGCAAAAAATCCATGGTTTGAAAAAGAAGTCTTACCAGAATTTCAAAAGAGAGTACAAGAAGTGATTAAAGGAGCCAAGAAATGAGGACAGAATTATATCCAGAAATCGAAATTTACAAAGAACATAGGATTCCAGTGAGCTCCTTGCATACCATTTATGTAGAAGAGTCAGGGAACCCATTCGGACATCCAGTTGTTGTGTTACATGGGGGGCCAGGTGGGGCATCTTCTCCTGTGAATCGTCAGTTTTTTGACCCAGAATTTTATCGCATCATCCAATTCGACCAACGTGGATGTGGAAAAAGCACACCGTTTGCGTCTTTAGAAGAAAATACGACGCATGATTTAGTGGCCGATATGGAGAAAATTCGTACTGCACTAGGAATTGAAAAGTGGCTTGTCTTTGGCGGTAGCTGGGGAACAACGCTGGCCCTCCATTACACGATTGCACACCGTGAACGTGTCGTAGGGTTAATGCTTCGTGGGATTTTTCTTGGCCGTCAAAGTGATGTAGATTGGCTGTATCAAGATGGGGCGTCTCATTTTTACCCAGAGAACTTCGAGAAGTTTAAAGCACCGATTCCTGTTGAAGAACAAGGAGAACTGGTGAACGCGTACTACAAGCGTTTGACGTCTGAGGATGAATCGATTTGTTTAGAGGCAGCGCGTGCGTGGGCAGAGTGGGAACATGGTCTCGTGAAGTTAATTCCGTATGACCCGATTGTTTGGGATGAAGCAGGCATACGCGCCGCGCTAACGATTGCGCGAATGGAATGCCATTTCTTCTATCATCATTGCTTTGTGGAAGATGATAATTACATCTTGAATCGTGCAGAGGCCTTCAAGGGAATTCCGATGCATATCGTTCATGGTCGTTATGATGTGGACTGCTTACCAAGTGCAGCGTTTGAACTGGCTAAAGCTGTCGAAGGAGCAGAATTAATTTTTGCCAAAGCGGCAGGACATACGGCAATGGAACCTTCTACGATGGAAGCGTTAGTTGGCTTTAGTGAAAAATGCAAACTCTATTTTAAATAAAACGAAAGGCTCGTAGAAATTTTCTACGAGCCTATTTTTGTATTTAGATTTTTTCAAGAAGCATTTGAGCGATGCGCTCCACATCACGGTTACTTCCGCGTAATTCAAATTCATCGAGCACTGGGAATCCAAAACGCTCAGAATATTGACGAGCGGTGAGGCAGAATTGCTTATTAAAGTTACGATTTCCGCTACCAATCACACCGAAGCAATGGGCGTAATTATGTTCAAAGGCTAAGAAATCACCTAGTGGATTCGTTAAAACTTCAACATCTCCGTTATCCACGCCATTTCCACCTTCTAAGTAAGTTGGAAGAAAAGCAACGAATGGTTTTCCTACCTTGAAGTAATCTTCTTGGCCTTTGACAAGGTCCTTCACATTCGTTAGAGTCACTTTTAAAGAGGGCTCCATAAAGCGTAATTGATCTCTTAAACGTGTGACAAAGTTATGTGTATTTCCTGTTAAGCTAATATAAATAATTGGTAATTCTTTCGACATTGGAAGACCTCCTTGGAAGACTTTTACTGTCTATAAGTATACCGCACTTTTGTAAATCCTTCTAGAGGGTGTTTTTAAACTTTTAAAAATCATGAAAATCGGCTATAATACTTGAGAATAAACACGAAGGAGATACTCATGTCACACTTAAAAGAAGAAGTACAATCTCGCAAGACCTTTGCGATTATTTCCCACCCGGATGCTGGGAAAACAACGATTACAGAACAATTACTCTTATACGGGGGAGCGATTCGTCAAGCGGGTACCGTAAAAGGGAAAAAAACAGGGAAGTTTGCAAAATCTGACTGGATGGAAATCGAAAAGCAACGTGGGATTTCTGTAACGAGTTCAGTAATGCAAGTGGAATACGATGGAAACCATATTAATATCGTGGACACACCAGGGCACGAGGACTTCTCAGAAGATACGTATCGTACATTAATGGCCGTGGATAGTGCCGTGATGGTGATCGACAGTGCCAAAGGGATTGAGCCACAAACGAAGAAATTATTTGAAGTTTGTAGTATGCGTGGTATTCCAATTTTTACGTTTATTAACAAATTAGACCGTGATGGACGTGAACCATTAGAATTAATCGCGGAATTAGAAGAAGTATTAGGCATTGACGCGTATCCAATGAACTGGCCAATGGGGATGGGGAAAACATTCCTTGGATTATATGATATTTACAATAAACGTGTAGAATTGATGCATCCAGAAGAAAATGAAGATAATGACTTCTTACCATTGAACGAGGACGGCGAAGTAGATGGCGATTATGCGTTTAAACAATCAACGTTATATAGCCAAGCCATCGAAGACGCACAACTCTTATTAGAAGCTGGGAATGCTTTTGATGAAGAAAAGATTGCAGCAGGTAAATTAACGCCGGTATTCTTCGGTTCAGCCTTAACAGGATTTGGGGTTCAAACATTCCTTGATGCGTTCGTTGACTTTGCACCAAGCCCATCTGCCAAGAAAACTGAATCTGGAGAACTTGTAGACCCACTTCAAGAACAATTCACAGGATTCATCTTCAAGATTCAAGCAAATATGAACCCAGCGCACCGCGACCGTATCGCGTTTGTACGTATCTGTTCAGGAGAATTCGTTCCAGGGATGGATATTACCGTGAACCGTTCGCAAAAGAAAATGAAATTATCACATACAACGCAATTTATGGCGGATAGCCGTGAAACTGTGAAAGCAGCCGTTGCAGGGGATATTATCGGACTTTACGATACAGGGAACTTCCAAATCGGAGACACGATTTACTCAGGAAAAGGGGCTGTGCAGTTCGAACCGCTTCCACAATTTACGCCAGAACTCTTTAATAAAGTTTCTGCCAAAAACGTGATGAAGCAAAAATCATTCCATAAAGGAATCGAGCAGTTAGTACAAGAAGGAGCTATCCAATTGTACAAGACCTACCATACAGGAGAATATATTCTAGGTGCCGTTGGTCAACTACAATTCGAAGTGTTCCAATACCGCTTGTTAAATGAATACAATGCTGAAGTAGTCATGACGCCAATCGGAAGTAAGATTGCCCGATGGATTGACGAAGAACAACTGGATCCGAATATGTCATCAAGCCGTAACTTATTATGTCGCGACCGATTTGATCAACCCGTCTTCTTATTCGAAAACCAATTCGCCTTAAATTGGTTCAAAGATAAACATCCAGAAGTAGAACTGAAAGCATTATTCTAATCAAAACAAATAAAGACTCTCTAATCCAAGTGTACTGACCCCAAAAAGTTAGACAATTAATTTAAGCAAAGGATTTAGTTCTGTATTGTACAGGACTAAGTCCTTTTAATTTTACTTTGATTCGTTTGTTGTTGTAATAATCAATATAGTCGACGATTGCCTCCTCAAGTTCCTTTATAGATTTAAATGTCTTCTCGTAGCCATAAAACATCTCTGATTTAAGAATGCCAAAGAATGACTCCATCATGCCATTATCTGTACTATTCCCCTTACGGGACATAGATGGCTGAATACCCTTTTCTTCTAAAAAGTTATGATAAGAATAATGTTGGTATTGCCATCCCTGATCACTGTGGAGAATAGTATTCTCGTATTCTTCTTCTCTAAAAGCTTGTTCTAACATATCCTGTACTTGTTTTAAATTTGGCGAAGACGATAGAGTATACGCTATAATTTCGCTGTTA
>ENA-OWLZ01000445-OWLZ01000445.1-metagenome-genome-assembly--contig:-NODE-445-length-11421-cov-11.740102_pt1 | contig 11421 bp, 6 predicted proteins | sample MGYA00245341_ERZ651117 | MGnify/ENA primary metagenome ERZ651117 (study PRJEB26857, sample SAMEA4031763) | metagenome | biome: human; feature: oral; material: saliva | place: Philippines | collected 2014... | reverse complement strand
CTCCACACCACTCCTGGCCACTTCACTCCATTCCGTTCCATTCAATTAAATTTCATTCCATTACCCTACATTCCATTCCATTCCTGGTGGAGCAGGAGGGGGCGGCCAGCAGAAATCGGGGACGGTAAAGACGACCCTGAAGTCACTGCTTTTACGGGCGATTTTATTGAATGCCATGGCGGCTTGCTCCTGTTGGGGGATGGGGTCGTCTGAAAGATGGATGAGTAAGGGTTTAGAGTTTCAGACGACCTATGTGTGGTTTATGCGTGTGCTGCCAAAGATGGTGGGATTGGGATAAATTCATCCTGTGAATCCCGACAAGCTTGGGCAGCCGCGATTTGGTCTGCCCGTTCGTGTCGGGCGATGAATCTGAGCTGGCATGCCGCAATTTCCAGTTCCTCCGGAAAAGATGTGCGGTAGCTGCAATCAATGCGGCGTTGTTCCACATCGACAAGGATGGTGTCCAATACCATATCTTTGCACAATGATGAGTTGGTTGCCGTATGGGCGTGGACGAACACCGTTTCTACCGGCAAATCAACGGTAAAGCGTTGGTTGGGGGCTTGGAAGGAATGCACCATGCCGGTAAAGGTCAGTTCGTAAATATGGTTGGGTTTCAGATGTGGAAGTTGCAGCGAGGGATGAGCGCCGTTCCAATAAACCATAGAAAAATCTTCAGGCAGTAGCGGGGCACGGTTGGCTATCCATTGCTCATCGGCAGTACCGGTATGTTTGGCTCGTAGTGCAAAATAACGGGGCATAAAGCCGAAGCCTTCGGGCGCGGCCTTATCTGACGGATCGCGCACGGGGTGTGCGGGGTCGTAGATTTGATGCGCTTTCAGTGTCCGCTTGAACCCGTTTTTTTTGAGTTCGGCCTTCGGATAGTAGCCGATACCGATGGCGTTCTGCTGATAGCCTGTGTGGTCGTCTTCGACTGCGCTGCCGCCAAAGGCAAACTCATAGCGGATAGGCAGGGAAAGAATGGGGTCGGGTTCGCTCAAAGACCATCCTGCCGCCTCCCGCACCCAGTAACGCTCTCCTGTAAGTGCCAGGCTTTTTTGGTAATCGCCGATGCTTACGGATACGGTAAATTGCCGAGAGGGAACGTCGTCGGGTGCATAGGCGGTGGCATTGACAACCAAGTCGGTTTTGGGCTTGTAGAGGCTGAAGTCGCTTTCAAACTGAGTCGAGGTTTGCGAAGGATCGCCGTAATAGGTATCGGCAAACGTAAGCGGCGTTTGCTTACGGGCAAACGCAAGCTCCGTTTTTCCTGTTTCCAGGTCAATTTCAAACTCGTAGCTGACTTTGGCGACGACTACATCATAAGCCCGATCTGTTTGGTCGATGTTTTTAAACTGCTGCGTATGAAAGCAGGTAAAGTTCTGCAACTCAAACATGGCGCATCTTCTCTAGTTGATATCGACTTTTTTGCCGTCGATATCCACTACTTTGGTGCCGACGATCTTGATCGTTTTGCTGACGATGCTGATTTTGTTTTTATCAATCAAAATCATGGAATTACCGACTTGTATGGTAATTTTCTTGCCTGCAGACAGGGTGATGTTTCTACCGGCATTGAGACCGATGTTCATACCGGCGTTGAGACCCATCACCAAGCCGACGCTATGCATTTCTGCGCCGCCGACATTGGTCATCCAGCCTGCACCGACGTTCAACATATAGCCTGCACCGATGTTGGTCATCTGTCCGATGCCGACATTGTTCATACCGTTCAGGCTGACGGTTTCCTGTCTGTTGCCGCCGATACTGCTGACTTCGTTGGCTACAACGGTCTTGTTGCGGTTGGCACCGACGGTCAGCGCTTGGTTTTTGCCGACAGCAACGTTCTGATCTTGTCCGACAGTCAATGCCTGGCTCAGACCAATGCCTACTTTTTCGTTCAAACCAACAGAACGGCTACGGTTTTTACCCACGTTGACGCTTTGGTCTTTGCCTACGCTGGTACTTTGGTTGTCACCAACACTAATACTTTGGTTTTGGGTAATGCTGGAGGTCTCGTTTTGCCCCACTGATTTGGTACGGTTTTGGGTAATGGAAGCCGTTTCGTTTTTTTGGACGGTTTTGGCTCGATCGCCCACTACTGTTACGGTTTCGTTGTTACCGATTGTGGTGGTGCGGTCGTTGTTAACGTTGCGGGTTTCGTTATTTTTAACCAGCGAGGTCAGGTCTTTTTGCGCTTGGAAATTGACCATCTCGGAACCGGCAGTATCGTTGAACATCAGTTCATTGAAGTTGGCCAGTGGCGAATTAAAACTTTTACTTTTGATACCTGACTGCTTGGCCGCAGCAGGAAAGCCCCATGGTGGCGATATTGCGCTGTTGTACAGGCGACCCAATACAATCGGACGGTCGGCATCGCCGTTGATGAAGTCAACCAACACTTCTTCACCGATACGCGGAGTATTGATAGAACCGTATCCCGCACCGGCAGAACCTTGCGTTACCCGAACCCAGTTGGAGCTGTTTTCATCCATTTTGCCGTAGCGGTCCCAATGGAATTGCACTTTAATATCGCCATACTCGTTGGTATAAACCTCTTCTCCGGCAGGGCCTGTTACCGTCGCCGCTTGTGTGCCCAAAACTTTGGGTTTTGGCGTTTTAAGGGGAGGGCGGTATGGGTAGGATTTGGGCAATACGCGGAATGAAATTCTGAATTTGCCGATACGATCGCCGGTAGTATAGCCGGCTTCTTCAAAATCATAGTCTGCTTTCAGAATGGTGTATTCGGTATTGGATGACGAGTGCGGGTGCTTGCTCAGTGTAAATGTATAACCTGGAGCCACTGTCAATGCAGTGCCTGAACCGGTAATGATCTTGGTTTGGCTTTTCAGATCTTCACTGCGTACCTGACTGTAATTTTGCGCTTCGGAAACATCGCTAAAGCCAGTATAAAAATCATAATGTTCCATAGGAACAGAACTGAAATCATGAACCGAATCAGAAGATTTCATCGGGACTTTGGCGTTTTTATAATTGTATTCTTGGGTCACGAACTGGCTGGATTTCAGGGCATCACGTTCCTCCCAAACATCGATATAGGCGATGTTGGGTGCTCCGGGTGCAGTATTTTTGGAATGGTAAGGAATGTTAGGAGAAGAGATGGCTTCCAGAATACTGACATCATCAGCAATAACCAGCTCGTGCGAACCGTTGCTGTGGGTAAAATAATAGTAGATGCCTTCCTGTTCAAATAGGCGGCTCAGGAAGTCAAAACTGTTTTCCTGATATTGGACACAAAAGCCCCTTGTACGATAGCTTTTTTGGCATTTTACTTGGAAAGGGAATCCGAACGGGGACAAGACTTCATCGGCAATATCCAGAACGGATTTATCGACAAATACTCTGCTGTCGGTATTTTGGGTGAGATACCACATAAACGGACGGGCTGTGCAGGTATAGGCATGATAGTCTTCTTCGTCTTCATCTTCGCCGATATAGCCGAAGTCGGTCACCAAACCGTTCAAATAACGCGGACTGCCTGCTTCTGTATCAATTTCCAATGTTATTGGTTGTCCGATAATATCTTTGCCTTGTAAATTGGAATCTTTGGAAACTAAAGTGATATTAAATTCGAAAAGGTTTGAAACAAATTCTGTTCCAAGCATTTTTTTGAATAATAGTTGTGATCCCAAAGGTGTATGAGCAACGACTGTTCTATTCATTTCGGGAAATTCCTTGTTTACATTAAAAGCCAATTTCGCTTCAGTGTCAGATTTTCTATTTTTCAATCACACACAGGACTGTGGCAGAAACTTGTTGGAATATGTGATTTCAGACGACCTGCTTACATTCGCACTACGACCTTCAAACGCACTGAAAATTCCTTAATTTATTTAAATTAAAGGGGTTGAAGGCTGTGGAAGTAGTAAATTCAAGCACAACGTTTTTGCCTTGGATGTTGTATTCGACAACGGTAGTGTTTCCTGTTTGACGAATGATTTTTCCTTTTTCAATCAGACGGAATATTGACCATGGTCCGGTTGAGCTGATACCCGCACTATTGATTTGCGGAGAGGAAACATCGATTTTTGCCAAGGCATTTTCTTCTTTTGAAGGCCAGGTAAAGGTTGCAGGATTGACTGGGCCATGACTGTATACATAGCTTTTCCCTGCATAAGAAACATTCACACTTTCCAGGCTAGAATCAAGGAGCAAGACCTTGACTGTAAAGTCAAAAGTAGGCGTTTCAGATCCTTTGTCGAAATATCCTTGTCGGATTGTTGCAATGTCGTTCAGTTTGGAAAAACGGTCTTTAAATGCGCTGTTTTTGGCCGTTAATGTTTCCAGTTTCTCTGAACGCGCCAATACGGCGGCCTCCCCTGACAAATTGGTAAACTTGCTGTACATGCCGTTTGGACCAAATATGTTGGTGAAGCTTTCCAAGGCAACATTGTTCTCAGAACCTCTATCAAAAGGGTAGCCCTGTTGATGTATTTCTTGGCAACTGTTTGTTACGGTTGCCAACTGTTTTTCCAAGGTGGACATGAGCTTTTCATCGACAATTTTGTCGGTGTTTTTCAAAATAATCTCAGAAAAACTGTCTAACATTGGGCGGAAGGGCATAGGAAGCCGGTTTACTTCAGCTTTGTATTTCACAAACGGATCATCAGGAGGTAAATCTACGCCTTTTTCAACTGCAACATTAACGGCAACCAAATAAACGTACAGATCATTAATGGCTTCAGTAACGCTGTTAATGGCCGGAGGTTGATCGTTTGTGGTTTCAGTTAAGCTATGGAAATCTGCAAAAGCATCATCAACAGGAGTGGCCAGTTTCAAAGCAGCCAATTCATTTTTCACATTGGCCTCTCCTTCAGCGTCTAAAAGCTTTGACAGACCTGCTCTATTTAACCAGTCGGCAATTTTGCTGTCTGCTTTATCGGTTATCTTTTTATCAATGGTAAGCGTCGTGTTGTCACTGATACCTTTGATAATGTTAACCAAGGGTGAATTTTTCTCTGACAAAAGCTTGGCAATCTGAATACTTTCTCGAGATGATTTAGGTACGACCAATGACAAATCAGACAAATAGTTATTCCATGCCTTGATGTAATTGCTGAAATAAAGCTTTTGAGCATCAGAAAGAACAGTAGCTTTGCTTTGGCTTTGTGAGGCATAGCTACCCAATACCCAGTTGTCTTCATTAAAAAATTGTTCTGCCGATTTAACCATGGCAGGTAATACTTTGGTAATGTAGGCTTCTTTGGTATAAATGAAGTTAATAGGCTCTTTTAAAGCTCTACCAGTTTTACGACGGAATAATAAGTGGCTTTGCACGCCGCCCATACTTGAAAGAGAAACAGGTGTGATTCCTTCTTTGCCTGAGAGAGTAACAGTATTGATGGTATCCTCCAGCACCATAGTTGCAATATCTCTTTGGGCAATTTCTTGTCTACGACGTTCAACCAATTCTTCATCATAGGGTACGCTAGGAGTAATGCTTTGCTTGGAAAGAATCTGGTTTAAAGCTTTTTCAACAGATTTTTTCTGTTGGTCGCTCATGCCTGAAGATTCTGCTTTAGACAAATTAGTCATCAGCCAGTTTTGCATAAAAGCGGCATCAAAATGGTCTTTGTCATACATCATCAGATAAGCTTTTAAAGCATTGTAGCCATTAACTCCGTCTGAGCCGCTGGTTGTACGCAGAAGTTCATCTAATTTAAAGCTAATCAAAGGCATCACGTTGTCTTGCAGGATTCTGCGGTAGGCAGATTCCCCTACATCTTCCATTTGCCCGCCTTGGTAAAGACCCATACGATAGCTGAGGGGAGGGGAAGACAGATCGGGAATCTCTTTGCTGCTGGTCGTATCTTTGACATTTTCTGCAAATGTTACCGCTTTAAGCAGATCGGGTGCTTCAGTGTATTGCTTGGCCTCTTGCCCCAGTTTGGTTGCTTTATCGCCAACCTGATCAAGATATGAGCGATTATTTGAGTAACTGTTTAGCATCATGGCTAAGCAAGCAGCAACTATGGTGACAATGGCTCCAATGCCTAACCAATAGAGCATTTGTTTTTTGACAAACCAAGATTTATTTTCTCCAGCCAAGTTTGCTTCGCTAAGGATAACGTCAGAAAACAGTCTGTTCAGGAAAAAGCTTCGTTCGTTATTTTGAGTTTTGGTTCGATCCGAATCCAAGTATTTTTTCGATAATTGGAAATCATTTTGCAATCCATCCAAGATAGGATTGAAATGTTGTCCCGTTTGGGTACCGCTTGAAAAATAAACACCTCTCCACGAAATAGGTTGCTCAAATTTCGAAGATTTAGATAACTCTTTAAATAGAGAAAGTACCGCTTGATTAAGACGTTCAAATTCTTCAGGAAAAGCAAAAGCTGCGGCTTTATCTTCAGAAGATTCCAATTGGTGAATAGTGCCCAGCATAGAGGAGCGCAATCTATCCACAACTTCTGATAAAGCGTTGGAAGCAGTGGCAATAGGAGTTTCCATTCCTTCCGTATCAGAAAGAGAAATTCCCAGATATTGATTTCTTTGTTCTTCAGTCAGATGATCAAAGAATTTGTCAAAACCATGCAGTAAATCCAGTTTGGTTATCATGAGATAAACGGGGAAATGTATACCTAATTTAGTATGCATCTCATGGATTCTTTTGCGAAGCTCTGCAGAAATTTCGGGAATATTGGTTTTACCTCCTAAAAGATCATCTACTCCTACGGTAACCAATACACCGTTGATAGGTTGTTTGGGGCGGTAACGCTTCAACAGAGAGACAAATTCTTCCCAGTCGCTGGAGTCTTTATTACTGTGGTTGTCATGTAAAGACAATCTGCCCGCAGTATCGAGAAGTACAATTTCATCCGATAAAAACCAATCGCAATCACGCGTTCCTGCCAAGCCACTTACAGATGTTCCTAAAGTGCTTTCTAGGGGGAAGTTGAGACCGGAACGTTTTAACGCTGTTGTTTTACCGGAGCCGGCAGCACCTAAAACAACATACCACGGCATTTGATAAAGATACTGACCTTCTTCCAATCTCGCCAATAAACTATTTTTAGATTTGGAGAATTTAGCGTTTTTCAGTACTTTATCCATTTCAGCAAACTGACGGCTCATTGAGCTAACATCACTTGCATTTTTTAAGATAGGTTCTTGCGCTGCGCGAATTTCCTTCAGTAAGGCAGCGTTGCGGCGTGACTCACGATATTGGCGAAATATAGCTTTAGCCAACCAAATGCCGACAATGGCGACACACACAGCAAGGCGAATGACCTTACTTTCTAAGGGACGAATTTCACCTATGGAAATCAGTGGGCCGATAAACCATACCAATATAATCAGACCGGCGATACCCAACATTACCCATAAAGAACGGGAGCCTAGAAAATAAAGAATTTTTTTCATATTTGTTTTTCCGTATCAATCCAATTTCAGATTATTGATGTGTATTTACATCACTGTTTGGCTGAGTAGTTGAAGTATTGGTTTTTACTTCCACTGCTCTCCCCAGTTTAGGGCCGGTTCCCGTTGTGAATAGGGTTATTTCAACTCTTCGGTTTTTAGCTCTATTTTCCAAAGTATTATTTGGCGCAACAGGATCGGTCGAGCCACGTCCTTCGGAACGAATACGTGTTCCACCATTTTTGATGTAATTCAATAAAATTTCTTTTACTGCATCTGCCCGAGCCTGAGAGAGATGCCAATTAGATGGGAAGTTCAGACTCTGAATAGGTTTATCGTCAGTATATCCGGTCACTACGATTTGTCCTTCTACGCTATCCAAAGCTTGGCTGACTCTAGCCAGGACAGGGTAATACTGGTCTTGGATTTGCGCTGAACCAGACTCAAAAAGACCATCACCTAAAATAGTAACCGTACTTCTATCTTGGAAGTCTTCCACAGAGACTAGCTTTCTGGCGATTTCATTTTCCAATAAAGGCCGTAACCGAATGGTGCCTTGTGTTTCTTGCTGTTTGGCTGTGACAGGAGGAAGTTTGAGATTGTTGACTTTTGTACTGGCGGTATCAAAATCATTACCTAAAGACCATTGCATAGCAAAGTAGCCTATTCCCAAGACAACAGCTCCTAAAACACCTACTACCCATAAAGGAATAGTAAGTCTCTGTTTTCTTTGGATGGTATTGGTAATAATTGGATTGTGTTTGAAAAGCTCAGCAGTTTGATCCGGCCGTTTGCTGTGAATTAAGGCAAGCAAGTCTCTCTTAATCTTGTCGATTTCGAGTTCGCCACTATTTAATACTTGATATTTGCCTTTGTAGCCGAATTGCAAACATAAGTACATGAACTCTAATAAATCAATATTTTTATCCGGATCCTGCTTTAGATTTTGAATAATCTCAAAAAAACGCTCTCCGCCCCATGTTTCGTCATAGAAAGATACTAACAGGCTGTTTTTGGACCAAGTTTCATCTGCCCAACCTGCCCGAACAGCCAATTCATCTACGAATGTACATAGGCAGTACTTTGCAGCTTGGATAGCGTCGTACCTTGCTCCATTTTTTTCAGCATTTTCTTCAAAATTATTGATTAGGATATAAAATTTGTTGATCAAACTGTCTGTAGACAATTGACTGGTAGTTTGCTGCATCGCATTGGCTAAGATAAAAACCGGTTTGGCAGCCTCAATCAAAGGGTTATAAATATTTGCGATGCTGTGTGCAGCATTATTCTGGTTATCCATAATGAAATTCCAAATTAAACCAAATTAACTTAAAGACTTAATTGCCCAAAATTCAACATCTAAATTCGGAAAATTACCGGCTAAATGGAAGGCCATGCCTGATGAAGTATCAAACATGTCCCACAGCTCGTGCTTTTTGTCCAATTCAAAATAGACATAACCGCTGTGGTATGGCAATTCTCTTGGCGCTACAGATAAAGCGTGTACCCTGATTCCAGGCAGGTGGTAAGCAACCAATTCTTTTACTTTTTCCACAGTACCTATTTTTACGACGCTTGGGATTTTTTGACGTAATGCTTCATTCGGCATATCAGCTTTGATAGCAAGAACAAATGAAGCTTTATCCAGTAGGCTTTGATCTGGCGTTTGAGCAACACGAGTCGCTTCATCACGCATATCGAGCGGAATTCTGATCGCACGTTGTTCAAGAACGATGGATAATGATTTACGCAAATTGAAAAATAACTTACCGAAACATGAGGCTAGGTCATTATGTTCATATACTGGGATATCACCTACTTTGCGAGAAGGCAGGAAGGTCATTAAATCAGCACATAGTTTGGATAAATTAATAAATAATTGTTCAGGGTGCGTTTGTCGGGCGCCTTCATTTTCGTGATGTAAATATGCGAGATATCGATTAATGGTTTGAAGCATCATGAAGTCCATAACTTCAACGGAGCCGCCAGTATTAGGATCGTTTACAGCATTAGCCAAGCTATTGCTTTTTTGCATCAATAAACCATAGATCTCTGAAATATAAGCCTTTAGATGCTGTTGCTTTTGGCTTCCGAGACAAGGCGGGATATATGATTCGTCTAGAATGATTTCAAAGTCCGCAGAGCTGGAACGGATGAGAGCAATAGGCAGGGCAGTTTGTCCGCTGGTTAAGTCGTTTTCTAAGACCAACATCGGATTAAGATCTGCCAGTGTTACTTGACGACCATCTAATTCAGTATTTGTAGTGTCTGCTAGAGTTTTATTAAAAGCTTTGTAGCGACATGAGTCTGAAGAATTCTGATTGGGAAAGTAAATCTCATTATTTACAGAAGAAGGCAGAGTAACAGCTAGGCAGATTTTGGTGTCTTTAATATTTGCAGGAACTTTTAGACTCAAATTTTCGAGTTGTTTTTGAGAGAACAAAAATACAGAACCATCGGGGAAAACACCTTCTGCTTCATTAATACCAATTACCCCTCGTTTGAGGCCGTCTGAATTTAATACCAGCGAAGAGAATCCCCAAAAATGCCCCTCATGAGAAACGGCTAATTGGCGTAAGCTGGATTCAAGATAACGTTCAAATTGCTGGAAATGCTGGGGGGTAATAAAGATACCCTCTGACCAGACTACTTTTGCTTCTATTGTCATGCCTTCATCCTTAATCTTTTAGTTATTATTTTTCTTCACGGAAAACGCCTTTACTAAGGTTGCTGCCGTATTTGCGCGCTTTTCCATTTTCTTTAATTTTTTTATCGTCAGGGTGCCGCTCTTTATATTCCTTTAACACGTCCTTCATTTCTGACTTTGATAATTGGGTTAATTTATTTTTGCCAACGTTTACATAGAAATAATTTTTACCAAATTGATACCATCGTTTCTTCTGCTTCAATAATACCAATTGCCATTGACTGTTATCCAAATCTCGATAACTCGCGACTACACCTAAATATTTCAGGTGGGAATCCATTTTAATCGGCAATATGGTAACCGTATCAGGATGCAGCATGAATTGGTTCTGCTGGATTAACTTCTCACCTAAATTTTCTTTGGCGTTGTTGGTAAGTTCAAAATAGTTTGATTTTTTGAACTCCCCATCAGAAGACAATTGATATAAATCCAATCTGATGGGAGAAGGCTGACCAACTATATTAGGATTTACATCAGGAGAAACTATGATTCGTACATCAATTTTTTCTCCACTTTCATCAGATTCTTTAGGCGGTTTATGATCGGAAGCGCATGAGCTTACCATTAAGGATATCATTAAGAATGATATATATTTTATTAGTTGTTTATGCATCTTAATTGCCTTCAAGTTTATCAATATTGATTACGTCTGACAACAAATACTTCACTCAGTCACACAATATATGACTACTATAGAAATAAATAGGTTTGTTATAATTGATTAGAAATACTAAATTTTTTTAATATTATCTAAAATTATAAAGCATTTTTCTTGCGAGGTTTATATTTATATTGATAAGTAAAGTCATGATTACTTGCATCAATATTTACGCTTAAAATTTGTTTGCCTTGAGTTGCAGAAGTAAGCAGTTCCCGACTGATTTGCGGTAGAACCGTATTGGTCAGAATCGCATCAATCATGCGACCACCTGACTCAACTTCTGTACAGCGCGAAGTAATCAGCTTGAGCACTTCAGGCGTGTAGTGCAGGTCGATGCCGTGATTATCTTTAATTCGATCTACAATACGGCCTAATTGCAATTCCACAATTTTTGAGAGCATATCGTCAGATAGCGGATAGTAAGGAATCACCTGCATACGGCCTAATAGCGCGGCAGGGAAGGTTTTCAACATAGGAGCACGCAAGGCTTTGGTTAAGCCTTCCGGAGTAGGCAGCATTTCAGGGTCGTCACACATATCCATAATCAAATCTGTGCCCACATTGGTGGTCAGGATAATGATGGTATTTTTGAAATCGATATAACGACCTTCGCCATCTTCCATCCAGCCTTTGTCGAATACTTGGAAAAAGATTTCATGCACATCTGGATGTG
>ENA-OWLZ01000440-OWLZ01000440.1-metagenome-genome-assembly--contig:-NODE-440-length-11484-cov-6.874617_pt1 | contig 11484 bp, 6 predicted proteins | sample MGYA00245341_ERZ651117 | MGnify/ENA primary metagenome ERZ651117 (study PRJEB26857, sample SAMEA4031763) | metagenome | biome: human; feature: oral; material: saliva | place: Philippines | collected 2014 | study... | reverse complement strand
AGACCATAGAAAACCGTCCGTAAAATAGGAGAAAACGCAAAAAAAATTACACAAAAATAGTAAGAACAACTATAAGAAATCATCTCCTTTACCCTTGTGTAGGATAAATAAGACAACACAGAAAAGCCTTATAGAACTCACTAAATAACATTGTTGAAATTAGATGATAGTCAGATAATATCATTATAAGCACATATCACTATCAACTAATCAATAGAATATATTGTAAAAGTTCATGACCAGCATTAATGTTAAGCCATCAGTTTCCTTATGTAAGGCTATTATCCTAATCTGACGAAGTCCTAACACGTATATTATCAACAAATAGTTCTATAAATATTAGACAACAGCTACATCTATAAAAGGCATAAAAAGAATTTCTCTTTATGTGATGTATTACACATCAACATAAAGAGAAACTATTTAAATCACTACAAAAAATAACCTTCCTAACGATGAAAAGGGACTTTTTAGTATTGCTTTCGCCTAATTACTTCTTCCTTTTAATAACGTAATCAAGGTAAGCCTGCAGCGAAGAACGAATACTTTCACTCTTCACATACTTATCAATGAAAGTCTGAGCTTCAGCATGGAAATCCCACATTCGACGCTCCGCATACTCAATACCCCCATTTTCTTTCGCAAAACTCACCATTTTGTCGATTTCATCGCGTGTCACTTCACGTGACTTAACTTTACGAGCTAAATTTAACATATCCTCGTTTTTTGTCGAATTCAACGCATATATAATAGGTAGGGTAAGCTTCCCTTCCGCCATATCATTTCCCGTAGGCTTACCAATCTCAGCCTCAGAGTCATAATAATCAAAGATATCATCACGAATCTGGAACACTATTCCGAGGTGTTTACCAAATAGTCTTGCAGCTTCAACCTCCTCTTCAGAGGCATTGGCCGACTCAGCCCCGATAGCAGCACACGCTTCAAAAAGCGCAGCCGTCTTACGTTCAATAATCTTATAGTAGACCTCCTCCGTGATAGCCTTACTCTGAATATTCGAAAGCTGAAGAATTTCTCCGTCACTCAACGTACGTCCTAACTCTGCTAAACGACGTACGATAATCTCAGCATGCGTGTAACTAACATGTAACAAGGCCGTTGAGAGAACATAATCACCCACCAATACAGCCACCTTATTATCATAGTCAGCATTCACACTTGCCTGTCCCCTGCGTGCATCAGCTTCGTCGACAACATCGTCATGAACAAGTGATGCTGTATGCAAAAGCTCCAATCCCACAGCTGCATGCTGTGTTGCTTGAGAGACCTTACCAAAGTTCTTAGCCATCAGGAGGATGAGAATAGGACGCATACGCTTCCCAGCACGTTGCTTAATATGGTTAAGTACCGTCTGCAACAAGCCATCCTCATGGTCGAGAGCATGATTGAAAAGGTCGATGAAATCGGCTAATTCTGTCTCAATTGGCTGTTTTATGAGTGAAAGAGTATCCATTTTTGACTTGAAATTTGATACAAATTTACTCATTTTATCGGAGATTATGGAAGAAAATTAGTAATTTTACAGCATAAACAGAATAATTAGTTATGTCGAAACTCTTTCTTATTGATGCCTACGCGCTCATCTATCGTTCCTATTACGCATTCCTTAGGAACCCTCGTATAAACTCGAAAGGACTAAATACATCCGCTATCATGGGCTTTTGTAACACACTTAATGAAGTGCTTACAAAGGAGAGTCCAACGCATATCGGTGTAGCCTTCGACCATGGAAAGACTTTCCGCCATGATGCCTTCCCTGAATATAAGGCACAACGAGAGGAGACACCAGAGGACATCAAGCTCTCTGTGCCTCTTATCAAGCAGATACTTGAAGCGATGCACATCCCTATTCTACAGGTAGATGGCTTTGAGGCTGATGATATCATCGGTACTGTAGCAACACGTTTTGGCTCCGATGGAATCGAGACTTTTATGCTCACGCCCGATAAGGACTATGGTCAACTCATCGGTCCTAACGTCTTTATGTATCGTCCTCGCCATGGTGGCGGCTATGAGATAATAGGAGAAAAAGAGGTAGGAGATAAGTATGGCATCCCTACCCCAGCCCAGGTCATCGACCTCTTGGCGTTGATGGGCGACACAGCCGACAACTTTCCAGGTTGTCCGGGCGTCGGTGAAAAAACAGCAGCCAAGTTAATTAATCAGTTCGGAAGCATTGACAACATGCTTCAACACACCGACGAGATAAAAGGTAAACTACGTGAGAAAGTAGAGAATGCCGTTGAAGACATAAAGATGTCTAAGTTCCTCGCCACGATTCGAACTGATGTTCCGATGCAACTCGATTTAGATGAACTCAAAGTAGAGCAACCCGACGAGGCTAAATTGCGTACAATATTTGAAGAGTTAGAGTTTAGGACACTTATTAACAAGTTTCTTAACAAAGGTGAAGTAAAGTCAAAAACCAACAACAATCAGCTTGATTTATTTGCAGAAAACACGGCCAATGAGTCAAGTGAACCCAAATTTGCGAAATATGAGAGCATAAAAACAACTCAACATGAGTATCAACTCATTGAAAATGAGGGTGAATTACGTCAGCTATGTGACTTTTTTCTTACAAAAGAGTTTGTTAGTATAGACACAGAAACGACCTCAACCGATACTATTAGCGCCGAATTAGTAGGTTTAAGTTTCTCAGCTGAAGAAAGCAAGGCATTTTATGTCCCCGTACCAGCCAATTACGAAGAAGCGTTAAAAGTCATTCAAATATTCAAACCGCTATATGAGAGCGACAAAATCATGAAAATTGGGCAGAACATCAAGTATGACTATGAAGTGTTAACCCGATATGGCGTGACCATTCAAGGTAAGATGTTCGACACGATGATTGCCCACTACCTCATCCAACCAGAGTTACATCATAACATGGACTATCTGGCTGAGACCCTACTTGGCTATCAAACGATACACATAGAAGAGCTGCTCGGTCCAAAAGGAAAGAAGCAGAAGAACATGCGCGACCTCTCCCCTACTGACATTTATGAGTATGCTGCGGAGGACGCAGACATCACCTTGCGACTGAGAAACGTACTTGAGCCTCGATTAAAGGAGCTTGGCGTCGAAGAACTCTTCTGGAATATAGAGATGCCATTGGTTCGAGTGTTAGCAGACATGGAACTAAATGGTGTCTGCTTAGACACAGAAGCACTGCAAGACACGTCAAAGATTTTCAATGAACGTATGAGAGAATACGAGCAGGAAATATACAAGGAGGCCGGTGAAGAGTTCAATATCTCAAGTCCAAAACAAGTGGGTGACATCCTCTTTGGTAAGTTGCAGATTATGGACAAGCCTAAGAAGACAAAAACAGGACAATACGTAACGAGTGAGGAGGTGCTTCAGAGTCTTGAAAACAAAAGTCCTATCGTACGTAACATCCTTAATTACAGAGGGATGAAGAAACTCCTCAGTACGTATATTGACGCACTTCCAAAGTTGATAAACCCACGTACAGGACATATCCACACATCGTTCAATCAAGCACTCACCGCTACTGGACGTCTCTCATCAAGCGACCCAAATCTACAGAATATCCCAGTACGCACGGATGATGGTAAGGAGATACGTAAGTGTTTCATCCCAGAAGAGGGTTGTCTGTTCTTTTCAGCAGATTATAGTCAGATTGAGTTACGTATCATGGCCCACCTTTCTGAGGACGAAAACATGATGGAGGCCTTCCGTGAGGGACATGACATCCATCGTGCAACGGCTGCAAAAATATGGCATGAGGACATAGATAAGGTCACTGACACACAGCGAAAGAAGGCAAAACAAGCCAATTTCGGTATTATTTATGGTATCACCACCTACGGACTTGCCCAACGCATGGACATCTCAAATGCTGAGGCAAAAGACCTCATACAAGACTACTTCCGCACATTCCCAAAGGTTCAAGCCTATATGGAACATGCGAAAGAGGTGGCAAGAGCCAAAGGCTATGCCGAAACACTCTTCCATCGTCGCCGCTATCTGGCTGATATCAACAGCCGTAACGCCACTGTCCGCGGGTTTGCTGAGCGTAATGCCATCAACGCACCGATACAGGGAACGGAGGCAGACATCATCAAAGTGGCAATGGTACGCATCTGGGAACGCTTTAAGAAAGAAGGAATCCGCTCAAAGATGATTCTTCAGGTGCATGATGAACTTAACTTCTCCGTCTACCCAGAAGAGCGCGAACAGGTGGAGCGCATTGTCATTGAAGAGATGCAGAACGCCTATCCGCTGAACGTCCCACTGATAGCTGATGCCGGATGGGGCAAAAACTGGTTAGAAGCACATTAAAAAGAAAAGGCCTCCCCTTGTCCCTCTGAAGGAAGGGGGAGGCTTACAAAAAGAGGTATAAGGAGTATATAGGAAATCAAATAATACCTCTTTTATAGACTATAATATGTATAATAATAGACTATAATAGTCAACTAAGCATAAAGAAAAGGCTTTATTACGTCCTTATAAAGCATCCCCATGAGTGCTGATAAGGCCTATTAGATAGCTAAAAGATAGGCTATACCGTCGCAAAAGAAAAGGATTAAGACCCTACCCTACCCCTTTCATCGGATTTTCTTCATGACAAGAAAGAATTATTTTCACGACAAGAAATATTTATTTTCATGAAGAAAAATATTTTTTTTCATGAAAATAAATTAGAGAGAGGGGCTAAAAGATGAGAATAAAGGAGGACGAAAAGTCATCTTACTAATCATGCACAGAATACAAGGAAAGGGCCATCATGCAGCTTAAAAGCAGTGTTAAAATATAGAAAAAGGCTACTCGTTTAGCTTTTTTGGCGTAATTTTGCAATTTAATCAACCAGAGAAATTGAATGAGTCTTACTAATATAGTAAACAAGTTGTACTTCCATCCGCGACGTAAGGAGCTTGAGCACTACCTCACGGATGGAGAGGCTATCCAGCGGGAAGTCATGCAATACCTCGTTGAACGAGCCAAAGACACCGAATACGGACGCAAACATCTCTTCTCAACGATAAAGTCATACGAAGATTTCACACAGAACATTCCAGTCAACACATACGAGGAATTGAAGGGTGACATCGACCGTATGCGCCATGGAGAACGCAATATTCTATGGCCAGGACAGGTGAGATGGTATGCTAAGTCATCTGGTACAACAAACGATAAGAGTAAGTTCATTCCCGTTTCTCACGAAGGATTACAGACCATTCATTACCAAGGAGGAAAGGACGTTATCGCTTACTACCTTAGTAATCACCCAGAGAGTAGACTCTTCAACGGTAAGAGTCTTATCTTAGGTGGGAGCCATTCTCCAAACTACAACTTATACAACTCACTTGTAGGCGACCTAAGTGCTATCCTCATAGAGAACATCAATCCACTCGCAAACCTGTGTCGTGTACCTAAGAAATCAACAGCTTTACTGAGCGATTTCGAGGTGAAACGCGACCGAATTGCACAGGAGACTCTCAAGCAGAACGTAACCAATCTATCTGGTGTTCCGTCTTGGATGCTCTCTGTCATAGTACGTGTTCTTGAATTGAGTGGTAAACAACACTTAGAAGAAGTATGGCCTAATTTAGAGGTGTTCTTCCATGGTGGCATAGCCTTCACACCCTATCGCGAACAGTATGAACAGCTCATTACCAAGCAAGGGATGAACTATATGGAGACATACAATGCCTCTGAGGGCTTCTTTGGAATACAGGATGACCCAACAGACAGCAGTATGTCGCTCATGCTCGACTATGGCGTATTCTACGAGTTCTTGCCTATGGACGAGTTTGAGAGCGAACATCCTAATATCATCCCACTGTCGGGTGTAGAGATAGGGCGCAACTATGCGATGCTGATTAGTACTGCTTGTGGACTTTGGAGATACGAGATAGGAGACACAGTACAGTTCACTTCGACCAATCCTTATAAGTTTGTTATCACCGGAAGAACCAAGTATTTCATCAATGCCTTTGGTGAAGAGCTCATCATGGACAATGCCGAGAAGGGTCTCGAAGCCGCTTGCAAGGCCACTGGCGCACAGCTATCTGACTACACAGCAGCCCCAATGTATATGGATGCGAAGGCTAAATGTCGTCATCAGTGGCTCATTGAGTTTGCGAAAGAACCCTCTTCACTTGACGAGTTTGCTAAGGTTCTTGATGATAAACTACAAGAGGTTAACTCAGACTATGAGGCGAAACGTTTTCATAACATTACCCTTCAACCACTTGAGATAATAGTTGCACGCAAGGATCTCTTCAATGACTGGCTCAAAATAAAGGGTAAGCTCGGTGGTCAACATAAGATTCCACGCCTTTCAAACAGCCGTAACAACCTTGAAGAACTACTGAGTATGAACCAGCAAAAGACTACAGAGTAAAAAGGATAAAACAACCTTTATGAGGTAAAAAGCAAAAGGGTAAACAAGTAAAACCAGCGATATGAAGAAACAACAACAGAGATATTGCCAAGAAGTTATGGGTGGAAGGGATGGCCTTTCAGCTAAGGTTAGTCCTTACCTTGCGGTGTTCTACCAACCAAAGGTTTTACTTCTTTTCCTTTTTACCATACTCCTTTTGACACTGTCGTCCTGTGCGAAGATGAGACAACCAGATGGTGGATGGTACGATGAGACCCCTCCAAGAGTGTTGGCTGCCTCCCCCTCTGAACGAGCAACTGATGTAAACAGTAAGAAGGTGAACATCTATTTCAACGAGTTCATCAAGTTAGACAACGCATCTGAGAAGGTTGTCGTATCGCCTCCACAGATAGAAGCACCCGAGATAAAGGCTACAGGAAAGCATATCACAGTGAGTCTGCAAGACAAGCTACAGCCAAACACCACCTACACCATCGACTTCTCTGATGCTATCTCAGACAATAACGAGGGCAATCCATTAGGGAATTACACCTACAGCTTCTCTACTGGCGATCATATTGATACCCTTGAGGTGTCTGGCTACGTGTTAGAAGCAGAGAACCTGGAGCCTGTAAAGGGTATTCTCGTGGGTCTTTACAGTAATCAGAACGACTCTGCTTTCGAGAAACTACCTATGCTTCGCGTCTCACGTACCGATAGTCGTGGTCGCTTCAGCATACGAGGTGTTGCCAAGGGAGACTACCGCATTTACGCTTTACAGGACATGGACGGTAACTATAGGTACAATCAAAAGAGCGAGAAATTGGCCTTCACGCCCGAAGTCATTATGCCTTCATGGAAGCCAGACATACGACAAGACACACTCTGGATTGACTCTTTGCATATTAAAGACATCAAACAGGTGCCTTACACCCATTTCCTTCCAGACGACGTAGTACTGAACTCGTTCACAGCTACACAGACTGACCGTTTCTTCCTCAAGTCTGAACGCAAGGAGCCAAACCACTTCACGCTCTTTTATAGCTATGGTGATGCCGACCTCCCGCAGCTTAAAGGACTCAATTTCAATGCTAAAGATGCCTTCATAACAGAGCCAAGTCTGAACCAAGACACCATCATCTATTGGCTTCGTGATACGGCCCTTGTCAATCAAGACACGCTGCGAATGCAGATGACCTATAACATGACGGACAGTATGGGTAAACTTGTGCCTAAGACAGACACGCTGGAGATACTCTCAAAGGTGTCCTACGCAAAGCGTCTGAAGCGTCAACAAGAAGAGTACGACAAGTGGTTTAAGAAGCAGGAGAAGGCCAAAGAACGTGGAAAAGACTTCCAAACGGCTATGCCGGTCACACCTTTAGAGGTAAGATACAACGTCTCCTCGCAAATGGACCCAGACCAAAACCCAACGTTCGAGCTCCCTACTCCACTTGAAAAGACCGATACCTCCAAGATACATCTCTATGAGAAGATAGACTCTATGTGGTATCGAGCGAAATACAGCTTCGGTGCCGAACCTGGTAGACCACGGTTAATGAAACTCGTCAGCACCTGGGATCCGGGTCATGAATATAGTCTTGAGGTCGACTCAGCAGCCTTCACAGATATCTATGGTAAGGTGTCTGCAAAGTATAAACAGGGCATCCGTATCCCGTCAATAGACGAGTATGGCACGTTGATGATGACCTTACAGGGCATGGAAGGTAAGAATTGCCTATTGCAACTACTCAATGAAAGCGACAAGCCTGTGAAGGAGACGTATGCAAAGAACAATCAAGCGACCTTCCACTACGTAAAGCCTGGGGTCTACTACCTACGTGTCATCGTCGATGAAAACGACAATGGTAGATGGGATACAGGTGATTATGCGACCCAGCGACAGCCCGAAGCCGTCTATTACTACCCCAAGTCTATCGAGTGTAAGGCCAAGCGTGACGTACAGGGTACGTGGAATCCGCGTCTACTCCCACTCTACAAGCAGAAGCCGGGAGCCATAACAAAGCAGAAAGCTGATGCCCAGCGCAAGATAAAGAGGCGTAATGCCGAACGCGCTCGCAGCCTTGATATCCCACTACCTGCCGACCTCATCAACACAGCTCATTAGAGACAATAGAAATAATAACGCACGAAACGCAGGTTTATCACAACCTATCAATACCCATAAACGCCCTCGTCTATCCCCTACACTATTAAGTTTTAGGGTCGACGAGGGCGTTTTTAGTCCTTATATATGCCCCTGTGTAATGGTCAAACCAATTATCTACATATCGTCCAAAGATAAACAACCAAGACTTAACTTATAGGTCCGAAGCTCTGAACAGTTCTGCAATAGATTATCTACCTTAGCCCGAAGGATAGCCTCGTCATATTTGTTAGCATTGCGTTTCACCTCATACACCCATGCAACCTTATCTATTTCGTTCACTGCAATAAGGTCTATTTCATTCTCGCCCTTGCGGTCCCAGTACTTTCCTATCCGTGTATAATCACCTGTCTCACGCAGTTTACGCTCAAAATACCTTTCTAACATGAAGCCTTCAAGCATGTTGATATCACGTTCGATAAGGCGTGCAAGTTGCTTCAAAGCACCATTCTCAACGAAAGCCTGATACTTGAAGAAGAAACGAAACCACAATGTAAGGAAATTATCGCATAGTGTGTAGCGCACTTTCCGAGAATTACTCTTTGCGAAAATAGGCTGATGACGTTCTATCAAACCATAATACTTCTCCAGTCGTTCAAGGTAGCTTCCAATGCCACTGGCCTCCATTCCGATCTTATTCTCTATCTCTTTACGCGTAAGTTGACCCTCAGATATACAAATAAGAATAGAAAAGTAAATGGAGTAATCAGCCCCAAACTCCTCTATTAAAACGTTCTTACCCTCATTGATAAAAGGCGAATTGACCTCCGTAAGCATACTGTATATCGACTTTCTTACCGTCCGCTTGTTATCCATCAGTAAACTGATATACCATGCTACCCCACCCGATACAGTGAAGAGTGCCAACAAGTCCTCTGAAGTATAGGATGGATTAAAGTCACGAAGAATCTCCTTTAAGGTGTCAGTAGTAAAAGGCTGCAGATTTATAATGCGTCCTGCACGTGAGAAAAGTGGCTCCTTACTATCCTCAAATAGCTTATGCATCATCGAATAAATCGAACCACTAACTATCAAATTAAGGTGACTTCCACCCTTATTCAAGTCCCACTCACGTTGTAACTCACTGAATATAGAGGAATTAACACGCCCGAAATCCTGAAACTCATCGATGATTAAAGTGAAAGCACGTGTCTTAGACAATTCCATCACATGATGAAAGAGCTTTGAAAAAGATGTATATCGTCCAATAGGAACCTGCAGTGTCTCTTCTATCACAGCACGAAAATCATCACACAACAGTGCTTCCGACTTACGTGCCACAAAGAAATAAAGCAGCATAAGGCGCTCTCCACTCTTCAAGGCAAGCTCGGTCTTGCCAATACGTCTACGACCAATCAGCACCGTCATTTGGGCCTCTTGGTGGCTCAATAGCTCTACATCAGAGAGCAGTTTTAGCTCATTTATTCTATCATAAAACCTCATAAACATTCCTTTTTAGTAATAGCTATTACCGTAATAGTCATTACTTTATTTTGCAAAGATACTCTCTTTTATTGATAAAAGCAAGTAAATCAGTTACTTTCAACCCTCATCAATATTGCATACAAGTATCAATAAACACCTCGAAATAGGCTTTTAGGTGTGATAAAAGTAAGGTAAATAACCCATAAGATTTCTTTTCATGGATTTATTTTCATGAAAAAAAATATTTTTCTTCATGAAAATAAATATTTCTTGTCATGAAAATAATTCTTTCCCTTCATGAAAATAATTCGATAAAGCGTATCAGTTCAAGTTTATATCACACTGTTCGGCTATTGAGTAAACAGGGGGAAAGAGACATCAAAAGACCTATAAGGAGTGCTTAGGAAGCCAAAGAATAAGACAGACAACACTCAATAGAAACCATTAACATGGCGTTAAAAATAGAGAAACAACAACATATCCGTCCTTGTCAAGTGTTACCAAGAAGATAGCATACATACGAAGATTGCGATTTTCAGCTTTCTTTTGTCTTATTTCAAGCGTTTTATCTGTTCGCCTTCAGCATACCAAACACCATCACAACCGGTTTTCTCAGCCTTTGGAAGCAAAGATTTCAACTACTTTCTGTTTGTTATCTCTTCATTAAAAAGGAGCTAATGCCTCTTTCCTATCATAAATGATAAGTAGCGATAGACGATTGCAACAATACAGCTTGCCACTACGCAGACCAAAGCATAGGCTATCAGCACACTATAATAAGCTCCATGATAGCCTAAACCCACCTTCTCAAGTGCTAAAGATAAGCAAAGGGGAACACCTCCACAGACGAAATAATAAACAATACTATGCGCTCCAACCCACTCTAAAGGCTTACATCTTGGCAGTAGCTTACAAACATTGACAAGTAAGAAAATGCTCGTCAACATATCAAGAAAGAATAGGACATAAGAGTCTATACTCAATGGGTATATCATCGTATTTACCCCTTTGCACGTTGCATAACCTTTTATTACTATAAGAAATATAAAGAGAAATGATGTATATAATGGTGTGTTGATACGATTGAAAACTACTTTTCGACGATGACAAAACCACCCGATATAAAGGAAAAGGACTGCTTGCAATGCATTGTTAATACACTAGGGATAATCTGTGGATTGTTTCGTTAAAAGTACCGAACCAGCAAAAGCACAAAAAGAGAGAATGAATAAGGGTATAACTTTTCCACGAGTTATCCACAAAAAAAGGCTGAAAACAACTTCAGAAACTACCAAAGCAGCAATAAACCAAGAGGCCCTGCCTGTCAAGATAGGTAATAATAAACTCTCCCAGTCTATACTATGACCATGTATAAAGGCTTTCGGAAGTGCCAAAACTATGGTAAAGAGAAAATAAGGGAGAAGCAAACTACGTCCTATTGAAACCATCTTACACCTCAAAGAAAAACCTTGCTGTTTGTACATTAGGTATCCTGACAGAAAGAAAAAGACGATTAGAACAT
>ENA-OWLZ01000439-OWLZ01000439.1-metagenome-genome-assembly--contig:-NODE-439-length-11490-cov-4.138260_pt1 | contig 11490 bp, 7 predicted proteins | sample MGYA00245341_ERZ651117 | MGnify/ENA primary metagenome ERZ651117 (study PRJEB26857, sample SAMEA4031763) | metagenome | biome: human; feature: oral; material: saliva | place: Philippines | collected 2014 | study... | reverse complement strand
CGAGAGGAATTAATCGCTTCAAAGGATTGCTACTTAGTCTAGAGTTTGCAAAAGAACACGGCGAAGCAATTGAAGACTTTACAGTGTTTGCTAACTGGTGCAATCATACTACTTCTCTTTCCAATCAATCACTGGAAGAGGAGATTGCAAAGCATAATGATCCTGTTCTAGTGAAGGCGCTCGAGTGGAGTAAGGCTGTAAATCATGGCATTGAAACAGAACTTGTTGGCGAAGACAAACCTTTTGAAGGAGTGAAAAGTGCTTTAGAAGAAATTAGTAAAGTAGCACAGATTGCGATTGTTTCTTCTGCTAATAGCGAAGCGGTTAATAGCGAATGGAAACGTCATGGGTTAATGCCATTTGTTTCAGAATTCTTCGGACAAGAACGAGGAAGTAAAGCAGCAGCGATTAAAGAAATCAAGTCTCTCGGATTTGAAAAAGAGAAAATCTTAATGATCGGAGATGCACCTGGAGATTTAGACGCTGCAAAAGTTAATGAAGTACATTTCTATCCAATTTTATTTGGAAAAGAAAAAGAGTCGTGGGAAACGTTAGTCGCAAAAGTTCTTTCAGAATTTATTAACGGACATTATGACGACAAAGTGTATCAAGCAATTTATCATCATCATTTATCACAATTTAAATCATAAAAAATAAGGAGTTATTCAATATGGAAAACACAGGAATTCATAGAGCGAAAACGTGGCAAATTGCGTTATTTGCTTTAAATAATACATCGACAAACTTATGGCTACTTCTTTTGAACTTCGTTGCCTACTATTTAACAGGTTACGTTGGGGTAGCGGTTGTAATGGCTACTTCTGTAATGACATTTATGCGTATTTGGGATGCGATTACAGACCCAATCGTTGGTTATATTGTAGACAAAACAGATGGAAAATTTGGTAAAAACCGTCCGTTTATGGCGGCTGGTAACATCGTGTTACTAATCACTACTTTCTTAATGTTCTTTACAACTCACCATTTACCAGAACAATTTAGATTCATTTATTTCTTAGTGATTTATTTAATCTATATCATCGGTTATACATTACAAACTGTTGTAACTAAATCAGCTCAAAGCTGTTTAACAAATGATCCTAAACAACGTCCAACATTTGGTATTTACGACGGTATCTTTAATGCTACATTATTCGCGTTAGTACCAGGTTTTGTGGCTCAATTCTTAGTACCAAAATATGGCGGATTTACTGCTGAATTATTCCAAGAATTATGGATTTATATCGCTCCTGTTACTGTAATCTTCACTTGGTTAGCAATCTTTGCTATTAAAGATAAAGACCGTACTGAATTCTTTGGTACTGGTGAGCCAGTTAAAGTTACTTTTAAAGACTACTGGGATGTGCTAAAAAATAACCGTGCTATCCAAATGTTAGTAGTATCAGCATCAACGGATAAATTAGCTTCTATTGTTACTTCTAATGCTACGGTATCTGTAATCATCTTCGGTATTGTAATTGGGGACTATAAATTACTTAATACCTTTAACCAATATACATTGATTCCTAAGATTTTAATTATGATTCTTGGAGTTAAATTTATCGCTCAAAAACTAGGACAAAGAAAAGCGTTATTATGGGGATCAATTGCAGGGATTGTTTTAAATGCGCTAGTATGGGCATTGTTCTACGTAGGAGATCCAACCACATTCTCTCTACCTGGAGCTCAAAGTTTTGTAGGATTTAACTTCTTTACAATTGCTTTCGTAACACTATACATCTTAGCGCAAGGTGCAAATAGTTTAGCAGGAACAATGGTAATTCCTATGACAGCCGACTGTGCGGATTACGAAGTATATCGTTCAGGACGTTACGTTCCTGGCTTGATGGGAACATTATTCAGTTCGGTAGATAAAATTATCTCTGCATTCGGTGCATCCCTTGTAGGTATTTTATGTGCTTCAATTGGATTTACTGAAAAATTACCAACAGTAGATACACCATATTCAGATGATTTAAAATTCATTGGATTAATCATGTTCTCTGGGTTCATTATCTTTGGATTTATCTGTAATGTAATTGCTATGAAATTCTACCCATTAAACAAAGAGAAAATGGAAGAAATTCAAAGTGAAATCGCTCGTATTAAAGCTGAAACATTAGCAAAACAAAAAGCATAATTAATCAACGCTCCGTAGGCTATATAGTTTACGGAGCGTCATTATAGGAGGAAGTAAAATGGCAAGATTAGTAGATTTATCAAAAAAACCTTACAACTTAAACCCAAATCAAATTGAATGGGTTGAGTCAACGATTAAAGCTATGACGGATGAAGAAAAAGTGGGGCAATTATTTACAAACCTATTTTTCTTTGGAGGAGATGCTTTTAGTGGGAATAACTTAAGCAACAAAGAAATTCTTGAAAAATACCATATCGGTGGTGTTCGATATATGAACGGTAGCCCAGAAGATGTTCAGGGATTGATTAATGATCTTCAATCTCAAACAAAGATTCCATTATTAGTGGCTGCAAACTGCGATTCAGGTGGTGACGGTGCCGTTAAAGGTGGTACTTATATTTCTTCTGGCGCGCAATCCGAAGCAAGTCGTGATACATGGGTTCCTTATCATGCAGGACTCGTATCTGCTCGTGAAGAAACGGCCCTTGGGGTAAACGTAAACTTTGACCCTTGTGTGGATATTTTACAAAACTGGAGAAATACAATCGTTAACACTCGTGCATACGGTACAACTGCTGAAGATGTCATTAAATATACAAACGCATATGTAGAAGGATTGAAATCTGAAAGAGAAGTCGTTTGCTGTGTGAAACACTTCCCTGGAGATGGAACTGAAGAACGTGACCAACACTTAATTTTAGGTGTGAATGAACTTTCAGTAGAAGAGTGGGAAAATTCTTTCGGTAAAGTATATCGCAACCATATCGAAAACGGTGTTGAAATGATTATGGCTGGACATATTGCGTTACCTGAATATCAAAAAGCGCTTCGTCCAGGCCTTGAAGATAAAGATGTTATGCCAGCAACACTTGCTGAAGAGTTAATTCAAGACTTGCTAAAAGAAAAATTAGACTTCAACGGAATGGTGATTACAGATGCTAGCCACATGTTAGGGATGACAAGTGCGATGCGTCGTGAGGATTATGTTCCAGGAGCCATTGCTGCAGGCTGTGACATGTTCTTATTCTTCAACAATATGGAAGAAGACTTTAACTTTATGTTAAAAGGGTATCACGATGGAGTCATTACTGAAGAACGGATGACGGATGCATTACGACGTATTTTAGGATTGAAAGCTAAATTAAATCTTCCTGAAAAACAAGCAAATGGTACATTGTTGAAAGATAAGAAAGAGTTAGAAGTGATTGGTTGCACTGAACACCTAGAATGGCAAAAAGAAGCAGCTGACCGTGGAATTACTCTTGTTAAAGATACACAACAAAATTTACCAATTAATCCTTTAGATCATAAACGTGTACGTTTGTATTACTTAGATGGTGAAAAAGGTGGAATCATTGCGAATGATGATTCAGTATTAAACCGTTTCGTCGATGAATTAACAAGTCGTGGATATGAAGTAACCGTTAATGATGGAAATAGTCGTATCAAAGGGCGTACACTAGAGTATAGAGATACAGTTGATTTAGCGTTAGTAGTTGCAAATGTGATTGGTTATGGGGCACAAAACAACTACCGTATTCAATGGAAGACAGCCATGTCGAATGAAGTTCCTTGGTATGTACATGAAGCACCAACTGTATTTGTATCAACAAACTTTACAACTCATTTACATGATGCAACAATGGTTAAAACATTTGTTAATGCTTACCACGGAAATGAGAATACAGTTAAAGCTGTCATTGATAAGCTTGAAGGGAAATCTGAATTCAAGGGAACTCCTAATGAGCTAGTGTGGACAGAAAAATGGCAAGCTAAATTATAGAAAGAGGGATGGTTCATGTTATTTCCAATTTTAAATGCAAAGAGAAAACGTTATTCGTTAGATGGAATTTGGAACTTTAAACAAGGTGAATACGATCCAGGAGTGGATGCACGACTTTCTGCGGAAGACTTAATGGTAGTGCCAAGTTCATTTAATGATGTAGCTGTGGAATCTGAAAAAAGATATTTTATTGGAGATAACTGGTATGAACGTACTTTTGCGGTACCTTCTTTCGAATCAGATGAAGAATTAGTGCTTCGTTTTGGTTCTGTAACACATCAAGCAAGAGTTTATGTGAATGGTCAATTATTAGGAAAACATATTGGCGGATTTACACCATTTGAAGTTCGTATCCCTGAGGATTTGACAACTGGAAAAGAATTGTTAATTAGTGTTTGTGCCAACAATATTTTAGATCATACTACTTTGCCAGTCGGTAACTACTCTGAAGAAGTATTGCCGGATGGTTCTGTGAAGAAGAAAGTTTCAGAAAACTTCGACTTTTTTAACTATGCTGGGATTCAACGTCCGGTTCAATTATTAGTCCTTCCTAAAGCGCGTATCGAAGATATTGTAGTGACTTACGATGTTCATGAAAATGATGCGACTGTGAAGGTGGCGGTGGAGCATACGGCTAATGGTGGAAATGCAAAAGTAACACTCTTAGACGAAAACGGTGAAGTTGTGGCAAAAGGTGAAGCTGGATCTGAACTAGAAATTGCCAATGTTCGTCGCTGGGAAGTATTAGATGCGTATCTCTATACAGCAAAAGTCGAATTATTTGCTGGAGAAGAGTTAGTAGATGAATACGAAGAACTATTTGGAGTTCGTACTGTCCGTGTTGAAAACGGTCAATTTCTAGTGAATGACAAACCTGTATACTTCAAAGGATTCGGGAAACATGAAGATAGTTTCGTAAATGGACGTGGTTTTAACGAAGCTGTAAACTTGATGGACTTGAACTTAATGAAGAATATGGGGGCTAATTCATACCGAACAGCTCACTATCCATATTCAGAAGAGATGATGCGTTTATCAGACCGTATGGGCTTCTTAGTCATTGATGAAGTTCCAGCTGTTGGTTTATTCGCAAACTTTACGGCTGCTTTAAGTATGAATAGTGGGGGAAATAAGCCGATTAAGACATGGGAATATTATCAAACCATGGAAAACCATAAACTTGCACTTAAGGAACTTGTTGCTCGCGATAAGAACCATGCATGTGTTGTGTTATGGAGCGTTGCAAACGAACCAGATGGTGCAGGAGAAGGTGCCGATAAATACTTCGAACCTTTAGTCAAATATGTGAAAGAGTTAGATCCGCAAAACCGTCCAACAACGGTAGTGAATATTATGATGGCGACGCCAGACCGTGATTTAATTTCACCATTGATTGATGTGCTTTGCTTAAATCGTTATTACGGTTGGTATGTCAACCATGGGGATATTGAAGGGGCGCGCGTGGGTCTTCGTAAAGAGTTGCTTAAATGGCAAGAAAAATATCCAGATAAGCCAATTATTATGACGGAGTACGGTGCAGATACATTGCCTGGATATCATTCAAATTGGGATGTTCCGTATACTGAAGAGTATCAAGAACGATTCCATCAGATGAGTCATGAAGTATTTGATGAACTCAAAAACTTTGTGGGTGAGCATGTTTGGAACTTTGCTGACTTTGAAACAAATAGTTATGCATTGATTCGTATCCAAGGAAACCACAAAGGATTATTCACAAGGGATAGAAATCCAAAATCAATCGTTAAATTGTTTAGAAACCGTTGGAACGCTATTCCAAACTATCATTACAAAAAATAGTGAGAACTTTTCGAATGCTATTCTAATGGTTTGAGCTATAGTGTGAGAACTGTTAGAATAGGTTCGAAAAAGTGTCGAATGGGGAATAGAGATGAAAGAGAAAACTGTTTCTTTAGTGGAACAAACCGCAAATCGAATTGTCGAATATTTTGAAAAGAATGATTTAAATGTCGGAGATAAGTTGCCGAATGAATATACATTAGCTCAAGATTTAGAAGTGGGACGTAGTACGTTACGTGAAGCAGTAAAAATGCTAGTTTCAAAAAATATATTGGAAGTTCGCCAGGGGTCAGGAACTTATATCACTAGTTTAACAGAGACAATCAAAGACCCTTTAGGTTTTGGCGAAATTGATAATCATATGAAACTAACGCAAGACTTGTTCGAGGTTCGTTTCTTAATCGAGCCTCAAATGGCGAGCCTTGCTGCACAACATATTACGGATGAAGAAGTAGCTGTTTTAGAAAGACTTGAAAAGGCTTTGGAAAAAGAAATTCATTCAGAAGGGGATATCCATTTTAGATTGGATATTCAATTCCATAGTGCGATTGCAGAAGCTAGTCGAAATGTGGCGATGCAACAACTGATTCCAATCATTATTCAATCGATTAAATTATATAATGATTTCTTTACGAGTGAGCAGAGCAAAGCGAACACCATTCGTGCTCATAGAGAGATTGTAAGAGCGATAAAAAAACGCGATGCAGTAGGAGCTAGAGACGCAATGTTACTACACTTAGCGGATAATCGTCGTACGTTATCTTATAACTAAGTCATCTGATGAAATCGACGCTTGAAAACAGAATATTGTCATTGACACTAAAAGTCATCTGATGTATCATAGAGATAACAGATGACTTTTATTTTTTTACTAGAAGGAGAAAAGCTTATGTCAAGTGTATTAGATCAATTAAAACAAAACTATATTTTTGCAGTTATACGTGGGAAATCATCAGATGACGCAATTGAAATTTCAAAACACTCCGTATTGGGTGGTATTAAAAATATCGAAGTAACTTATACAACACCTGATGCTTCAAAAGCTATTTCAGAATTAAAAGCATTCTATGCGAAAGAGACAGAAGTAGTGATTGGGGCTGGAACGATTATGACAGTGGAATTAGCTAAAGAAGCGATTGCTGCTGGAGCAGAGTTTTTAGTAAGTCCTCATTATGATGCACATATTCAAAAAGTTGCTCATGAAGCTCATATCGATTACTTCCCAGGATGTGCAACAACAACTGAAATCGTACAAGCGATGAATGGTGGAGCGAAAATTATTAAATTATTCCCTGGTGGAGTTTTAGGACCTTCATTCATTAAAGATATTCACGGTCCAATCCCAAGTGTAAATTTAATGCCTTCGGGTGGAGTTTCTCTTGCAAATATTAAAGAGTGGAAAGAAAAAGGTGCTGTTGCTGTCGGTGTCGGAAGTGCTCTTGGTGCAAAAGTTGCAACTGAAGGCTATGAAAGTGTAACACGCATTGCTAAAGAATTCGTCAGTGCGTTGGAGGACTAGTCATGACTTTTAATCGTAAAAATTTTTTACTACAAAGTAAAGTGGCAGAAGATTTGTACCGATTGGTTGAAAAACTTCCAATTGAAGACTTCCACTGTCACTTGTCACCTCAAGAAATTTTTGAGGATAAACCATTTGAAAATGCTGTACAAGTATGGCTTGGTGGCGATCACTATAAATGGCGTTTAATGCGTGCAAATGGAGTGAGTGAACGGTTGATTACAGGAGATGCAACTCCAGAAGAAAAATTTGAAGCTTGGGCCAAAACGTTGGCTAAAGCTTTTGGAAATCCTTTATATCACTGGAGCCATTTGGAACTAAAACAAGTTTTTGGCATTGATGACTATGTCACTCCTGATAATTGGAAAATGATTTATGACCGTATGAATCAAACAATTGCAGAGGAAGAGTTGAGTCCAAGAAAATTGATTAAACGTGCAAATGTAGAATTTATTGGAACAACTGACCATCCTCTTGATTCACTCGAATGGCATCAAAAGATTGCAGAAGATGCATCTTTTGACACAGTTGTTGCACCAACATTCCGTCCTGACGAAGCCTTTGTGTCACATCCAAAATTTGCTAACTTTGTGTCTAGACTACAAGAAGTAACTGAAGTAGAAGTTCGTTCGTTTGATAGCTTTGTGGAAGCTTTAGAACAACGTATTGAATTCTTTGTAGCAAACGGATGTAAAGCAAGTGATATTAGTTTTGGAGAAATCTTGTATAAGAGAGCATCAAAAGAAGAATTAGATGCAATTTTTGCAAAAGTGATTCGTGGAGAAGCACCTACTCTTGAAGAAATTCAACAATGGCAAACAGAAGTGTTTATTGCCTTATGTGGGTTATACAAGAAACACCGTCTAGTGACACAAGTTCACTTTGGTGCAGTTCGAGATACAAACCGTAAGTACTTTGAAAAAATTGGTGTAGATGCAGGCTTTGACTCAACAGGAGACCAAACGCATCTAGCACTAGCTTTAAACCAATTATTAAATGCATTAGAAGAATCGAACCGTCTTCCAAAATGTATTTTCTATAACTTAAATCCATCGTACAACGATATTTTGGCAAATACACTAGCCAACTTCCAAGCAAACGAAGAAGGGATTAAAGGTCGTTTACAATTTGGTGCAGCTTGGTGGTTCTCTGATACTGAAAAAGGAATGAGAGAACAAATGCTAGTCTTAGCAAATCAAAGCTTATTATGGAATTTTGTAGGAATGCTGACTGATTCAAGAAGCTTCTTATCGTATCAAAGACATGATTACTTCCGTCGTATTTTAGTTTCACTTGTTACTGAATGGATTGAAAGTGGTCGAATCCCTTATGATGAAAAATTAATAACAGAATTCTTAGAAGCAATTTGTTATAAAAATGCTAAAGAATTTTTTGAATTGAACTAAAGGAGGAATAAAAATGGAAATGACATTCCGTTGGTATGGACATGATGATCAGGTAACTCTAGAAAATATTAGACAAATCCCTGGTATGAAAGGAATTGTAACAGCAATTTATGATGTGCCAGTTGGGGAAGTGTGGAGTCGTGAACGTATTCGTCAATTGAAACAAGACGTTGAAGCTTCAGGATTAAAATTGTCTGTCATTGAAAGTGTTCCAGTTCATGAAGATATTAAACTTGGAAAACCAACAAGAGATCATTTAATTGATAACTATATTCAAACTATTAAAAACTTAGGAGCTGAAGGTGTTAACATTGTATGTTATAACTTCATGCCAGTATTTGACTGGACACGAACTGATTTAGCGTATGATCTTCCAGATGGTTCTAATGCATTAATCTTTGATGAAGAAGTGGCTAAGAAAATGGACCCTGTAAAAGGAGAATTATCTCTGCCAGGTTGGGATTCAAGCTATACAAAAGATGAAATGAAAGCTATCATGGATGAGTATTCTAAAGTAGACGAAGAAAAACTTTGGGAACATTTAGAGTACTTCATTAAACGTGTCATTCCAGCAGCAGAAGAAGCTGGTGTGAAAATGGCAATCCATCCTGATGATCCACCTTATAGCATCTTTGGATTACCTCGTATCATTACTTGCAAAGAAAATCTTGTAAGATTTGTGGAATTATATGATAGCCCAAATAATGGGGTAACCGTTTGTGTAGGATCATATGCTTCTGATCCAAACAATGATGCTGTTGAAATGTTAAAAGAAATGTTGAAACGAAATCGTGTAAACTTTATGCATGCTCGTAACATTCGTTTAACAGGAAAAGGTAAATCATTTGAAGAATCAGCACACCCAACAGAATACGGTTCAATTGATATGTATGAAGTGGTTAAAGCTCTTCATGATGCAAACTGGGATGGACCAATCCGTCCAGACCACGGCCGTATGATTTGGGGAGAAACAGGTCGTCCAGGATATGGATTATTTGACCGTGCTCTAGGAGCTACTTACCTTCATGGATTAGCTGAAGCAGTAGAGAAAAATGCAAAACAATAGGAGAAAACCCATGACACAATTTTTTGATTTTACAAATAAAGTCGTAGTAATTACAGGTGCCGGCGGAGTGATTTGCGGGGAACTTGCAAAGAGCTTTGGTAAACAAGGCGCAAAGGTAGCTTTACTAGACTTAAATGAAGAAGCTGCACAAAAATTTGCAGATGAAATTATTGCTGAGGGCGGTATCGCAAAAGCATATAAAGCAAACGTACTTGAAAAAGAATCATTAGAAGCTGTTCGCGAAGCCGTGAATAATGATCTTGGTACAGTAGATGTTTTAGTAAACGGTGCTGGAGGAAATAACCCTCGTGCGACAACAGATAATGAATTTCATGAAGTAGGATTAAGTGCGGAGACAAAAACATTCTTTGACTTAGATAAAGCGGGAATTGAATTTGTATTCAACTTAAACTATTTAGGTACATTATTACCAACACAAGTCTTTGCACAAGATATGGTTGGAAAAGAAGGAGCCAACATCATCAATATTTCTAGTATGAATGCTTTCACTCCTTTAACAAAAATTCCGGCATACTCAGGGGCGAAAGCAGCCATTAGTAACTTTACTCAATGGTTAGCGGTTCATTTCTCTAAAGTGGGAATTCGTTGTAATGCAATTGCACCAGGATTTTTAGTGACAGCTCAAAATGAGCGATTACTATTTGATGAACAGGGAAATCCAACTCCACGTGCAGATAAAATTTTACGTAATACACCAATGGGACGCTTTGGTGAATCAAATGAATTAGTAGGGGGAGTATTCTTCCTAGCTGATTCAACTCTTTCAAGCTTTGTGAATGGTGTTGTTTTACCAATTGATGGTGGTTTTGCAGCGTATTCTGGAGTATAATTAAAGAACATAAGAAGAATCGAAGTGAAAGCTTCGATTCTTTATACATAGTTTAAAAAATGGAGAAGAGGGATTTGTGATGAAAGTAATTACTCTTGGTGAAATTTTACTGAGATTATCGACGGCAGAAGATGTCATACTAAAGAGTACTAAAGAGTTTAGAGTCTGCTATGGTGGAGCTGAAGCCAATGTAGGGATTTCCTTAGCGCATTTTGGTCATGACGTTTCTGTGGCAACGGTTCTACCACAAGATAATCCTTTGAACGATGCTGTTAGTTCAAGATTACGTATGAATGGAATCAATACGAATTTAGTAGCGACAGAGTATGGAAGACTAGGAACATACTTTTTAGAACAGGGGAATGCAGGACGTGCTTCTCGTGTGACATACGACCGATTATATTCTAGTATTTCAGTGTTAGACAACCTCTGCTGGGATTTGGATGAAATCTTCAAAGGTGTAGATTTATTGCATATTTCGGGTATTTTGCCTGCACTTTCGAAAAAATGGCAAGAATGGACGGTTAAAGTCGTTCGTAAAGCGAAAGAATACGGATGTCGTGTTAGCTTTGATATGAACTATCGTAGTAAGTTATGGAGTTATGAGGAAGCTTATCCTTGTTTCCAAAAAATCTTGTCATATGTGGATATTCTTTCTGCAGGTAGATTAGATGCGATTCATTTCTTGAAAGTAGTAACAGAAGACGAAGATATTTCACTAGAAGAAATTTACAAGCGAGTTCAAGCAAAATATCCAAACATTAAAGTGTTGTATTCAACAAAACGCAATGTATTTTCAACGAATCATAATGAATTACAAGGATACTTTGTAGGTGAAGATGGAGTGTTTGTAGAATCGAAACTCTATGATATCAATCCAATTATCGACCGAGTTGGTGGAGGAGATG
>ENA-OWLZ01000438-OWLZ01000438.1-metagenome-genome-assembly--contig:-NODE-438-length-11504-cov-9.606778_pt1 | contig 11504 bp, 11 predicted proteins | sample MGYA00245341_ERZ651117 | MGnify/ENA primary metagenome ERZ651117 (study PRJEB26857, sample SAMEA4031763) | metagenome | biome: human; feature: oral; material: saliva | place: Philippines | collected 2014... | reverse complement strand
GCATTTAGGGTATTCAACGAATAGCATAGGTTCTCCTTATATCAATATTCAATATTATAACAACTTACTTATATGATAAGTGTACCAAATATATCGAAAATTATCAATATCTTATTGGCAGTCAACAGGCTCTAATGCTTCACAATGCTTAATAGATGCTAGTGCTTCATCCATACCTGTACTAAGTTTTGCTGTACGTATATCAACATCCATCTGCAAACGTAAAAAATAACCTTCTGAAACACCAAAGTATTTTGCTAGACGCAAAGATGTATCTGCAGAAATAGACCGTGTGCCATTCAGGATTTCTTGTATTCGTGAGACAGGCACATGTATATCCTTAGCTAATCTATACGTAGATAACCCTAAAGGCTCCATAAACTCTTCCTTCAATATTTCACTAATGGTAGGTGTAGGAATAAACTTTTCCACAAAAATCCCCTCTCTATCAATGATAATCATAGAATCTCTCCTTTGATTATACCTGTTAAACAGGTATAATTCAATAATATATACCTTGATAACAGGCATATTGGAAATTAAAATTATTTTGCTAGCGATTTCGGTGAAAGATTTCCAGATAATACTAAAAGAATCCTACTTTTGTAGTGACTCTATTGGTCACCTATTTCGGAACGTAAGGATCTACATCTATTAACTTAATTGAGTTGAGGAATACCATCAGTTATTTTATGACAAAATAATTTCAAAAATAAAAAGACCTATATCCTCTACCATCTCATGTACAAGGTACATATTAAAGATGTAGAGAATATAGGTCTCTTATAATTTTGAGAGTATTGAACTCTTATAAATCAATAAGTCTTAATCTCTCTATTGATAGTGCTATTTGTAATACTATTTATAACACTATTTGTAATACTATTTACAGCAAGAATGTAAGCCCCATGGCTACAAAAATGGCTGGCAATAGGTTCGCAATACGGATTTTACCAGGCCAGATGAGGTCAATACCGACGCAGAAGATCAGAATAGATCCCACGTAGGATAGGTTATCGATAGCACTTGGTGTCATCAACGGTGCTGCGATGTGTGCCATAGCTGTAATAATCCATTGTGTAATTCCTACTGGAATAAAGGAGAACAACGCGCCCTTCCCCATAGAGGATACCATCACCATAACGATGATGCCATCGAGGATACCTTTTAACAATAGAGTTTGGTAGTTACCAGTTAATCCATCTTGAATAGAACCAAGTACGCCCATGGCCCCCACTGTAAACGTAAGGGACGCCGTAATGAAAGCGTGGGTAAACTGCGGATCACCGGTATTACCAGTTTTTGCTTTCACCCAATCACCAAACACAGTAATCCAACGATTAAGGTCGATGAGCTCACCAATGATGGCGCCTGCCACCATGCTAATGATCATCAGCATAGGCCCCGTCGTTTGCAGCGTGCCGTTCACGATGACCAGCATATACTGCATGGCACCGCTCATCCCGAGGAGAAGAACAATAATGCCGCTCACCATCATGAGCGTCTGTTTTAAATTTTCTTTCATAAACCGACCAAATGCGAGGCCACACAAGCTGCCGGCTATGATAAGGCCAATGTTAATGGCCGTGCCCAAACCAATCATATATGTCCCTTTCTTAATTGTGAAAGTAATACTTTAATTTACCATCAGTATATCAACTATATCGAAATAAATCAATTTATCATGGTATACAACTGAATCATACAGTTATAGAATCAATAGTCTCTAATCATAAAGGTACTTAACAGTTCACTATGCAACAAAAAGCCCCTATCCCGTAAAGGATAGGGGCTTCATGTTGTGTTTATAGCTTTGAGAGAGAAGTATATGAGAGACCCGCTTTGGAGAGAGAGAATATATGTGTTTGTATATAAAGCGGGCCGACATATGATGGAACGCTATCTATCCATCGACTATAGTGTACACCTTAAAGTGCGGTTTAACACAAGTTCAATTTTGTAAAACCAATCATGTATAAAAACTATTGTTAACTAACGATTATACAAATACGTTACAACCTGTATTAATCCTCAGCGTCTACAGGCAATCGGACAATATCTGCGGTCTTATTAATCTCACCAAAACAAGGACAGTCCTTACCATGATCGTTGATGAGACCGCTGGCTTGTAGATGGGAATAAATAGTAACAGGGCCTATAAATTTAAACCCGCGCTTCTTTAAATCCTTACTAATCCGCGTAGATAGACCATTCTTTGCAGGAACATGCCCATCGGGATGGCTTTCATAAATAATAGTTTTATTATCTGTAAAAGCCCAGATATACTTGCAAAACGAACCAAATTCATCTTGAATACGTTTAAAAGCAGAAGCATTATTGATGATAGCCTCAATTTTTGGCCGAGACTTGAGCATGCCCTCAGTCTCCATAATCCGTTCTATGTCGCTTTCACCATAAGCAGCAACCGCATCAATATCAAAGTGATTAAAGCAGCCTCGAATGATGTCTCGTTTATTCAAAATCGTAAGCCAACTAAGACCACATTGAAGGCTTTCAAGACAGAGATGTTCAAACTGCAATCGATCGTCATGAATAGGGCGGCCCCACTCATGATCGTGATAGGCCTGATACAAGGGCGTCGTCGGCCATTCACAAGTAGCCACTACACACCTCCATGGGCCCAGACGAGGACATCATACATGAGCGCTACTACGAAGCCCATCACGAGATGACCGCCCACATAAAACGGCACAAGATAATAAATAAATAGCAACAGTGAATGTAAGGCTCTGCGGAGCCATACAATCGGTGTAGACGTACCGCCGCCCACCTTGCCATCAAGCCAATTATGGACGATATAAATAGGTGTACCTAATCGGACAATCCAGTCGGGCATACGCTTTCTTGGATTGAGTCCTGGACAATACAAAATCACCAATGGCAACGCCACCGCATCAAGGATGAGAAGCACCGTTAAGGTCAAGGAGAATAAATCTATCTCGCCTTCCCACGTCAATGGATGAGCTATAAAGCGGAGCGCCCACAAATAGGCTTTATATACGATATACGGTTCTAATAGCCATAATAAGGGCTTCACTACACTCATGGGACTACCTACGCCAAACACAAAATAAGAAAACTACGCATTCGCGTAGTTATTTTTGATACTATTATTATATCAGATTTTGTACTTTTTGTGGGGTTAAAATTCATAAAATTTTATCAAAATATACAATTTATAGTAGTTCTCAATGAAAGACCCCACTATATAAGCTATTCCTCACTGTCGGTTCATATATACTGATTTTTCATCAATTTTATGACTTATTTTGATAAATTACAAAAAAATATAGTGTAAATTACACCATAAAACCTTATGTAAATTACAGCATAAAACCTTACTCAAACAACTAAAAATTTGCAATCAATATCATGCGGCATTTTATACTCATGCCCTATGTTATTATAAATACAGGTAGTAAATACCGTCTCACTTTCTACATTAAACAACGGCAAAAAAGGGCAACCACTAGGGGCTGCCCTTTTTTGTATGCCAAAATCGGTTTGGCTATATTTTGTTTTAAGCGGTTTAGTTATCACTAATAATAATTTTAGTTACCTTGCTGCCATTGTGTTCAAAAAATATACCTACAATATTGTCACTGTTATAACGTAGATACCCATGGAACAATTCTCCATACGACTTAAAAATATAGTTATTTAGTTATATAATTATACTTAATAACTGAACCTATAGATTACACAAGATCAATAGATATGAGGGTATAAAAGGGAGATACTACCATGATAAAACTACCACTGTTAGCGGGTGTTTTCATGATGAGCACTATATTATCACCAGTAGGAGCCATCGATGTTAATATTCCTGGCGCAGATTCGAAGATTCCAAAGGATGCCTACATAAATTACCAAGCTACGAATCCTGATATTGAAAAGGATGTAGCAAACTATGTGGAAACACTAAAATCAACGGACAAGGCTAATGGTATTAGCAAAAGCGAAATGGCATATGCTAAAGCTGCCTCTATATATCGTGGTCAACATTACCATAATACGGTCATTTCCGTTCATGACAAATACAACCAAATTCGGCTTTCATTCCCCGTAGCGGGCATAAAAAGTGATTATAATATAGGGCGTTACAAAAATCCGAGTCGAACCATTGAGGACTATCGAGTGTTTACCGAAAATGGAAGTCTCAATTTAGAAATTGACTATGCTGATTATAAAGATTATGACTGGCGTAACACAAAAATAGCTTATGATAAGCTAACCGATAAAGACGTTCGTAATTTCTTTCAGGACATGGCCAAACGCAAGTCAGCAAAACACATTTCTGATATAAAGGGTACTGTATTTTCATATCCTACTATTACCTACAGCACTTGGGATAGCATGAAGATGCCACATCTTGAAAACGGTAAAAAAACAACGCTCACCATCGACACAATCAATTTTAAATTTAAGGGCTATAATATGCGTCATCCCTTATATCACGCAGGGTTTGTCTATTATGATAACAACCCTGTTCTGAACAAGGTTCCTACAGATAAATTATTGGCTAATTATGTGCTTCCCTCTGTGCAAAACCTAAATGAATTAAATCAATATTCACGCATAGAAAACTTAAACGGTGTACAATACCGCGTACCAAAAGACGCCATATACGAAGGTGAAGAAAAGGGCACCGAGTACCAAGATATTAGATACTACAAAAAGGGGAACATAACATTCTTTGTTTCTACTGACAATGTCCCTAAAAACTCATATGCCCGTGAACTTGTTGTAAACGGTCATTACAATTTTAAAACTGAATTAGATACGGTCTGGGATATTTACTATTACCAGCCAACATCAAATTATATTAATTATGCCGTTATATGGAATAATAATATGCCTGGACTATCCACACACATCTATACACCTCATAAGGATGATCACATCCTAACCTTTCAATCCTATGATGGGACCTATAGCTTTACCTATATCATCTTTTACCCAAGCTTTTTAAATGCTGAGGAAGTTCAAAAATTACGGAATATGATTGAGTTTTTTGACTCTACCAATAACCCTAGCTTTAAACTGAAAGAACATGTTCTATTTCCAGATACAGCAGAGCGTCATCCCCATTAAAATGCCTTTGAAAATCTAATAAGATGTATAAACGAAACAGCCAGTACTGCAAATCACAATACTGGCTGTTTTTATAGCTCATTATTTCTTTATAAGTTTATATTTATCTCAGATACAGCATTCACAGTACACCAAAGAATTGAAAATTGAATGCACATCCTCATTTGTTACGTGAACAAACTAGCCCTCTATAGCCTCAACCACTTCGCCGATGTACATATAGTGCGGTTCCCAGCGATCTTTGCCAGCTTGAGTGTACATCGACGGATTAGCTGCATAATATTCCTTTACGCTATCCGCCAAATGAGCTTCAACAAATTGATGTTCATACAGCTTTTTACATACAAATGTTAAATCTGCTTCTTTGAAAGTCACGCCGTTCCCTGCCGCCACTGGTGTTAGCCCAGAGTTAGCCACCTTATCTTCGTCGCGACCAGAATGAGAACCTAAATAACCAAGAGCCTTGCGGTAGCTTTCAGGGAAGAAACTAACTGTAAAAGTATCGTATTTTGCCATGAATTCTTGGGTATAACGAGCTGGATGGATGTACACTGTCACCGTGGACATGTCGCCGCCATTAGGCCCCCATACATTGCCCATGCTCCCCCAACTAACTGTACACGTATTAAAATCCTCTGGCGTACCGGCTGTAACAAGAGCCCAACGATCCTCGAACATGGTAAATGCTTTATAATCCTTTGTTTCAAATGGTTTCATAATGACCTCCGGTTTATCTCAATTTGACGATATATATCTTTATCCTTATAATATAAATAGATAGCCAGACGAGTCGAACCGTCAGGCGCATCTCGAAATTGAAAAAAAAGATTAGGAAATGGCCTTTCAGTTATCTAGTTACACTAGGCAACGGAGGGCTATTTGCTTTTTGTAAGGCAAATAAGGGCTACTAGGGCTCCAAAAGCAATGACAACAGCCAGTACTTGTAAGTGGAGCATGATGATTTCATAATCACTCATAGACTTATCCCTCCCTTCAAAAACGAAGAGAGACCCAACCTCGTCTAACTATCCTAATCTTATTATATAGCGAACTAATATGCGATACAATAAGCATCATATTATATAAATATACGAATAAACTAATAAAATCCGAGCTAATTCTATGAATTAAAAGCTCGGCTTTTTTCATAGATATGGTAAGAATATAATCATTTATAAATTAAAATCTTGCTGACTTTATCTCCTTTTTGTTCAAATTGTATGCCATGCATCATATCAGTTCGATAGCGGTATTTCCCATAAAACCATCGATTGTTAGTATCTACTAAATCGGGTCTACCATATACATTAAGGACCTTTCGCATGGAATCGCCTACGGCAATACCTCTATGTGTAGTAGCATCACGATTCTCGATCATCATATAGGTAACAATAGGACCCACACCATCCATTTTAAAGTTCCCAAATGTAACACCACCATAGGTAAGTCCTCTACTTGTCTCTTTAGTTGGTTGCCCTAAGCTAGCTTTCACACTATCAAAAGTATTACCTAATGAAACACCAAGGACCATCATATCCTCATCTGGCAAGGTAGTACCTACAATTTGCCCACCCGCATAATGAGTATACTGCTCAGCTTTGGGCCAATCATAAGATTGTTTCGCGGCATTCGTTTCTAGACGGTCCCAAGTTTTACTCAGCCAACTCGCATCAGCTTCATAACTATAACCACTTACCAATTGCAGGCCTATAACAAGCCCCATAACCATATATTTTGTTTTCATAGTCTCTCTCCTAAAATTTCTTATAATTAGCTCAAACTACATTCACTATATTACACACTATTGATTCAATAGCTTAACCCACTCCATATACCAAGGAATAAATATAGGTCCACTTTCTAGTTTCTCTTTATAGGTTCCATCTTCTCTCCATTGTGGACCGTTTCTAAGTTTGACTGCATCATCAAAGCCTACATATTCAATCATATCTCTCCATTGTTTATGTGTATAAGAGGTCTTACTTTCATCATAATTAATACGATAACTGTAAAAGTACACAGAATCTTTCACAACATGACGGAGATAAGACTCTCCATTAGGCTTGTAAGAATCGATCAAAGAGCCTGCGATACCATTATTCCATACGACTGCATATTGTGTAGGTGTTTCTAAATCGTTATACTTTCTCAAAAAGGATAATATGGAACTCTTGATGACCGTTCCATCTCGTTTTTCACCCAATATGGAGGTACGCACTACACGTATCTTGGCCCCTGTATCCTCATAGGTTCTCACATCATATTGAGTATTCTCTACAGCCTCACTCACTAACTTTGCAGTCTTAGGAACACGATAACTGAAATTTCCCCAATGCTCAACACGACTATAATTATCTAATCCAGACAAGGATTCTATAGATGGAATAATATAATTACTCATCACAACTTCCGGTGATTTATCCTGATACGGATCCTCCGTATTAACCCAACCGCCATAACTAATCCCATAGGTAGTCTTTGAGTCATTCGGTGTAAACTCCGTATACATTACATGGGCATTGTTTGACATTAGCTTCCAAGATGCATCGTGCAAACCTGGATATGTATATTTCCCTTCTTTTTCAGCATATTTATTGAGCGCTTTACCATGTGGAGGCCCTACTACTAAAAATGAACTAAGGCTTCGTACAGCATATAACGGCCCTTTTCCAGACTTAGACTCTACAGTATCTCCACGAAAGCTAATGTTTGGTACGGATAATCGAATATTCTTATCCCCTTCATGAATCAATACAACGGTAGACTGAGAATAATTTGCTAACTCCAACGCCTTAGCCAAACCAGGGCGTTCTCGATACAACTTATCCATCCCAGATGTAGGATTTACAGGTTGTGATTTTATAAATTCACTATAATCCTCTGCATTCTGCTCCGCTATCTCATTAATATGACGATAATTCTCATATGCATTGGCAGGAATGCTCGCGTCTGCCCCAGGCATAGGCGGCTGCCCGGCTGGCACTTTGATTTGCACAGCACTTACATTCATGATGAAAGCAGCTGCTAGTGCCATCATAATTACACTTTTACGTAACATAAAACCCTCTCTTTTTCTCTCACATTACAACATAAATAAGCACAGCCTTGTTAGCATAAGTATACTATGCAAACAAGACTGTGCCTATTACCTATTATTAATAAGTGTATATTTTAGAATGTAAAGGGATTATCTCTATTAGTACTTATAATGTTTATCTTAATTTGACGATATATATCTTTAACTCTATAATATAGGTAGATAGTCAGACGAGTAGTTGCGTCAGGCTCATCTCTAAACTATATAAAACATGTAGAAATGGCCTTTTCGTTTTATCTAATTTCCGAAGAAACGAAGGGCTATTTTGCTATTTCTAGACAAATAAGCGCCACAAGTGCTCCAAAGGATATCATGACTGATAAAATCCCAAGGATAATCATAATGATTTTATAACCACTCATAAGCAACCCTCCCTTCAAAAACGAAGAGAGGCCCAACCTCGTCTAACTATCCTAAGTCTATTATAGAACGAACTAATATACGATACAATAAGCATTATATTATATAAATATACGAATAAACTGATAAAAGCCAAGCTATTTCTAAATGTGAATAGCTTGGCTTTTGCATTGTGTAATCACGGCTCATCATCGTAGGCCACTCCATAGGCCTTTTGATAAATTATATTTGCTATTGTATATCGCTCCATGCCAAATTGAGGCGGTAATATCATGGCTTCTAAGTGTTCTTTTTGAAGTCGTTGTCGGCATGATCTACCTTCATTATTAAAAGCACTACCACCGTTAACGGTGCCTATAATACCAGGGTTTTCCTGTTTTGCACGCCAAATAGAGATATACGGTGTGTTAGCACCTTGTTGTAATCCTTTTTCATGAATAGTAATCAAATGGCGTAAGGATCGCTCTAAGTCATAATCATATTGCAGGTGAATGCCTTGAATAAGATTTGATGCAGGCATTAACACGTAAATAGTCGCTTCTACACGTCGATGACCATCTGGTGCAGCCACAGCTTTAATGGAACTAAGATCTAAGTACTTGCCATCCCCTCTGCCAGAATCAACGGTTGAGTCGATATGTTGATAATGCTCCGAATTTAATAACTCAGCTTGTGATACAGCTTGACCTTTCACGGGCAATACGAGGCAGGCTAGTAACCATAGTGAAAGTAAATATATGCGCTTCATCATCCACCTCACTGTACCACAACATCATCAAAATGCTGCTGATAGGCAGCCATAAACATAGCATCGGCTAAATCATACATAATAGTATTATTTCGATGAATCAGAAGATTTCTAGTCCCTTCCGAAGATGGGTTCTTCTTAAGGGCACCATCCAGTGTATATATGGCACTTTCTGAATCAGCCATAAATAACCCAGACTTACTTTCACTAGCCTCAATCAAAGCCAGCATAGATGGACTCGGATTCATCATATGGGAGGATTTAATCAAAGTAGCCAGTGAATAATTAGCATCATAATTCACAGTAAGTCTTTTTTCAATGATTTCAGCCTGATAGTGCGACGTGTGTACCACATAATAAATACCGCTTAATGTATACTGTGGCGGCGCATACTTTTGGACTTCCACAGAATAAGTATTTAAATAAACATACATGCCACAGTCATTAACCATGGGGCTCCCTTTTTCATACTCACGGTGATGAACTAATTTAAACTGTGGCGATGTCTGTAATTCTTGTAATGTAATCGCCTCTGTGGGCATGGTGAAAGCTAGTAACACAAGGGCTAGCAACAAAATACGTTGAACCATAAAAACCTCTCTCAAACTAAATAGTCAAATACAGCTTATTTACTTAACAGCTTAACCCATTCCATATACCATGGAATAAAGACTGAACTATTTTCAAGACTCTCCTTATATGTCCCTTCTTGTCGCCATTGTGGCTCTTTACGTAATCTTGCAGCATCATCAAAGCCTACGTATTCGATCATATCTCTTAGCTGCTTATGCGTATACGATGTTTTACTTTCATCATAATTAATACGATAACTGTAAACATATACAGAATCTCTCACAACATGACGAAGATAGGATTCACTATTAGGCTTATAAGCATCAACCAAAGAACCTGCAATCCCATTATTCCATACGACTGCGTATTGTGATGGTGTTTCTAAATCACCATATTTATGTAAAAAATATAGCATTGGGATTTGAATAATCGTTACATCTTTCTTTTTATCCTTGATTGAGCTACGTATTACCCGTATGTTAGTTCCTTTATCTTCATATAATCTTACATCATATACCCCATCTTCAACGGCTTCACTGATTAATTTAGCCGTTTTAGGAATACGGTAGCTATAATTTCCCCAATGCTCTATTTGACTATAATTATCCAAACTAGCTAAAGACTCTATGGATGGAATAATATAATTACTCATCACCACCTCAGGTGTTTTATTTTGATATGGATCTTCTGTATTAACCCATCCACCATAAGTAACTCCATACGTTGTCTTTGTATCATTCGGAGTGAATTCCGTATACATTATACGGGAATTGTTTGACATGAGCTTCCAAGATGTATTCCTCAACCCTGGATAATTATATTTTCCTTCACCTTCAGCATATTTACTAATCTCTTTACCATGAGGAGGGCCTACTACTAAAAACGCACTTAGACTCCGAACAGCAAATAATGGTCCTTTTCCAGCCTCAGATTCTATCACATCACCGCGGAAGCTAACATTTGGTACGGACAATCTGATATTTTTATCACCTTCATGAATCAATACCACTGTAGACTGCGAATAATCTGCAAGTTCCAAAACCTTAGCCAAGCCAGGGTGCTCCAAATTTAGCTTATCAAAGGAAGATGGAGGATTTGTAGGATTTGATTTTACAAATTGACCATATGACTCTGCCTTTTTCTCCGCTACCTCATTAACATGCCGATAATTCTCATATGCATTGGCAGGAATACTCACATCAGCACCTGGCATAGGTGGCTGTCCAGCTGGGACTTCGATTTGCACAGCACTGACATTCATGGTGAAAGTAGCCGCTAATGCCATCATGACTATACTTTTACGTAACATAAAACCCTCTCGTCTTTTCTTCTCTCACATTTACAACATAAATAAGCACAACCTTATTAGCATAAGTATACTATGCAAACGAGGTCGTGCCTATTATTAATAATTTTATAATTTAGTATATAGGGTTTGCTTCCTATTGATATTTATAAGATTTATCTCTATTTGACGATATATATCTTTATCCCTATAATATAAGTAGATAGTCAGACGAGTAGTGACGTCAGGCGCATCTCGAAAATCAAAATACTTAGGAAATGGCCTTTCTGTTTACTTAGCTACCATGCGGTAACGGAGGGCTATTT
>ENA-OWLZ01000436-OWLZ01000436.1-metagenome-genome-assembly--contig:-NODE-436-length-11523-cov-7.376264_pt1 | contig 11523 bp, 5 predicted proteins | sample MGYA00245341_ERZ651117 | MGnify/ENA primary metagenome ERZ651117 (study PRJEB26857, sample SAMEA4031763) | metagenome | biome: human; feature: oral; material: saliva | place: Philippines | collected 2014 | study... | reverse complement strand
CGATCTAGGAGAAACGACTGTCAAAACGACATAGTCATCACTTGCTTCTTTTGCTAGTTCATCTGTATCAGGCAGACTAGCTAGACAAATAGAGCACCATGAAGCCCAAAATTTGAGATAGATCTTTTTACCTTTGTAATCAGATAAATGATAAGTCCTCCCATCCATAGCCGTGAGTTCAAAGTCCGCAACTGCCTCTCCTTTTTCTACAGTTTGAGAGCTAACTTGCCCTTGTTTGTCTCCACTTTGCTGGTCAGTTTCGCTTATCGTCTGATTTTTACAAGCTGATAGACAAACCAAACTAGTGCAGATCAATACAGATGCTTGCCATTTTTTCATCTTTATCACCTTCTTTGTTCATTATATGAATATAGATATTCGCTTTATAGTTCTATTATATACCTACCATCCTAAAAATACTTAGAATCTGTCTGGAAAATAATGGTGCTTCTTGATTACAAAAAACTCCCACCTGCTAAGCAGATGAGAGCTTTGGATTATTTAAAGATAGAAGTTTTAAAACTATCTGTTTGTTGAAGAAGTTTCTTAAAGAGTTTTTCTTTCAAAGTAACAGTATTGTCAAATTTGACAGAACCGTTACTTAGAGTAGCCTTATCTTTATCAACTGCTTCAGCAAATGCACGTTTCAAGTCTTCATAGCTATTGTATGTTTTACCATCAATTTCAATAGATTGAATTCCTTTTTTAGCATTATTCACAACTTCTTCGAAGTATGCTTTCTTCCAATCTTCAAGATTGTTGAATTTTCCTTCAGAAATCTTGTTAATGATGAAGTCATCACCTAGAGTATCTTTACCAGCTTTTTTAGATTCAGCTTTTAGCATGTTAGAAGCATAGTTTAGGAAGCCTTTTTCATAGCCATAGTAACCCCAGATTCTGAAGGTATTGTGTTTAAATGACATAGCTCCAGGAGCACCTTCACTGGTATTTCCACCATAGATACCAGTCATCATTGGCACAGTAACATAAGCAGAATCAAAGTCAGAAGGATTATAAACTCTGTTACCTGGACCACGGTTAGTCATAAAGTTATTGGTTACTAAGTCATCTACTGTACGCAAAGGAATAGCTTTTTCCTCATCACTTAAAGGTCGAACCTTGTCGAATTGGTTCTTGGTGTTATTTCCTCGGTATTGCTTATCAACCTTCTTGAACCAAGCATTGTTTAAATCTTGATTTGCTTTATCGAGGACAGCCTCTCCTTCAAGATAATCCAGAAGCATAAGAGTGTCGTTGTAGCCCTTCATGTAACGATCAATTTCGTCACGTGATTTAAGATCATTTGGATTGGTGTTATACCATTGATTGCCATCATTTGGACGTTCATAAGCCATGTTAAGACCTAGGGCTTTGTATTCACCATTTGGATTTGACACTGATGGAGTTTGCAACATACCTTGTGCAAATGCTTCAAGATCTGTACCTTCACGGTGTCTTGAACCACCCAAGTAGACCATACGGTCATTTACGTGAGTTGTTTCGTGGGTAAAGGCTGAAACCCCAAAGTCACTAATCATATCCGTAACCATGAAGAAGACAGAATCATCTTTATATGGATTCTGATAAACGCGAGCCACAGCTCCCATACGCCAGTCAGTCGCATGATAACGTCCTGTAGGTCCGTATAATTCACGGATAGGCGCCACATCTTTACCACTATTAGTGTGACCGTATTTGTCAGTACTAATATCTTTATAGTTTTGGTTATCTAAAACAGGTGTTGGAACCATGTTGTTGCTCTTAAGTAGTTGATTACGAACTTTATCGATTGATAGACGTGACCAGAAGTCTAGATAATTTTGTTGACCTTTTGCAACCTTATCGATTTCAGCTTTAAAGGCATTACGTTCTGCTTCAGTATACTTACCATATTTTTCAAATGAACTATAAGCCATTGTATTGTAAGTTGAAATCAAGAACATATGGGCATCTTTCAAGTTCAAGAGTGGCAAGATCATCTTACCATGCACATCGTTGTTTAAACCTTCGTAGGCTCTGTGCTTCTTATCAGCAAACTCAGGAGTTGTTGTTTTTGGTTCAACGATATAGACATTGTCTTTGGTTGCTTTGATGAACCAATCATTTAGGTCTTTGTCTTCTGTGAATAGACGCATATTATAGTCTAAGAAACTGTTTAACTCGCCGATACCGATAACTCCACCGATAGCTTCACGATAAGCTTCTAGAGTTCTATCACCTTTAATGTTACTTTCTTTAGAACCAATCTGAATCAAGAAGTCTAACACACTTACATTTTTACCATAGAAGTCTGGTTTGAACAACATGAGTTGCTTGATATTGAAGTTATCAAACTTCACTCCGTAATAACGGTTAAGGTAAGATAGACCAAGGAGAACCGCTGCCTTGTTATCATCAATTTTCTTGATCAAAGCACGTTTCGCAGCCTCATCTGTGTTTAATTGATGATCCTCATTTTCAACCAACTGTTTCACGAATTTAGCCAGATTATCCTTGATTTCTTTGAAACTTTCTTCTAGGTAAAGATCTTTTATAGCGTTAACTTTATTTGGTCCTGTTCTACCAAGTTTTTGGTAAATTGGATCTGATTGCAATTCAACTGGACTTAATTTTTCAACGATAGCATTGATAAGATCGCTACGGTCTTTGTCAACGATATTAGGCGTGTAAACAACTTCTCCAAGTTCAGCAATGCTGTACTCATTCACTTGTTTAACCTTAGATTCTTTCAGTGAAACAGTAAAGATGTCTTTGGTCTTATCAGCATAGTGCACTAAAATGTGGTCAGCATCAGCCAATTCTGTCACAAAGGCATTACCCTTCATAGCAGTAACTGACAGGACTTCCTTGGTCATAAGATGACTATCAGCAGCAAGTTTGTTCCCTTGGTTTACAATCCATTCTTTATTATAGAATGGTTGCAATTTTTCAATATTACGGTAGGCAAGTTCACGAGAGGCGTCATAATCTTGAGTATCTTTATAAGTATCAGCTTTTACTTTCTTATTATTGAGAGTATCCTCAACAAGAGGTTTAATTTCAAACGTATCAGCAGTAATACCGAATTCCGCTATCTTTTTATTTGCTTCTTCAAGACTGATTTCCTTAATTCTATTGGTACGTGAATATTGGAAAGAATGCTTCCCTTCACTGACACCTTTAACAACGTAGTTCTTATCGATCCAGTTATTTGTGAAGTAACCACCGTCATCATCAAGATCCTTAGAACCATAGAACTCTTCACCATTTTCAACTTTCATCATTGAAACGTTATTGAGAACTCGACCCCATGGGTAGTTTTTACTGATGTATCCTCCAACCTCAATTGGATTTTTCACCTTGATGGTTCCTTTAACGACCGACTCGCTGGTAAAGGCATTTGTGTTGACACCATTAGGATCATAACCGTTATCAGTTCTAGAAACTAGACCACCAACACGAGCTTTATTACCAACGATATCCGCATCTACATAAGCTTTTTTGATGTTTCCTTTCCAAACTTCACCGGCGATACCACCCATATCCCAGCCTTTATCACCAACACCAGTAATCTTACCGATAAAGGCAACATTGGTTAGAAGTCCGCCAACATCGACTTTATTGACAATACCAGCTACACCATCTTTGCCAAGGATACTTCCAGTTACCTTAAGGTTTTCAACTGTCGCGTTTTTGACAACTCGAGCCAGGGCTGAAATGTTTTCAATCCAAGGCATGTTGATGTTCACATTCGCTAAGTTAACGTTTTTAACCGAACCACCTTCTAGGTTATTGAACAACTGACGGGCCATATTATGAATTGAGTACTGTTTGCCGTCAACACTAGTTAGATGACCACTAAATTTACCTGTCACATACTCTTTATTTGGTGTTGGAACATTGGCAGCATTCAAATCTGCACCCAGTTTAAATGTACCACTCGGGTTGGCTTGCATGGCTTTTACAAGGTCATTAAAATCGTAATAAACATCACCTTCATGGACTTTTGGCTTAGCAAAGTAATGGACATATTCTTCTGAAAACTGATTATCTGCATTACGTTGAACTAGGTCTGGTGCTTTAGCAGTAACTTTGAACAAGGCTTTACCATCAACTGTGACTTCTTCAATCTTATCAACAGCAAGTTTTGTCACCTTGTTATCATGAGTTGTCACTTTCAAGTAATAAGGTTTAACATCTGATGGTTTTTCTGACAAGAGACTATTATCAGTTTCTACACCTTGGTCATCAACACTGATAAGGCTGGTTTCTTTAATGTTTTTGACTTCGACTTTTTTGAGATCGAGTCGCAGTGGTTCTTCCGTGAGAACTAGTTCTTCGTTCCCATTTCCACGATCATAAACCATCTTGGTCGCAATCTTGTAGTCCTTGTAATACTTCAAGTCTGTAAGATTAGCAGTCAAATCTCCCTCAGACATGTTAACTGTTTGAAGGCTAGTGTCTCCGTCTTTCAAGACAACTTCAAGAGATTTAATGGTTACACCTGTTGGTTTTACCAATTGGTAACGAACCTTAGCACTACGCTCTAATTCTTCTTTATCTATATGAGTGATTGTCAACGTTGGCGCAGCGAGGATTTGATCACCTTTCTTAATCAGACGATCTTGCGCAGCTTCAACAACTTCCTCTGAAATCTTTGGAGCATCCGCAGTTTTCACTCCCTTAAGAGTCTTATAGACTTTGGTAATCTTTTTCTTACCGTTTTGACCAGCTTGAGCAACAACTTCTGTTCCCTTCGGAAGAGTGCTGTCTACTTCTGTTTTTGTCTCGAAAGGAATTTCTTCAAATGAAACTTCTTCAACTTGACCTTCAATAGCCTTGGTACCACGACTAATTTTTTCATTTACAGCTGCCTTAATAGTTTCAGTACTCGTGCTGATTGGGTCCCCAACTTTTTGACCATTGACTGTCTTATAGACACGGTGAATCAGCTGACTTCCTGCTTGACCATTTTGAATCACTGTTTCTTCATCAGTGTAGCGAGTATCGTCAGTTACATACTCTCTTGTGTATGGGACTTCTACAGTTTCAGTTTCTGTGACAGTTGCTTCAGCTACTTTATACTCTGGCAATTCTGGCTGAACTAGGGATTCACCTTCGTGACCTGCTTCTTGCGTGCCTTTTGCTGTAATCTCACCTGTGTATGCTGGAGCTTCTGGTTGAACTAAGGCTTCGCCTTCGTGGCCCTCTTCTTGGGTGCCTTTGGCTGTAATCTCGCCGGTGTAGGCTGGAGCTTCTGGTTGAACTAAAGCTTCGCCTTGGTGACCCTCTTCTTGGGTTCCTTTTGCTGTAATCTCGCCAGTATAAGCTGGTTCTTCTGGCTGAACTAAAGCTTCACCTTGGTGACCTTCTTCTTGCGTGCCTTTTGCTGTAATTTCGCCTGTGTAAGCTGACAATTCTGGTTGAACTAAAGCTTCGCCTTCGTGACCTTCTTCTTGCGTTCCTTTTGCAGTAGCAATTTGTTCTGGTTGTTCTTGGAAGTCTGATGCTTTAAAGTAACCGACGTATTCGTATCCTTCGATTTGAATGACACCTTTTGCCAAGTCCTCTTGACTACTTGCTGCAATCGTTTGATTGTAGGACACTAAGATTTTATTCTCAAAGGCTTGAGCTGACTGAGGAATAAAATAACTACCTCCTAGAGCTCCAATAAAGAGGATGCCAAGCATTTTATTGCGGTGTTTTTTAGACATCACCACAACAACCATAGACGCTGTTGCAAATCCAAGAGTTGCTAGTGCCAACTCCTTGCTTCCAGTGTTCGGCAATTGTTGAGAATTCACTTCCTTCTTTCTGTAAACAAGATAGACAACATCATCTTGCTTTAAATCAGAAGGAAGTTCGTGATGGATCAAAGCTTTTTCTGCTTCTGTCAATTCTTGTTCAGCCAAATAACGGTAATGAACTTGGTTTGGTGTTGCCACTTCGTTAGCCGCAACAGTTTCAACTAAAAAGTTATTTGCCCCCAAAAGAAATGTCCCGATTACCGCAGAACCGACACCAACCGAGAACTTCCGAATAGAGTATTTGATGACTCTCTCAAACTGCATTTTTCTAGTATTCATTTTATATCTTCCTAATGTGATCTATTGGATATTGAGCACGCGCCCCTCCAATGAGTTTTGGTCGACTAGCAAGTGCCGTCACATGAGCCTGGCCAATCTCTCTTAAGACTGGTCGAATGGGAACCTGAACATGTTTGATATGCATCCCAATAGCAGTATCTCCAATGTCCAAACCAGCATCAGCTCTGATAAATTCGACCTCCACAGGATCTTTCATATAGCGAAAGGCGGCCAATTGACCAGAACCTCCTGCATGTAAGGTCGGGAGTACACTTACAATCTCCAATTGATGTTTTATAGCTACTTCTCGTTCAACAACTAAGGCGCGATTGACATGTTCACAACCTTGAACAGCTAGGTGAATTCCCTTAGCCCCCAACAGCTCCAACAGTGTCTTGACAATTAGTTCACCGATTTCCTGACTCGAATCTTTTCCGATGTGTCCTCCCAGCACTTCACTCGAAGACAAACCCAAGACAAATAGTGCTCCCTCCTGTAAAGAAGCCTTGTCTAATACATCTTCAAGTATCTGCTGTGTTTCTGTTTGAATCCGTCTTTGGTCCATATTTCACCTCGCTTTTTTTCATTCTATCATATCGTTTTTCATCAATTTTAGCAAGATTGAAAGGCATTGGAATACCATTTGCTAGGATTCAAAAACTATATGAGGGCTCTTTTTAAAAACTGATTCAAATTTGTCTAATTTCAAATATAAGATAAAATTATACTTTGAAAACAAAAAAAATATAATAGTTTAGAAAAACCGTTGATGTAACAACATTTACATCTAAAAGATTTGTCAGTTGATTCGATTATAGTTATTTAGTTTTAAAAAAGCGTTCTAAACATTCAAAAATATTTGGGACTTCCCTTAATAAATCAGTCACTTTGTTTTTCAAGATAGCCCAAGCTTGCTCAATAGGATTCAAATCTGGTGAATAAGGTGGTAGAGGTAAGAAAAAGTGTCTATTTTGGATACAGAGTTCATCCAAAATGTTCTTGGGATGAAAACTTGCATTGTCCATGACAATGACATGAGGTGTCTTCAAAGCAGGTAGGAGTTGCGTTTTGAACCACTCTACAAAGAAGTCACTCGTCATACTTTCCTTGTAAATCATAGGAGCAATAAACTCTCCGTCTACTTGTCCTGCAACAATTGAAGTTCGCTCAAAACGCCGTCCGCTAATCTTTTCATAGACTTTCTCCCCTCTAGGAGCCCGTGCATAAGGACGATAGAGGTAGCGGTCGATTCCCGTTTCGTCAATATATGCGACTGGTAGATCTTTTAGACTATCCAAAATATCAAGAAATTCAGCGACTTTCTCTGGATCTTGTTCCTTAAAACTAGTCGTCTTTTTTTAAAGTAACCTTAATCTGCTTTAAAGCTGCCCATACCGAAGGGACTGCACAATCAAAATGCGCCGCAATTTCCCTTAAGAAGGCGTCTGGATGAGCCTCTACAAAGGATTTCAATTCATCCAAGGGAATCTTCCGCTTTTTGACGACTCGCTTTTTCCGCTCTAAGTGTCCTTGTTCACGTAATTTCTTTTCCCACGTGAAGAGGGTTCTGACGCCGACATCAAAAACTTTGGCCGCCTCGACATGGCTGTGCCCCTCTTTGATGTAATCTAATGCTCGTTGTTTAAAATCAGTACTATATGCCATAGCTTTATTATAACATGCTTGTTTAAAACTAAACAACTATATTAGCTACCGAAAAGCAACTTCTACCATTCTATCCCATTTCTTCTTTTAAAGCTACTACTTTGCTTATTTCTTAGGCACTTTTTCTTCCGTGTAACTTCAGATAATGATTCAGAAAATTTTCATGAAATTATGCTAAAATTTTAATTTCATCCTCAAATTATAATATGACAGTTTTTTGAATACAAACCAAATCCAATTATCAAAAAAACTAGATTTTAGAGAAAAGATAACAAAAGGCGGTGGGACAGAAATCGATAGACAAAGTCTCGATTTCGTAGTCCCAGCCCCGCGAGGATGATTAGGAGCTTTTTGGAGTCTAAAAGACGAACAAAAAGTTCAATCAGCTACCGCGTCAAAGTTTGATTGCCAATAAAAAGCGAGGTCGGGATTTTTTTGTCCCAACCTCTTTTTCTAGATTAAACGTTTTGAAGTCCTTGAACGGCATCGTGATTGATGAGTAGTTGACCGTATTCTTGAAGGACTGAGCGACTGATATCACTATCATCCGCAAATTCTCGCATGCGAGCCAACAACCAAGCAGGATAAAGATTTGGACGATCCTCTACATCCACTAAAACTGTCAAATAGTATTGATCATTCATCTTATATAGCTCTGAAGTCTCCATTTGGTAATCAACTGTTTTAGCAAAAGAAACCAAACTAGATAAATCGTCAAAGCTTAAGATGTAGTAGATATAAGGCTCTCTCTTTCCTTCTTCTACATCAAGAGCTTCATCCACTTCTGCCTCTTCATCTTTTTCAACTTGTTCCAAAGATTGAATGGCTTCAATATCGTCTTTAGTTTTTTCTGCCATGGTTTTCTCCAAGGTTTTCAAAAACTCATCTGGAGACATTTTTGCCAACTCATCCATATCAGGAAGATCTGCCAAATCGTCAAAGTCCAAATTTTGGTCAATCTTAGATTTTGTCACAAAAACATCAACCTTGTCTGGCTTAGGTGTTACTCGGAAGCTGAGCATGCCCGTATCCAAAAAACTATCTGGCATCTCTAACTCATCCAAAATAGCATAGAAAAACTCTTCTGTTTTCTCTTGTGGAACGAGAAAGTCTGCGATTTCCATTCCTCGATCCATCAAATCCTCTAAAGACATGGTGATTTTTAATGTCGTATCACTGATTTGTTTCATTTTCATAGTTCGTAACCTCATACTTTCAGTTCTATCTATTATACAAGATTTAAATGATTTTATCAAAAGAATGGCGTTGGAATGTGATATAATACTAGTATCTATTTTAGAATGTAAGAAAGAAAGTTTCATGAAAAATATAAAAGTTAACGCTTTGGCTAGCTTGCTGGTCAATATTTTAAACATCGTGTTTCCCCTGATTACTAATCCCTATCTGACACGGATTCTCAGTAAGTCAAACTACGGATACTTCAACACTGCCAATACTTGGGCTAGTTTTGTCATCCCGTTTGCTGCTTTTGGGATTTACAATTACGGGATTCGAGCAATCAGTAAAGTAAAGGATGACAAAGATAAGACAAACCATGTCTTCTCCAAGTTATTCTATTTTTCTCTAATCACTTCAGTTTTCACAACAGCTATCTATTTCCTCTTTATTCATTTTGGTACTAGTATTGTCAATCTAAAAATCCTTTACTATATCCTTGGAATTCAAGCCCTCTTCCAATTTCTGAATATCGAATGGATGAATGAAGCCTATGAGAATTATTCTTTTATTCTTTATAAAACACTGGTTATTCGGATTGGAATGTTAGTGGCTATCTTTGCCTTCGTCAAAACACCTGATGATATCGTCCCTTATGCTACCATCATGAGTGCGACAACTATCATTAACTATCTGCTCAGCTTCCTCTGGATTAAACGAGAGGTTTCCTTTGTTAAGATTGAGTTCATCGAACTTCTAAAGTCATCTAAACCTCTCTTAACCATGCTCCTTCTAGCAAATGCTAATATGCTCTATACTTTGCTCGACCGTATGTTCATCACTAAAGGGCCTGATGAGAATTTCATCTCCTACTATACAATCGCCTCAAGTATCGTAATGCTGATTGCAAATGTCCTAGGCGGAGCCATCAATGTCAGTATTCCTCGACTTGGTTATTATCTTGGAAAAAAAGAATATTCTTCCTATACATATTTAGTTAACAAAAGTGCTTCTTTATTTTACTTCCTTATGATTCCAACTAGTATCGGAATCATGATCATGGGTACTTATGCTACCGTTATCTACTCTTCTGAAAAATATCTGGAAGCAGGAATTGTTACTAGCATATTTGCCTTTCGGACCATTATCTGGGCTATCGAATTAATCCTTGGAAAGCAAATCATCTTTATCAACGGCCACGAAAACCGATTAACAGCCTTTTACTTTATCGGTGGTGGTGTCAATGTAGTCCTAAACTCTCTACTCCTGTTCAACAACATCTTTACTCCTGCATACTACATCGGAACAACGATTATTGCCGAGGCAATCGTCGTTCTACTTGAAATCCGCTTTATTCTGAAGCATAAACTCTTAGATTTGAAAGAAATTTTCAAAACACTTGCTCGTTACACAAGTGTATCCCTTGGCTTTATCCCAATTTATTATATCTTTAAATTCGCCTTCCAAGTTCATTCATATACAGTCAATATGAATATGCTCAGCATGGTCGTATCTACAATTGCTGGATGTGCTATCTATTACGCCTTAACTCTCTTTGTAATAAAGGATAAAACCCTCCACTATGCACTTGATCTAGTTCGTGCTAAAATCAAAAGAAGTTAACAAAACACCTATAAGGCTTCAGCCTTATAGGTGTTTTAATTATAGAAGAATTTAGTTAAAATCATATAGAAACTTAATTCTTTTCTTGGCTCGTTTGTGTCTTTGGTTCAGTAGATTGATTATTTTCCTCAGACACAGCAGATGAGTTTTCTGTTTGTTGAGTTCTCACTACGTCTGTCGTTTCAAAAGTGAAACTTTGACTATTTTCTTTCGTTTGTTCCTGAGTTGTCACCTCATTTGTAGTCGTTGTCCAAATTCCATCAGCATTAAGCTTGTAACCGTCAGGACTTGTTCCATTTCTGAGGAGAGAACCATTTGTTTGGAAATAGTACCAGTTACCATTCAGTTTTTTCCAACCAGTCTGCATGGCACCATTAGCATCAAAGTAATAACTTTCATCATTCACTTTGTATAGTCCAGTTGCTATCTGACCAGTTTCAGTATCAAGGTAGTACCAAAGTCCATTTTCTTTGAGCCAACCTGTCTTCATAGCGCCACTATTTGTAAAGTATCTGTATGAGTCATCGAACCACTTCCAGCCCGTTTGCATAGCTCCACTTGCATTGAGATAATAGCGAGTACCTTCGATTTCTTGTAGGCCAGTTAGCATGATACCTTCTTTATCTAGATAGTACCAAATGTTCTTATCTTTGAACCAACCTGTCTTCATAGCTCCACTGCTTGCAAAATAATAATAGTGGTTATCGAGCCATTTCCATCCGGTCTGCATAGCACCACTTGCATTGAGATAATAGCGCGAACCATTTATCTCTTGAAGACCTGTTAGCATGATGCCTTCTTTATCTAGATAGTACCAAAGTCCGTTATCTTTTAACCAACCTGTCTTCATGGCTCCACTGTTTGTGAAGTAATAATAATGATTATCTAGCCATTTCCATCCTATCTGCATAGCGCCACTTGCATTCAGATAATAGCGCGAACCATTTATCTCTTGAAGACCTGTTAGCATAATGCCTTCTTTATCTAGATAATA
>ENA-OWLZ01000435-OWLZ01000435.1-metagenome-genome-assembly--contig:-NODE-435-length-11547-cov-9.801166_pt1 | contig 11547 bp, 8 predicted proteins | sample MGYA00245341_ERZ651117 | MGnify/ENA primary metagenome ERZ651117 (study PRJEB26857, sample SAMEA4031763) | metagenome | biome: human; feature: oral; material: saliva | place: Philippines | collected 2014 | study... | reverse complement strand
TTTCGTCAGCATCGATGAATGCTTGTAAAATCGTTTGACGTTGCGTCGTTAATTTATATTTTTTGTCTTTAATGCGTTCTTTTAATTTTTCTAATGTTGTGTTCATAATAATTATCCCCTCTACAATTTGTAAAAATACTTCATTCAAACCTACGCCCCAACAAATGGGTTGTATTGTTTTTCATAACCTATATTTGTTTCCGGTCCATGACCAGGATATACCATCGTATTATCAGGCAACTTATAAAGCTGTGTTTTGATGGATTCTATCAACGTCTCATATGAGCCATTTGGAAAATCTGTACGTCCTACGGAATCTCTAAATAGAGTATCCCCTACAAACACGAGACCTTCCATGTAATAGCACACACCACCTGGCGTATGCCCTGGTGTTTCTAAGACTTCTAGATCTATATCACCACAGGTAATATGATCACCTTGATGTACCTCAATAATATCAGCCTTCACCTTAATCGGTGTAGGATTACTATAGGCACTAAGATTAAGCTCAGGATCAGATAAATACGGCACATCACCCTTATGAATATATACAGGCACTTGATATGCATCTACAATGTCTTGAACGCCCCCGATATGGTCGCCATGACCATGGGTTAGCAAAATGGCTTTTGGTTTCAAGTCATGCTTTTTTAGCGAATCTAACACTTGCGATGTAGCTGGGTCGATGATGAAAGCCTCACCAACCGCTTTATCGCCTATGACATAGCAATTGGTTCCTAGTGGACCTAAAGGCATGCGCATAAGCACTAATTGTTGTTCACTCATTAAGCCCCTCCTTAACTTCGTTGTACCGTATATACTTCACGAATACGACGCAACTTAGTCATGACAAAATCTAATTGTGAAATGTCACGAATATCAACTGTAACATTGATACTTACATTTTTAGTATCCTCTTGAACCTTCGCATTGATGTTAGTAATGGTAATTTTCAATTCTGAAAGTACAGCCATAACCTCCATAAGCAAACCATTTCGATCGTATGCTTGAATATCAATGCCTACGTGGAAGGATTCACCAGAAGAGCCATCCCAAGAAACCTCTATCATTCGTTCAAGATCTTCCGGTGTATGACCCATACTAGAGCAATCACAGCGATGGATAGAGACCCCACGACCGCGTGTAATATAACCAATAATATCGTCACCAGGTACAGGATTACAGCATTTTGCCATCCGCACCATAACACCAGCTTCGCCTTTTACGAGGACGCCAGTACCATTTTTAGTTTTCTTTTGGCCTTGAGATTTTAATTTCTCAATAATTTGTTCAGTACTGCGTTTAGACTCTTCTGCTTCCTTAGATTTTTTATAGAGTTCAATTAAACGCAAGAGAACTGTACTTACAGGAATGCCCCCATAGCCACAAGCAGCAAACATCTCCTCTTCAGTACCGGCTTTCAGTTGTTTAGTTACTTGTTGGAGTCGATTATCTGCAATCAACTCTTTCCACGTATAATTTAATCGTTTCGCTTCTTTTTCAAGAGCCTCTAAGCCTTTTTCAATATTTTCAGCTTTATTTTCGCGCTTGAACCAGTTGCGTATTTTACTCTTACTTTCAGAGGACCCTACAATGTTAAGCCAATCAAGGCTTGGTTTACTCGTTTTAGATGTAATAATATCGACGATATCACCATTTTGTAAGGAGTAATCGAGAGGTACAATTTTGCCGTTTACCTTAGCACCTACACAGCGATGACCTACATCGGTATGAACACGATAGGCAAAGTCTAATGGTACCGAGCCAATAGGCAATTTAACAACGTCCCCCTTCGGTGTAAATACGAATACTTCACCAGAGAATACGTCTAATTTTAAAGCATTAACGAGCTCAGTTGGATTACTTGTATCTTGCCATTCTAGAACTTGGCGCAACCAAGCAACCTTTTGGTCGAACTCTTTATCGCCGTTTTTATTACCTTCTTTATACCGCCAGTGAGCGGCAACACCATATTCGGATACACGGTGCATTTCCCATGTACGAATTTGGATTTCTACAGGTTGTCCCATGGTGCCGATAACCGTAGTATGCAAGGATTGATACATATTGGATTTCGGCATGGAAATATAATCTTTAAATCGATATGGCAATGGTTTCCACAAGCTATGCGCAATACCGAGTACCGCATAACAATCAGGAATACTATCAACGATTACGCGAACCGCAAGTAAATCATAAATTTGTGACAAATCGCGATTGTCCTTTTTCATCTTCTTGTAAATACTGTAGAAGTGTTTAGGACGGCCTTTAATATCTGCCTTGATATGGGCTTCACCTAAAGCCTTAGTGAGTTGATTCATCGTATCATTAACGATATCTTCACGGACTTGGCGCTTTTGCTTCATTTGATCTACAAGATCATAATATTTTTCCGGTTCTAAATAGCGGAACGATAAATCCTCTAACTCCCATTTCACATTGAAAATACCAAGGCGATGCGCAAGAGGAGCAAAGATTTCGAGCGTTTCCTTAGCAATGCGTTTTTGTTTATCACTGCGCATATGCTTTAAGGTACGCATATTATGTAAACGGTCACCCAATTTGATAACAACGACGCGCACGTCCTTTGCCATCGCTAAAATCATCTTTCGATAATTTTCCATTTGGCGATCTTCTTTTGTTTCATATTGGAATTGGTTTAATTTTGTTACACCATCAACAAGGAATGCTACTTCAGAGCCAAACATTTCCTCTAAATCTTCCTTGGAGTAGGATGTATCTTCAACCACATCGTGCATGAGCGCTGCCATGAGCGTAATGTGGTCAATTTGTAAGTGTGCCAAAATATCAGCTACAGCTAGTGGATGCATAATATAGGGTTCACCAGAAGCTCTAAACTGACCTTCGTGAGCCTTATCAGCAAGCTCAAAAGCCTTCAATACTTGGTTACACTCATCATCTGTTAAATAGGTATGGATATACTCCATAAATTCAGCTAAGGCTTTATCTTTATCAAAAGTGCTTTGTTCTACCAAAGCTTTGCCTTCTTCATTTACAGTTGTCATGGTGTCACCTCCTATACACTATAAGTAAGGAATGTTACGGATGTGACAAGATCTAATTTTCCTTCAATGGCATTCCATCTAAGCATTAATTGACCATCATCACTTGTATATTCTTCAACAATGCCCAATTCTTTAAAAACATCAATCGATGTAAGAGCACTGCGATTATTTTGATCTGCCGGCTTGCGGCGTAATATATCTTGTTCTACATTGTAAAGCGATTGACTACGACCACGCATGGACTGTTTTACAATGACATACATCTGTCTAAGCCCGTCTGCAGTCAGTTTTATGGGCTCTTCATTCACTGGTTCAATCGCTTGAATCATGAGTTGTGGAGAAACCATACCTTGCCATTCATTCTTTTGCAAGGAGAAGGCTACTTTCACAACAGAACCTACAAATATAGATTTAAATAAATCTGGACGATTCCAAGCGATAGCATCTAATGTTCCATTCGAGGTTGCAAAAATCACCTTACAATGATTTTTTAACTGCCCCATGAGCATAATATCTTGTACCGTAGCTTCCATTACTGCAAAAACTGGTGTGCTATTAGCCATCCCATAAGGTTCAAGAGCTGATACGCGGTCGATAATATCTACATCGATATCATCGACAGGTAGTTCCGCATCAATGGCCACTACCGGAATATATTCGTCGGCAGTAACAACCTTTTTACAATACTCAGTTAGACGCTCTCGTAATTCATCAATGCGATTGGCGTCAATGCTAAAGCCTGCTGCTGCAGAATGACCACCAAACTGTAGCAAAAGGTCTTCACAAGACTTTAACGCATCATACATATTAAAACCGTCGATACTACGACAAGAGCCTTTGCCAACACCATCATGAATGCTGATAACTAAGGTCGGTTTATAAAATTCCTCCACGAGACGAGAGGCGACGATGCCGATGACACCAGGATGCCATTCTTCACCAGCTACAACGGTTACATAGTCAGCTTTATGGCCTTGATTAGCCACATCAATACGAGCCAATTCATGAATGTTGCGCTCTAATTCTTGTCGCTCACGATTGGTTTCGTTCAATTCCTCAGCAATCGCCTCTGCTATATCTCCGTCATCGGTCACCAGTAGTTCAACAGCACGCGTAGCATGCGTTACGCGACCAGCTGCATTAAGGCGAGGTGCTAAGGTGAAACCAATATGTCCAGATGTTATAGTTCGCTCATGCAGGCCCGCTACATCGATAAGCTTTTTAATACCTAAATTAGGTTGACTATTCATCTTCTCAAGGCCTGCTTTTACGATGATGCGGTTCTCACCCACCAAAGGCACTACATCTGCTACAGTACCTAACGCAACGATATCTAAATCATCTAAATACCACTCACCGCGCTTTGTTAGCCACAATGCTTGGCATAATTTAAAAGCCACACCGACGCCAGATAAGTTTTTATCCTTATATGGACAATCCTTTTGTTTGTGATTAATAACAGCCTTAGCCCGTGGAATCATATCCGGTGCCGTATGATGATCTGTAATAATCATATCGATACGATCTCGTACAGCCTCTACAATATCGTAAGAACTAATACCGCAGTCTACGGTAATCACTAAAGCTGTTCCCCGTTCTATAAGGTGCTCTAAAGCCTCTAAATTGAGGCCATACCCTTCGCTTTGACGTTCTGGTATGTAATAAGTAACATCGGCACCTAATTTCTTTAAAAATCGATAGAGTACAGATGTTGCCGTAATACCATCCACATCATAATCGCCATAAATGACGATTGGTTTGTGACTTTCAATTGTCTCCTGAACTAGCGAAACAGCCACGTCCATATCCTTTAAAGTGAATGGGTCTAACAAATCTGACAAAGTACCTTGTAAAAACTGACGACCTTCGTCAACATCAATGTGACGATTCACCATTAATTTAGCCACAATAGGGTTCACACCAAGTTCACGGATTAAGATATTTTCTTTCTCTCGGTCACCTTTACAGAGGCGCCAACGTTTTTTCTTAATCATCATATCCCTCAGTAGTTTATAATCAATATCATTCCAGAATTCAATGTATTATCATTATCATTTTTATTTATTATACCTCAAAAAACGAATAAAATAAAGCATTTTATATATTTTATTCTCATTTAAACATTGCTATTTTCTCAACAAAAAAGAACCTCCCATTATCAATAGGAGGTTCTATATCAGTGAACTACTTAGAACCGGAAGTCTCGTTCGCCATCTTTCATCTGTGCAATATAAGCTTTAGCTTTTTCTTTAACTAAATCATTTTTAATATTTTCTAACTGTTGTTCGATAACTTTCGCACCATGAGTCTTAGTCTTCTCATCACCATAGTCCATGATGTATTCGTTTAATGTCATCAACGCATTTGGTTGGCAACAGTTGTGAATTTGACCGGATTTAGCAAGAGCCATGAAACGGTCCCCTGTTCTACCTGCACGATAACATGCAGTACAGAAGCTCGGTACATAACCAAGATTTAATAACCAATCTACGATTTCATCTAATGTACGCGTATCACTACGATCAAATTGAGCAGAATTATCTTCTGGTTTCTCTTCTTCTTTGTAACCACCTACGCTAGTACGAGATCCACCGCTGATTTGGGAGATACCAAGAGCCAATCCGCGTTCACGCATTTCTTGAGTTTCACGTGTGGACATAATCATACCAGTATACGGTGTGGATACACGAATGAGAGCAACAATTTTTTCAAATACATCGTCAGGTACTGCATTACTGAAATCATCTACATCAATATCATCAGCTGGACAAATACGAGGTACAGAAATAGTATGTGGACCTACGCCAAATACTGCTTCTAAATGCTCTGCATGCATCAACAAACCTACAAAATCATATTTATAATGTTCTAAGCCGTAAAGAACACCGATACCGACATCATCAATACCACCTTGCATAGCGCGGTCCATCGCCTCTGTATGGTAGGCGTAGTCGCTCTTAGGGCCTGTTGGATGTAATGCTTCATAGTTTTCTTTATTGTACGTTTCTTGGAAGAGTGTATACGTACCAATACCAGCTTCATGTAATTTCTTGTAATCCTCAACGGAACAAGCCGCAATATTTACGTTTACACGACGGATTTCACCATTTTTATTTTTGATACTATAAATAGTCTTAATGGATTCCAAAATATACTCAAGAGGATTATTAAGAGGATCTTCACCAGACTCAATTACGATACGCTTATGACCCATCGCTTCTAAGGCAATAACCTCTTCTCGAATTTGTTCTTGCGTCAGTTTTTTACGTTTAATATCGCGGTTTTTAGAGTGGTACGGGCAGTACACACAGCCATTGATACAATAGTTAGATAAATATAATGGTGCAAATAATACGATACGATCACCGTATATGGCTTTCTTGATTTCTTTTGCTAACGCAAAAAGCTTTTCCTTATATTCAGGTAACGGACATTCTAAGAGAACTGCTGCCTCTCTGTGGTTTAACCCCTTAAATGTAGCAGCTTTTGCTAAAATAGCATCTAACAACTCCCGATTTTCCTTATTTTCCTCTGCATAAGCAAGAGTATCAAGGATTTCCTGATGGGAAATAAACTCCTCCGCCTTTGGAGATTTTACATCATACATAGTACTTACCTCAATTCTTTCTAGTGGCAATGCCACCCCTCTTTAGGTTTATGAAAGTATATGACAACCAGTCTTCTGGCATTTCACTGATACTGTACTAAGTATACCACTATTCCTACTAAAAAACATAGGAATTTAATACACAATAAAAGGTTGCCACCTCACAGGAGGAAGCAACCTTTATATTACGGGGATTTCTAATCTATATCGATTATCTATATCGAATATGACTAAAATGTATATATATAAGTTTTCAAATAATTATATATCAACCCTTACAATCTGTTGCTAAATGTATGACACATACTTAGTCAGTCCTATTTTCCCCACGTATCATACAACTCTTGCATAGCTCGCTCTTTTGCTATAATGCCATGAGCCATCCATAATGTGCTATCTACTTGTAACACTTGGTCAGCTTTTACAGCAGGCAAATTTTTCCACAATTCATCTTTTTTAAGATTAGCCAATCGTCGATCTGCAATATTTTGGTTATTAGCTGAAGAAGCGCCATAACCAGATGTAACAACGAGATACTTGGCATCTAGATCAGGTAGACGTTCTAAGGAAATAGCACTATTTGTAGGATTCAATTCAGTTTCTAATGCCATATCCGGCGGTTTAATATTTAATAAATCAGCCATGAAATTATTTATATCATTTTTCATATATGGATAGAGACGAATTTCCTTATTCATAATTCGCAAGAATCCTACAGTCTCGCCATTTAAGTTTTTATCTAAAGCAATACGCGTTTTCTTTGCATTATTGTAGTATTCTTTTAAACGAGCTTCTCCTTTTTCAGGCACACCAAGTGCTTTAGCAATTGTTAACAATGCAACTTCTTCCTTATTTACATTAACGGAGATAGTAGGAGCAATTTTAGAAAGTGCATTATATGCCGCTTTACCATAAGAATCACGCATAATAATCAAATCAGGTTTTAACGCCTGAATTTGTTCGTAGTTAATTGTTCTAGTTTCATCATTAATACTGAAGTTTTGAATGTTGCGTTCTTTTAGCTCATCATATAAATAGCTATTTTCGTTATAGTTGGCCGCGATAAAAGGTTCATCGAGAGCAATCATTGGATCTTCTGTACGAATGACAACGATTCGTTTGTGCTCCTTAGGCATAACCGTTTTACCAAGCTTATGGGTAACAACAATAGTATCTCCATCTACAGAAACAATCTTGTCTACCGCTTTCTCAGTACTAGCAAGGCGCTTTTTAAACTCTTTATCAATATCCTTTGGGTCATTAGTGCGCTCTAAAGCAGCTTTCACCTTATCATCGAGGCTAGCATAGATAGCTTCACGAGTCATGCCGTTTTGTTGAAATCCACAACCGGCAACCCCCAAAAGCACACAAGCCCCTAATAGACCTGATAGTAACAATCGCTTCATACTACACCTCGCGTGCCGTATGGCCGTAATTTTTTAGGGAATAAGGAATACAGAACGGACGATTTGTCTTAGGATCATTCATAATCGTGGAATCTACACCAAATACATCCTTAAGCATTTCATTATGGAATACCTCAAGCGGAGTTCCTTCATACTGAATTTTCCCATCTTTCATGGCTACTAAATAATCTGCAAAACGAGCTGCTTCATTGAGTTCATGAATAACCATAACAATTGTTTTGTTATAGGTTTTATTCAAATGTTCTACTAGATGCAATACATCCATCTGATGAGATACATCGAGGAAACTCGTCGGTTCATCTAGGAACAAAATATCTGTATTTTGTGCAATAGCCATAGCAATCCAAGCACGTTGCCGTTGACCACCAGACATGTGCGTAATACCACGATCTGCAAATGGTAGTAATTCAGTTTCTTTTAAAGCCCACTCTACAATTTCTTTATCTTCCTTTGTAGTACGGGCAAAAAGACTACCTTGATGCGGTGCACGTCCATACATAACAAGTTCGCGAACAGTGATTTCGCCAGGTGCTGTAGGATTTTGAGGTAAAATAGCAACCTTCTTTGCTAGTTCACGACTACCGTAATCACCAATAGACTTACCATCTAATAATACATCACCATCCATAGGACGAATAATGCGACAAATCGTTTTTAACAACGTAGATTTACCACAACCATTAGCACCAATCAACGCTGTCACTTTACCTTCTGGAATTGTAAGGTTCAAGTTTTCTATAATTTTTGTATCACCATAACCAGTAGTTAGGTTTTTAACTTCTAATTTCATTTATGTCTCCCTTTTATGCTTTTGTCTTCGCTAAAATATACAAGAAGTATGGAGCCCCTATTAAGGCAACAATAATACCTAAGAGGATTTCATCTGGTGCAATAATAGCGCGACCAATCCAATCGGCAGTAACTACTAATATGGCCCCTATAAGTGCTGTTAACGGTAAGAAGTATGCATGGTCAGCACCAATTAAACGACGTGCTATATGAGGGGAAATAAGCCCTACAAAACCAATACTACCGCCGATAGCTACGCAGAAGCCAGATAAAAGAACACCGATGATAAGGTACATAAATCTAGAGCGATTGATACGTACACCAAGACCTATAGCGGTTTCATCTGCCAAACTCAACAAATTTAGCTCCATATAGCGAGCATAGAGAATAAGAGATAATATAATCACTACTGGCGCTAAAACCCATACATGTTCCCATGTATTACCTGAGATAGTACCTATTGTCCAAGTATTTACTAAGTAGAATTTATTTGGGTCAAGACGTGTTACAAGTAATACTTGTAATGCATGGAATCCTGCGCTCATAGAAATACCTGTCAAAATCAATCGATATGGTGAAATTACATCACGACCACGATAGGATAAGAAGTAAATTAATAGTGCAGCCACTACCGCTCCAGCTACAGCTACAGCAGGTAACGTCCAAATCCCCCACGCTGTAGTAGAACCAGCAAAATACACTAAAAGAACTACACCTAAGCCAGCACCAGCATTTACGCCCAATAGACTTGGACTAGCTAGTTCATTACGAGAAATGGTTTGGAAAATGGCACCAGAAATAGCAAGGCCTATCCCAATAAATACGGCTAAGATAGTACGAACTAAGCGGAAATCAAAGACCGTTAAGTTCTCTACTTCATTACCGCCACCAAAGAGAATTCGTATAAGATCTGTTCCAGACATATCGCTAAAGCCTGTATGAAGATGTCCATACATAGCACCTAACAATAGCAACATCATACCGAAAGAGTAGGCAAAAAAGCGTTGTTTCATCTTATTTTCCTCCCTTGCGATTTGCTAAATAAATAAAGAATGGAACACCTACGAGCGCAGTAATGGCACCTAATGGTGTTTCAAATGGAGGATTTACAATACGAGCTACAACGTCTGCAATCATAACAAGAACTGCGCCAAAGAGTGCAGAGAATGGAATGACAAGACGATAATCGATGCCCACCAGTTTACGTGTTATATGTGGAATAACGAGACCTACAAAACCAATAGGGCCTGCCAAAGCAACTGCAGAACCACTTAAAATAAGTACAGTTAAACCAGATAGCACACGAACTCGATTTAAATTACTGCCAAGACCAATCGCCACTTCTTCGCCAAAGCTTAAGAGTGTAACAGATTTAGAGACATACATAGCAATAAGAATACCAACAATAGTCCACGGCAATACGAGTAAGACTTGTTCCATACGAATACCGCTAATACCACCGGCAGTCCAGAAACTTAATTCTTGGGCCACTTGGAAGTACACTACAAGCATATGTGTTACAGCTACAAATACAGCACTAATAGCTGTACCGGCTAAGGCAAGATATACTGGTGTAGCTCTACCACCTACGCGTTTTGCAAGAGCCAAAATAAATAATGTAGCTAATGCAGCCCCTACAAATGAAAATAGAATGCTCCCATTAAGAGTTAGGTAAGGGAATAGAATCATTCCCACTGCAAGACCAAAACTAGCCCCTGCATTAATACCTAAAATCGATGGACTTGCCATAGGGTTATTGGTAACACCTTGCATTAAGGCACCAGATACGGCAAAGCTAATCCCTACGATAATACCTGCCAACATACGAGGCAATCGCAATGTTTGGACAATCATTTGTCCTATACTATTAGGATCATAATTAGTAAAGGATAGTATAATATCATCTAGACTGATATAACGTATCCCAATGAATAGTGAACCAAGAGATGTGGCAATCAAAATCGCTAAGGCCACTATGCCTAGTAGCGTAGTTTTAGCAGTATGCCCTCCCCTAGTTTCTACGTCATAATTACTCATAAAAACTCCTTACAATACAAATTACTATAGAATTTATTGATACATTATATCAATACTCTTCTATCTTTTTCAATAATAAATCTCAATATCATTTATAGCAATAATGCAACATTAAAAATCATATACGTAAACCTTTATAACTATACAAATTATATACAAGACTTTGTACACCTACAAGCGCACAAAAAACAAATATTTGCAATACAAAAAGAGTAGTAACACAAAGGTTACTACTCTAAGATTTAATTAAATATTCTAATTTGATGTACTATAAAAATATATTTAAAGTACTAAGTTTACCGCTTTAATTGATTTCTATTATTAAAAAATGTTCTATACGCTAATTGACAAGTAATAAAGCAAGCAATCGATATGGTAGATAAACTCATAAACGTCACAATCATTTGATATTTTACAGCTTCAAGTGGGGGCATCCCCGCTAAAATAAGACCTGTCATCATCCCTGGTAAAGACACAATTCCTAAGGTTTTAGCACTATCCACAGTTGGCTGCAATCCAGTCTTTATAACATCGCGCACGATGGCTTTTGACGCTTGCTTAGGTGTACTACCTAGCGCTAATTTAATCTCTACCTCTTGTTGACGTAATTCAAAATTTGATAGCATTTGGCGATAACAAAGCCCAATCGCTACCATAGCAC
>ENA-OWLZ01000434-OWLZ01000434.1-metagenome-genome-assembly--contig:-NODE-434-length-11572-cov-6.709560_pt1 | contig 11572 bp, 12 predicted proteins | sample MGYA00245341_ERZ651117 | MGnify/ENA primary metagenome ERZ651117 (study PRJEB26857, sample SAMEA4031763) | metagenome | biome: human; feature: oral; material: saliva | place: Philippines | collected 2014... | reverse complement strand
GACGCTCTTCCGATCTGTTGCCAAGATGTATTTTCAGGATCCTGAAAAAGTTCAAAGTAATAATATTGATACAAGAACTTACGTAATGAGATTAGGGGATATTGCTTTTGAAGGGCACCCAAATAATGAATTTCAGTTCGGAAGATTTGTTGCTAATGATATTGGAGATGGTGTGGTTTCTGAATTGTTTCCTGTCTATAGACATAAGACTTCATATTACAATAATTATTGGAAATATGCTATACAGCAAGAACGCATAATGGCTCCTATCTTTGCTAAATCAATAACATCATCCGGAAATTCATCTAATAAATTAGATCCTAAACATTTCTTAAGACAAAAGGTAAGAATTGCTACATTAGATGAACAAAAGAATATCGGTGACTTCTTGGTAGAAATTGATAACTTAATTACTCTTCATCAGCGTAAGCTTGATGAGTTGAAGAATATGAAGAAAACACTACTACAACAGATGTTTGTATAAAAAAGGAGAGAATAAAATGACGAAAACAACCGAAATTACATCGAAGCTTTGGGAGATGGCCAATAAATTACGTGGAACAATGGATGCTAGTGAGTATAAAAATTATATTCTACCATTTATGTTCTATCGTTATTTATCGGAACATCAAGATGATTATATCCGTAAAAATGGATTAGAAGATTTTTATCAAAATCCAGAAGATATAGAAGAATATTATGAAGATATTGCTAGAAGCCTTGGCTATGTGATTGAACCCCAATTTACATGGAATGCCATTGTTGACAGTATTGAAAACCACAAAATTAAAGCAAGTGACTTTCAAGATATGTTTGAGGCTTTTCATAAACATGCAAAACGAAATACAGATTCAGAACAAGAATTTGCCAATGTCTTCTTTGACGTTAACTTAGGAGATACTCGCCTAGGCTCTGGAACCAATGAACGTGCAAAAGCTTTGAATGATATTGTGCTGATGATTAACGAATTCGATTTTAAAGATGAATCAGGACATGATATTCTTGGGGATGTTTACGAATACTTGATTGGGCAATTCGCGGCTAATGCAGGAAAAAAAGGTGGAGAATTCTATACTCCTCATGAAGTGAGTCAAATCTTGGCTCGTTTAGTGACGGATCATGTTGCTAAACAAGGAAACCAATTCCGAGTATATGACCCAACAATGGGGTCGGGGTCGTTATTATTAACGGTACAAAGAGTATTCTCTGGAAGCGACGTTTCAAAAGTAGAATTTTATGGACAAGAGCTTAATACAACGACTTATAACCTTGCTCGTATGAATTTGATGATGCATGGAGTTTCATATGCCAACATGAACCTAAAAAGAGCAGATACATTAGATGCTGACTGGCCGTTTGATACTCACAACGGAATTGAAGTTCCAAAGAAATTTGATGCAGTAGTAGCAAATCCGCCATATTCACAAAATTGGGATATTAAGAACATTGACCGCGAAAAAGATGTACGTTTCAAAGGATTCGGTGTTGCGCCAGCTTCTAAAGCTGACTATGCATTTGTATTGCATGGATTACATCATTTAGATGAAAAGGGAACAATGGCTATTGTATTACCGCATGGGGTTTTATTCCGTGGAGCTTCTGAAGGAAAGATTCGTGAGAATATTTTGAAAGAGAATTTACTGGATGCGGTAATTGGTTTGCCTGCAAACTTATTCTATGGTACAAGTATCCCGACAGTAGTTTTAGTATTCAAAGGTCGTGAAGCACGTGGAGAGAGAAAAGATGTCTTATTTATCGATGCTTCGAAAGAATTTGAAAAGGGCAAAAACAAAAATACACTATCTGAAGAAAACATCAATAAGATTGTTGAAACTTATCATAATCGTGAAGATGTTGATAAGTATGCGCATGTAGCAACGATTGAAGAAATCAAAGAGAATGATTACAACTTAAATATTCCTCGTTATGTAGATACGTTTGAGGAAGAAGAAGTCGTTCCACTAACGGATATTGCTAAAGAATTAAATGAAATTCAAACAAATATCGATGAAACTACAAAATCATTGATGAGCATGCTAGATGATTTAGTAGGTACGACTCCTGAAGCACAATCTGAGCTAGAAGAATTCAGAAAGTTATTTGGTAGCAACTAATGTTGAAAAGTAGAGGTTAAAGCCTCTACTTTTTTGTATACAAAAAAGCATACGCTTGGGAACAGCGGAAGTTAGGAGATATTGCTGACAGTACTTATGGAGGAGGGACTCCGAAAACCACGGTTGAAGAATTTTGGAATGGTGGGATACCGTGGATTCAGTCGTCAGATATTCAAGAAGACCAAGTTTTCAACGTTCAAGTTAGAAAGACTATAACGGAGAAAGGTTTAGCAAATTCTGCGGCCAAACTAATACCTAAAAACTCAATCGCAATTGTTACTCGAGTAGGTGTTGGGAAATTAGGGCTAATTCCATTTGATTTCACTACCAGTCAAGATTTTTTATCGTTAAGCAATCTAAACATTGATAGTCATTTTGCAGTATATTTACTTTTCAAAAGATTACAATTTGAAAGTAAAATGGCCCAAGGAACATCTATTAAAGGTATAACCAAAGAAGAACTCTTATCAAAAGAAATAAAAATTTCTCATGTTGATATGGAACAAAAATCGATTGGTTATTTTTTTCAAAATTTAGATGACCTTATTACTCTTCATCAGCGTAGGTCATCAAGGATTATCAAATAATCAGCTGCTTAGTTCTGCTAAAGACCTCATTACAAGATCGATATCTTTGTTCTCTAATTCTGCAATGATGTGCAGATAAGTTTTTTGAGTTGTAGTCATGCTTGCGTGTCCTAAACGCCTTGCAACGCTTGCGATTGAAACGCCAGAGAATAATAAAAGAGAGGCGTGAGTATGTCGAAGTCCGTGAATTGTGATGATAGGAATACCGCAATGGATACAATGACGTTCTAGGCGTTTATTCGGAGTGGAATTCCATACTTTCCCGTGTACAAATATAGGTTCATTTTCTGGGAGACCGCGGAGTAATTCAGTAAACTTAATGACCGTTTGCCAGTCGATTTGAATCTTTCGGTTTGAAGTGAAATTTTTAGTAGGAAGAAACCCCGTATTGTTTTTATAGTCCCATGTTTTGTTGATAGTTATTGACTGATGCATAAAATCAAAGTCTTTTGGGGTTAATCCCAATGCTTCGGAAAATCTCATTCCAGTTTTAGCAATTAGATAAATTAGCCAGTCCCAATCAAGTGTAGAACCTAGTGTTAAATCAGAAAGAAGTTTATGAACTTCAAATTGATTCAGAAATTTTTGTTTCTTATTTCGAGCGTTTCTTCCTTTGATGATTGCCTTCCTAGTGGGGTCACGTTTAATCCACCCTTCGTCGATAGCGTCTAATATTGCTGCTTTCAATTGATGATGGAAGTCCATAGTTGTTTGTTTTTCGTGGAATTCTGCATAATCATTTAAAAGTTGCTGATAAGTAGTACGTGTGAGTTCACAAATTTCAAGAGTTGGAATTAGTCGTTTTAACCATAATTGTGTCATTTTATATTTTTCCATTGTTACATTTCGAATCGCTCCTTCCTTATAGATATGAATCCAGCGATTGTAGTATTCATGAAACAATTCGTGTTCAGTATTTTGTGTTGAGTTCATTTATTTACCTTCTTTCATAGGAAGAGATGACCTAGCTGATGACTACATTAAGTATAATGCGACAGTTAAATTTATTGATAAGTCGTACAGTCTTTTTAGTCCACCTATGCTATAATAATCTTGAATAGAGAAGGTTTTCAGGATTGGAGGAGAGAGTATGAAGCAAAGACAAATCCTAGCGTCGGCGCTGTGTGTATTGGCGCTTGCGGCTTGTAACAAGAAGCCGGAAGAGGCGGTGACGACACAGGCGCAGGCGACGGTTCAAGCGACAACGGTGGCACCGACGACCGTTGCCGAGGAGGAGCATGCGACGTATTTTGAGATGTTGCAACTAGCGTATAATGTGGCGGCCAAGGATGCCGATATTACGGAAGGGTTAGCCGCGGCCAAGAAGGTGCGTGACGAGATGTTTGATCAGTTTCCAAGCGACAAGGATGCCATCGACAATGCCTATTCGGACTTGGAGCTCTTGGTTCGTTTTAACTCGAGCGGATTTAGCGACTTCATGAAGCGGTGGAATGCGTCTACTGGGCAACATTTCGAGGCCTTGCACGAAGCGATTAATTTAGAACATGCGACGTTGAACGGCGAGGGTATAAAGTGGAATATGATGGGTGTTGTGGGCTTTAACGAGTACAAGGTGATGGTGGTGGAAGCGTATCTGGATGCGTCGAAGAAAGAGGCGTTCCTCTTTGGGTATGAAGATGGAGAGCCGATTGTGCTTCATGCGACCAATGTGACGCGCGACACACTTGCGAAAGCAGCCTTCCAAGTCGTAAAGGACGCTGATTTACTAAAAGGCTTTACCGATAATGCGACATGGAAAGCAACCTCTGACGCGTCTGCGAATCAATCGATTGCGGATGCGATGGCGATTTACGCGCGTAAGAAGGGCGAAATCTATGAGCGCACGAGTCCCGCGACACAGCGTGAGTTTTATGATTTAGCCGTTCCAGACCAGCTCTTCAAATATGCGACGGTTGCTGGAATGAAGGCGAAGTTTACATGGGGAGACCTCACATTTAAACAAGGCGACGTCCCTTATGAAATCGTGGAGTGCTATGTGTCCGAATCCGGAACGACGGTGATTGTCTTTGCGAAAGTCGGCAATGGAAAGACAATCTTAATCGGGCAAACAGCACCAGAGACGGTGAAGAACGCGGATGGAACGATCAAGTCTGCCGTAGTGAACCTCCAACCGTACAATAGCGAAACATTATCACGCGCAACGTGGTAGGACAGGAGAAGTAGAATGACTAAAGTAGAACAACTAGAACAACTAATGAATGAGATGCTGCCGGGATTGCAGCTCTTTGCTAGAGACATCAACCTAACGCCGGAAGAAGCAGCGTGTTACAAAGTCGGCGAGGTCGTTCGCAATCCAGCGTTTACCGATGCAACGTGTCGTGTTGGTGGCATGGTGACGACACACCGTTATAGTATTTTATCGAACCATATGATGGATTTAAGTTCGATGGAGCAAGGAACCAACTGGGGACTCTGTATCGCTAACCGTGATAGCCACTTTAAGGTGCTGGATATTTACGAGCATGAAGGCAAGACGCAGATTCTGCTCTTACATTTGCCGCACGATTATCGTTGGAAATGGTTAGAAGATCTCACGATACACCTTCCTGGAAACTTAGTGGACGATTGTAGAAGTCGTTTCTTGAATAAAGCGTTTGGGGAACCGATTCCGGAATTGACGAGTGAGGATTGGATGGAGCGATGTGGATTTCCGATAGGGGTTGATATGAAAGGAAAACTATTTTCAAATGAAGTCCCGATAGCGCAACAAATGCGACCGGTAAAAGAGGCATCGTTTAGAAGTTTCTACCATGAACTCGTGTATATTCGCTGTGCTTCTCTCATCGAAGACGTAATGCCAGAAGTAGCCAAGGCTGGTGACACGGGGCTTGTCCTCTACGGATATATCGACGAAGAGGCCGGAGTGTCATTCCAACCGCTATGGATTGCAAAAGAAGTGGAGACGACGCTTGACATGCGCCTCATTCCAGAAGAGACGATGTATCTCATTCGTCTCGCAAACCTCGATGACTGCGAGTTCTGTTCAATGAGATGGATTGAAGTCGATCCGTATATCGTAGACCGTGCAAGACGCGTCATTGCGGAAGTGTATGACACAAAGAGCAAAGAAAAAGAAGAGACACGAACGTTCCAAGGACTCGACCGATTCCGCCACCGCGAGCACCCAGACGACTTTGGTGTCGCGTTCTACTACGAAGACAAGAGCAAGGAGCCCGAACGCTTATGGGTCCGTATCTCGCGCGTGGAAGGCAATCAATGCTTCGGCACGCTGTTGATGGACTCCAAGCACGCAGATGGGCTCAAGGAAGGGGACGAGATTACTTTCCGCGTTCTTCAGAACGAAAACGGCGACCTCGAAGTTGTGTCGGTTCAAAATTAATACAAAAGACAAAAAATAACCCTCGGTATCTTCATAGTGTTGATGGTAAGGCACCGGGCTGAGCTTCAAACTGAGGAAGAACACAATTTGATGTGTGCTGAAACTTTAACGCAGTAGACAAATGAATTCCTCTTCACTGACAAGCAGTTCAAGGAATTCTATTTGTCCTTGCGGGGGTAAGACTACGAAGAAACTAGTTTCTTCTGCCTTACTCCCAATTCACATTGGTTATGATTCCCTATAATGCTTTCTATAACCTCTGAGGAGTTTTTCGTTTTATCAGCGCGTAAATTGTTGCGTTGCTTCGATGATGTGTGTGCAAGTATTCCTTCATTCGAAAGGGGGAAAATCTTATAGCTTGTAGCAGAGAATTTCTAATCTTGAATAGTGAACGGTGTTGATGGTTTTAGAAAATAGGAGTTTAAATTTTGGAAATTGAAAAGTGTTTATGATGATATATTGTGTTTTTTGTGAGGTATGATATGATTAAAGCAACAAACTCAACAAGAGAGGAGTTCTGTATGATAGTGAAAAGATTTATTAAATTTAGTTTATTGGGGGTATTACTAATGATTCTTTTTGGATGTAATGAAAGAAATAGTAGAGCATACTTGGAGGACAGAATAGGGAATCAAATCAGTCGAGTGTATCCAACGAAAAACTTGGAAGATTTATTTGAGCAATTTCCAGATGGATTTACTATTTATCAATCTTATCTATTAACAGATAAACTTATTAAGATTGAACTTGATGGAACTGAAAAAGGTAAACCTATAGAAGGAACGATAAAACAAATCAATAGAAAGAGTGGAGCTGAAGAAAAGAAAATCGCAGTTACGTATGATAAAGGAAAGTTTTCATATGACAATGAAGAAGAGGCAAGAAAACTTTGGCCGTTAGAAAAGTTTTTATTCCAAGAAATGACATTGAATAAAGAGATTCTTTCGAAATTTAAGCTAAAGGATACTTACTACAACCGTAATAGTGGTGGTTTTGACTTAGAATATACCGTTAAAAATGAACAAATAAACGAGTTTCTCAAACTGGAAAATCAATCGCAAGTTACATTGGGATTCCATGGAAGTAATGCAAATAGGGGTTATTACTACACGCTTTCAGTTAAGGTAGAAAGTGGTTTTACATTTAGGGAACGAATTAGTGATTAATGCAGGAGGTAAGTATATGGATAAAGTTCAAAAAACGGGAAGTTTGATTCCTTCTCTGGATTCCTCTAATCTTTCATATGAATTTGAAAAAGTAAGAATCACTAATCCAAATGAACAAGATATTGCTGCTATTATTGATGCAGTAGACTCCAGAAAAAAAATTCCTGATAATTTAGAATATCTTGATGATTTTTATGATAAGAGAACAGGGACAAGTGGAACGGCTTTTCGTGACAAAGCTACGGGTAAGATAATTGTTTCTTATACTGGGACTAATTTAGATGGGAATAAATTGGAAGATATTTATGCCGATTTTTCAGGTATTTTCTTAGGAACAGGAATTCACTATCCGCCTGCATTCAAATTCTATGAAAAACTTACAGAAAAATATGGTGCGGAGAATTTAATTCCAACTGGTCATTCGCTTGGTGGGAACATCGCGATGCGTGTTGCGCTTAGGTACAATTCTAAGATGGCAATAGTCTATAATTCAGCTCCGCTTTATATGAAAGGGGTTCAAGTAAAATTTAGTCCCATAGTTTCTCAAAATATTAATCAAATAAATGAGGATATTGCGAACTATACTGGTAGAATTGTTCGTATCGTTGCAGAAAATGATCCGTTAACAGTCATTAGTGAAGAGTTCAATGGAGTATTCGTAGGAGATAAATTTACTCTGCCAATTTCTTGTGGACATGGATTAGATGATATTGTGGAGAATGCGGAACAAGTTGCAAAGCTATTACGAATTATTAATGCAGAAGAACAATTGGTTTCGACAATAGAAATGGTAAGTAGTAGGATGCAATCCCTAAAGAAGAAAAAAAGATCCTTTGCCAACTCTAATTCTATTAGCCTCGAAGGGGTAACAAGTTCTCAATTGATTTATCTAGATGCAATGCAAGCGCAAATTCTTTCAGAGGGATTAATTAATGTGTCAACATCATCATTAGAACTAGTAGAACATTCGGGGGAAGGGACCCGATATAAAGTACAGAGGATGTATGATTTTTTAACTAGTCCTAATTTAGTACCGAGTCTAAGCCCAGATGAACTATTATCAGCTTATGCAGAAGCAGGAGTTCATTATGACTCGATTATCGGTGAAGGTTTTCGGCATTGTGGTGAAAAGGAAAAAGAAGTTCAAGATATTGTAGATGCATTTAATCGATTAAAAACTAATCTTGATACTGGCATTCAGGCTTTGATTGAAAAAGATAAAGAATTAGAAAATATGTTTACATTAGAAGGGTAACCAGTGATGAATAATAAAGATGAAGTAGTCATAAAAATAAAAGAAGCCTATTTGAAATTGGATGAAATAAAAGATAAGTTTAATAAAGAAAAAAAGAAGCTTGAAAATGAGTTAAGTGAATTAATTAGTTTTGAAAAATCTATTTCTAGATGCTTAGAAGATAAATATGACAGGGTTGCTTATGAACTAAAAAAAGATAGTGAAGATAGTGAAGAAGCATTAAATAGATTAAAACAAATTTTTAATTCGTATTTTGAAGCTAATAAGAACCAATTTGTACGCAGAAGACAAGCTGTCGAAAATAATATTGAAGATTTATATGTTCATTATAGAGATACAGTTCACGTGCAAGAAATGCGAATTGAAGAATTACAAAATAAATTTCGGAAGCTAAATGCTGAAGGATAGTAAGAGGAGAAAAAATGTATAGATTTTCTGATGAAGCAGAACGCACTATGAATCAAATTTATAATCATCTTTCAGATGGTGTACATCAAGCACTTTCAATCATAGCTAAAACAATAGATAAAGAATTAGTTCGTTGCATATACGCACCTTTAATAATAGAACGAAAAAATCGCTATTTAAAAGAGTATGATATAGCCCTCTCAAAGATTGGAGAAAAAGCAAATCTAGAAATTCGTAAAATCAATTCAGAAATTGACCAGGAAATTAAAGGGCAATTTTCAAAGGCTATTACTCAATCGATTGAGAACGAAAACGAGAAATGGTTAAGATTATAGAATGTCAATAAAATGTTAATTGAAGAATAAGAAAGGAATTAAGCGACTTTGCTTAATTCTTTTTCTTTACAATTTAAAGTTTTGTTATAGATAGGAATAGTATTTGTGAAATTGGAAATGAGATTTTGATAAGGGTGTATCGTTTCGTTTGTAAAGTATGATATGATTAGAAGAAAAGGTCATGTAGAGAGGATTAGCTTATGAAAGGGAAAAAGCTGTTTTATTTTGTACTATTTTTTTCGTTAATTGTAATTCTGTATGGATGTAACGAAAGAAATAGTAGAGGCTATTTGGAAGACCGAATTGGGAATCAAATCAGTCGAGTGTATCCAACGAAAAACTTGGAAGATTTATTTGAGCAATTTCCTAATGGGTTTACGATTTATCAATCTTATCAGTTGTCAGATAAGTTCATTGATATAATATTAGATGGGGTTGAGAAGGGGAAGCCTATAGAAGGAACGATAAAAGTAATTAATATAGATAGTGGGGCTGAGGAAAAGAAAATCGCTGTTACGTATGATGCAGGAAAGTATTCATACGACAATGAAGAAGAGGCAAGAAAACTCTGGCCGTTAGAAAAGTTTTTATTCCAAGAAATGACGTTGAATAAAGAGATTTTATCGAAATTTAAACTAAAGGATACTTACTACAACCGTAATAGTGGTGGTTTTGACTTAGAATATATTGTGAAAAACGAACAAATCAATGAGTTTCTTGGATTAGAAAACGAACCGCAAGTCACATTAGGTTTCCATGGTAGTAATGCGAATAGAGGTTATTACTATACGCTTACAGTTGAGCTAGACAGAAACTTTAAATTTAGAGAACGAATCAGCGAGTAATATTTGAGCTTTGAGAATGTTTAACAAGTTGAAAGGGTTAGTTATGAAAGGGAAAAAGCTGTTTTATTTTGTACTATTCTTTTCGTTAATCGGAATTCTATATGGATGCAGCGGAAGAAATAGTAGAGCATACTTAGAGGATAGAATAGGGACTCAAATCAGCCGAGTGTATCCGACGAAAAACTTGGAAGATTTATTTGAGCAGTTTCCTAATGGGTTTACTATTTATCAAACTTATCGTAAAGAAGATGTAGTAATTGATGTCGAGTTAAAGGGGACTGAAAGAGGGAAACCGATAGAAGGCTATGTTGCTCAGATTTCAAGAAAGAGTGGAAATGAAGAGAAGAAGATAAAAATTCAGTATGTGAATGGGATATTATCTTCAGAAGATGAAGAAGGACTTAGAGAACTTTGGCCACAGAAAAGATTCTTGTTTCAAGAGTTTACTTTCAATAAAGAAATTTTAAGTAACTTAGAGTTGAAAAGTAAATCATACAGCATGAAAAATGGGGACTTTGAATTAGCATATGCTGTTAATATGCCGAATTTAAATCAGTATTTTAACTTTCCGAATTCTCAGCAAGTCGAATTATCTTTCCATGGAAGTAATTCGAATAAAAAATACTATTACTCTGTTGTTGTTAGAGAAAATCCAGAGGCGTTTTTTAGAGAAACTGTTTCGGAGTAGAGTGTCTTTTGAAGATGGATTAAGAAAGATAGAAAGGGTTAGCTTATGAAAGGGAAAAAGGTATTTTAGATCGCGCTGTTTTTTGCGTTAATCGCAATGTTGTATGGATGTAGCGGAAGAAATAGTAGAGCATATTTAGAAGAACGAATTGGTACTCAAATAAGTAGAGTATATCCAACTAAAAACTTAGAAGATCTATTTGAACAATTCCCTAATGGTTTTACGATTTATCAATCTCATACCGAGGGAGAATATCGCATCAAAGTTGAACTAATAGGAAATCCTGAAACGAAGATGATTGAGGGAACCATAAAGAAAGTAAACCGAAAAAATAGAGAGATAACTTCTCAAGTGGAAGTTAAGTATCAAAATGAGGAGTTTTCTTTTTCTGATGAAAAATTAGCAACTGAACTTTGGGGATATAAAAAATTCTTGTTCCAAGAAATGACGTTGAATAAAGAGGTTCTTTCGAAATTTAAACTAAAGGATACGTACTACAACGGTAATAGTGGTGGTTTTGAAATAGAATATGTTGTTAAGAATGAACAAATAAATGAGTTCCTTGGACTAGAAAATAAACAACAAGTCACATTAGGATTCCATGGAAGTAATGCGAATAGATATTATTACTATACACTTTCGGTCGATGTAGATAGTGATTTTGATTTTGCTGAACGTATTGAAGAGTAAGAAAGGAATTAAGCAACTTTGCTTAATTCTTTTTTTGTTGCAAAGTTTAGGATTTTGTTAGGGAATGTGGCGGTGAAGGTGGGATATGGTATGATGAAGGCACTGAATTGCAAAGTGAGGTTT
>ENA-OWLZ01000432-OWLZ01000432.1-metagenome-genome-assembly--contig:-NODE-432-length-11587-cov-21.319979_pt1 | contig 11587 bp, 10 predicted proteins | sample MGYA00245341_ERZ651117 | MGnify/ENA primary metagenome ERZ651117 (study PRJEB26857, sample SAMEA4031763) | metagenome | biome: human; feature: oral; material: saliva | place: Philippines | collected 2014... | reverse complement strand
ATGACTACGAAGGTACCGTTGTGGCGATTACCCACGACCGTTACTTCTTAGATAATGTAGCGGGTTGGATCTTAGAGCTTGACCGTGGTGAAGGTATTCCTTGGGAAGGTAACTACTCTTCTTGGTTAGAGCAAAAAGAGAAACGCTTAGAACAAGAACAAGCCACTGAAAACGCACGTCAAAAATCGATTGCGAAAGAGTTAGAATGGGTTCGTCAGAATCCGAAAGGCCGTCAAGCGAAAAGCAAAGCACGTATGGCGCGCTTTGATGAATTGAACTCTGGCGAATACCAAAAACGTAATGAGACCAATGAGCTCTTTATTCCACCTGGTCCACGTTTAGGTGATAAAGTGATCGAAGTGCAAAACCTCACCAAATCTTACGGCGACCGCACTTTAATTGATGATTTATCATTCAGCATTCCAAAAGGGGCTATCGTGGGTATTATTGGCGCGAACGGTGCGGGTAAATCTACCCTATTCCGTATGCTTTCAGGTCAAGAACAACCAGATAGCGGCTCAATTACAATGGGTGAAACTGTGGTACTTGCCTCTGTCGATCAGTTCCGTGACTCAATGGATGATAAGAAAACTGTATGGGAAGAAGTGTCTAACGGACAAGATATTCTCACTATTGGTAACTTTGAAATTCCAAGCCGTGCGTATGTTGGACGCTTCAACTTCAAAGGCGTAGATCAACAAAAACGTGTGGGCGAATTATCGGGTGGTGAACGTGGTCGTTTACACTTAGCTAAACTTCTACAACGTGGTGGCAACGTACTGTTATTGGACGAACCGACCAATGACTTAGACGTTGAAACTTTACGTGCGTTAGAAAATGCGATCTTAGAATTCCCTGGTTGTGCAATGGTGATTTCCCATGACCGTTGGTTCTTAGACCGTATTGCAACTCATATTTTAGATTACGGTGATGAAGGTAAAGTGACGTTCTACGAAGGTAACTTCTCAGACTACGAAGAGTGGAAAAAGAAAACCTTAGGTGAAGCCGCAACACAACCACATCGTATTAAATATAAGCGTATTGCAAAATAAAAAAATTAAAGTGCGGTCACTTTTGACCGCACTTTCCTTTTACATCTGGAGTGATTATGTTAGTTTATTTGCATATTGTTTGTGCATTTTTAAGTTTAGGATTATTAATTATCCGTGGGGGAATGCAATTAAGTGGGAAAGATTGGCGAGCGATTAAACTGCTAAAAATTTTACCGCACTTAGTTGATACACTTTTAATTGCGAGTGGCTTAACGATTTTCTTCTTGGTCGGTTATCAGTTACAAAGCTGGCTCATCATGAAAATCATCATGCTTGTGCTTTATATCTTCTTCTCAGCTAAATATTTTAGTCGCAAAGCTACAAATCCAAATAATGTATTTCTGGCATTTGCTGTATTAAGTTTCTTGGGGGCAATTTTCTTTGCTTACCAACCAGACTTCCTGGAAAGTTAATCATAAAAAAATCCATCTTCAATTGAAGATGGATTTTTTGTTTTATCTTAACCACCCGCTAATTTTACTTTAAACCCTTTTTGTTCTAAAAGTTGTTTTAGTAAATCACGTTTTTCGCCTTGAATCTCAATATTGCCGTCTTTAACTGAACCACCGCAACCACAACGCTTTTTAAGTTCAGCCGCTAACTTTTTCAATTCATCATCAGCTAAATCTAGCCCAGTAATCACTGAAACGCCTGCGCCTTTTCGACCACTGGTTTGTTTTTGGATACGGACTACTCCATCACCTTTAGGGCGTTGTACTGGCTGCTTTTGCTCTTTAATTCTACCTACTTCGGTAGAATAAACTAAAGTACTCTCTGTCATATTACGAAATTGAGGCATTAATTGAACGAAGCACTTCTGCTGGATTTTCAGCTTGAGTAATTGGGCGACCAATCACCAAATAATCAGAACCAGAACGGATAGCCGCAGCAGGAGTCATCACACGACGTTGATCGCCAAAATCACTTCCAATTGGACGAATCCCCGGTGTAACTAATTTAAAATCAGGACCACAAGTATTACGTAAAATCTCCACTTCTTGTGGTGAACAAACGACGCCATCTAATCCTGCTCGCTGGGTTAAATTCGCAAGACGTAATACATGTTCAAGTGGTGAAGAGTTAATACCGATTTGTAATAAATCCAAATCTTCCATACTGGTCAATACCGTTACTGCGATTAATAAAGGCGCATCTTTTCCATAAGGCTCGAGAATTTTCTTCGCCTCTTCCATCATTTTCAGACCACCACTTGCATGGACATCAACCATCCATACACCTAAATCAGCCGCAGAACGCACTGCTCTTGCCACAGTATTAGGAATATCATGAAATTTAAGATCGAGGAAAACATCAAATTGACGCTCGTGTAATTGCTTAACGAAATTTGTTCCCAGTGTAGTAAACATTTCTTTACCCACTTTTAAACGGCATAAGCTTGGATCAATTTGATCCACGAGGGATAGCGCTTGTGCCTCCGTTTCGTAATCCAATGCAACGATTACTTTGCTATTCATAATTTTACCTCACTGTGTCAATTAATTATGTTCTGGTTTGATGGATTCCCACTGTTTGCAAGAAGGACAATTCCACATTAATTTATGGGTTTGATAACCGCAATTTGAGCAACGATAACCAAAGCCTTGCTTAATTCTCTCACCGACCATTTTATGTAGCAAAATTAAGCTTTCCTTACCTCGCCCTTCCTCTGCATCATCAATTTGGAATTGAATAAAACGGTGGAAAATAGATGTACTCGGATGTTTTGTTAACTGCTGATAAAGTTTTGATTGTGCAGCACTCTTACCATCTTTCTCTTCAATCACACTTGCTAACATTAAATCGACTTTAGTATTGTTAACCTGCTGACTGGCTCGAATTAGAAATAACTCAAAGTTATCTCTCTCTCCTAATTCATCATAACAATATTTGAGCGTTTTCAGCACTTCACCAATATAAATTGGATTTTGATCAAGAATATTCTCTAAAAAATGAATGGCTTGACGATAGTTTTTATTAGCCATTTCTAAATCAGCAAGCAACATTGATGCTCTCACACTGGTTGGAGATACATTCAGCGCTTTTTGTAAAATACTGCGTTTTTCGACCGCACTTTCAAGTTCACCGCTTAAGGCATATTCACAATAACATTGTGCTAATTCCACATTATTTTCTTTAGGTGAGATCTTGGCAAGTTTCTCTGCGATATTAACGGCTTTTTTCCATTCTTTTGTTTTTTGATAAATCACCAAAAGCTGTTGCAGTGCATTTTCTGCAAACTCTGGTTCATCCACCATAATGATGTAAAGCGCTTCAGCACGGTCATAAAAACCGACTGTCATGAAATCTTTGGCAAGTTGCTGTTTAGCTAATAATTTTTGTTCGAAAGAATAATTGGGATTACGATCGAGAGCTTGATGAATGCGTAAAGCACGATCCACTTCGCCTCGAGAACGGAAAAGATTACCGAGCGTTAGCTCCGCTTCAAATTGTGAGTCGCTTTCAATTTCATTTTCTGTTTCTTGTTTTTGCAACATATCAAGAAACAAATCAACGGCTTTATCCGTTTGATTAGAAAGTAAAAAATTGACCCCCGTGACATAATCACGGGAGAGTTTATTACTAATATCTTCCTGATCTTTCTTGGCACTCCGATGCCCCATATACCAACCGTAAGCGGCGGCTATTGGCAGAAGCAGAAAGAGTAATTCAAGCATTATACTGCCTTATCGCGAGTAGTCGTTAATTCGTTAATTTGTAATGTTTGACGTTTAACTTGACGCGCTAACGACATATTTTCGAATTTTAATTTTAAGTAGAAGACTCCAGTAATTAACCAACCTGAAATTAATCCAAAACCAAATAAAATCGCAACTAGCGTTGAAAGTTGGAATTGGCTTTCAGCAACAATGTAGTTAAAGGTGATTACTTGATCATTATTCGCCCCTATAGTTATCGCAACGATTACGATAGCTAGCACAATAATGAGTCCGAGAATATATTTAATCATCACAATCTCCTTGTTAAGAATAGTTTCATTATGCCAAAATTTGTAATAAAAAACGACACCTAAGTGTCGTTTTATTGATATCGATTGAATGTTTAAGCAAAAACATTGACGCGATCTTTTAATTCTTTACCTGCTTTAAAGTGCGGTACAGATTTAGCATCTAATTTTACAGAATCACCCGTTTTAGGATTACGACCAATTCTTGGTTGACGATGGTGTAAAGAGAAGCTACCAAAACCACGCACTTCAATACGATTACCTTCTTCTAAAGATTGTGCAATGAGTTCAAGAATATCCTTTACAATACCTTCTACTTCTTTTGCGGATAAAGTTGGGTGCTTTGTTGATAGATTTTCAATTAGTTCAGATTTAGTCATCGTCAACTCTCCTTTAAATTTATACTTAAACTTGTTATTAAGACTTACAGGTAATGCATTAGTTCATAATAAATTACCGCTAAATCCTTGTTAATTATAGCCGGTAGTAATAAGGCTGAGTCAATGACCCAGCCTTATTTATGTGAATTAATTATTCACCTTTAGCTGCTTTGAAAGCTTCAGCCATTGCGTTTGGAATAGCAACATCTTCTTGTTTGTTATTCACGTTTGCAACTGCAGCGGCTTCTTCTGCTTGATCTTTCGCTTTTACAGATAAGTGAACGATACGTGCTTTACGATCAACACCCGTGTATTTCGCTTCAACTACATCGCCTGCTGCGACTTCGTTTGTTAAGTCTGCTGCACGGATATAACCTTCAACGCCACCTGCTAATTCAACTTTAGCACCTTTAGCGTCAGCTTCAACAACAGTTGCAGAAACTACTGCACCTTTTTTGTTGATAGCTACGAAGTTGTTGAATGGATCATCTTCAAGTTGTTTGATACCTAAAGAAATACGTTCTTTCACTGCATCTACTGCTAATACTACTGCAGAAACTTCGTCGCCTTTTTTGTAGTTACGAACGGCTTCTTCACCTGCAACATTCCAAGAAATGTCAGATAAGTGAACTAAACCGTCGATACCACCTTCAAGACCGATGAAGATACCGAAATCAGTGATTGATTTGATTTTACCAGTAACTTTGTCGCCTTTGTTGTGAGTTTCAGCGAATTGAGTCCATGGGTTAGGTTTGCATTGTTTTAAACCTAAAGAAATACGACGACGTTCTTCGTCAACTTCTAATACCATAACTTCAACTGTATCGCCTAAGCTTACAACTTTAGATGGGTGGATGTTTTTGTTAGTCCAATCCATTTCAGAAACGTGAACTAAACCTTCAACACCATCTAAGATTTCAACGAAACAGCCGTAGTCAGTTAAGTTAGTTACTTTACCTGTTAATTTGCTGTTTACTGGGTGGTTTTCAGCGATAGCAACCCAAGGATCTTGACCTAATTGTTTTAAGCCTAAAGATACGCGAGTACGATCTTTGTCAAATTTTAATACTTTAACAGTTACTTCGTCGCCTACATTCACGATTTCGCTTGGGTGTTTAACACGTTTCCAAGCCATATCAGTGATGTGTAATAAACCGTCAACGCCACCTAAATCTACGAATGCACCGTAGTCAGTTAAGTTTTTAACGATACCTTTAACTTCTGAACCTTCAGCTAGGTTCTCAAGGATTTGTTCACGTTCTTGGCTGTTTTCAGATTCGATCACTGCACGACGAGAAACAACAACGTTGTTACGTTTTTGATCTAATTTGATTACTTTGAATTCTAATTCTTTACCAAGTAGGTGATCAGCTTCACGTGCAGGACGTGTATCAACTAATGAACCCGGTAAGAATGCACGAACACCGTTTAACTCAACTGTGAAACCGCCTTTCACTTTACCGTTGATTAAACCGATAACGGTCGCTTTTTCTTCGTAAGCTTTTTCTAATTCAATCCAAGATTCGTGACGAACAGCTTTCTCACGAGAAAGTTTAGTTTCGCCGTAACCATCTTCAACTGCATCTAAAGCTACGTTTACTGTGTCGCCAACTTTAACTTCAAGTTCACCTTGAGCGTTTTGGAATTCAGCAACAGGAATTGCAGATTCAGATTTTAAGCCTGCATCAACAAGTACAAAGCCTTTTTGAATAGCAACAACAGTACCGCTAACGATTGAACCTTGACGGGTTTCAAGGCCTTTTAATGATTCTTCAAAGAGTTGAGCAAAAGATTCTGACATATAAATAATCTTCTTAATTTAAGTTAATAACATCCACATTAAGATCCATAAAATGCGGGGTTGAGGATAAATGTCTATTCTTCCTTGAATAGACAGTTAAATCGAAATTGACGCTTTTTGTTGAATATAAGCTAACGCTTGAGCAATGACTTCATCAATACTCAATGTTGTACTATCTAACAATAAAGCATCATCAGCCGGTTTCAATGGCGCAACCTCACGATTTCTATCGCGAAAATCGCGTTCTTGTATCTCGGCTAAAATCTGTGCAAAGTTACCATTAATTCCCTTATTTTGCAACTGTTTATAACGTCTTTTTGCACGTTCTTCCGCACTTGCATCTAAAAACAGTTTAACTTGTGCATTCGGGAAAACTACGGTTCCCATATCTCGACCATCCGCAATCAGACCGTCATTTTTACCAAAATCCTGCTGAAGTTGCAGTAAAGCTGACCGCACTTTTGGGAAAACCGCCACTTTTGATGCAGCCTCCGCCACTTCTTGCGTACGGATTAAATGACTCACATCCATCCCACCAAGAAGCACATTGACTTCACCATTCTTTGGAATGAACTGAATATCTAAATGACGGGCTAACTCCGCTAATCCTTCTTCATCGGTTAAATCTGCATGACGTTTCAACGCAGCCAATGCCGTCACACGATAAATCGCACCACTATCTAATAAGGTAAAACCTAACTTATCTGCTAATGCATAGCAAAGTGTTCCCTTTCCTGCCCCACTAGGGCCATCAACAGTGATGATTATCCCCATAAAATCTCCAGTCAAAATAATAATGCAGAGAATTCTACCTTATTCTCCACATTATTGCTTTTTAAATTTGATTAGCCAAAGTTACTGTCGAATCAAGTAACACTTTGGCTCCTTTTTGGCACCAATCATCAGTAATATTTTCTGCCTCATTATGGCTTAATCCATTAACACAAGGAATAAATATCATTGATGTTGGAAATTTATGATTTAATTGACAAGCATCATGACCTGCTCCAGAAACAATATACTCCCAAGAATAACCTAATGAATCACAACTGTCTTGGACCGTTTTAATCAACTCTGAATTAAATTTAACTGGAGATAAAGAAACAACTTTCTTAATATCAAACACTAAATGATTTTCTCGAGCAATATCATTCAAAATCTGATAAATTTCTCTTTCGATATTTATTAAACTTTGCTCATTAGGATGACGAACCTCTAGCGTGAAATAAGCTTCACCTGGAATTACATTGGGTGAATTGGGTGTTAATTTAATATGGCCTACAGTCACACGCCCCTGATTCACCATCTCTCTCAAACCTAATTTATTAAATTTGACTATCGCATTTGCCATGCCTACTGATGCATCTTGGCGCATATTCATTGGCGTAGTTCCAGCATGAGAGGATAATCCCGTCAATGTAATTTGATACCAGTTCTGTCCTAATGCACCAGTTACCACACCTATCTCAGTCTGATTATTTTCTAGAACAGGACCCTGCTCGATATGAAGCTCTAATACAGCGTAAGGATGATATGATGAAAAATCGTCTGCACCTAAATAGTTAATGTTATTTAAAGCTTCCTCTACTGAAATACCGTCCTTATCTTTTTCAGATAATGCAGTTGTAAGAGATAAACTACCAATAAAAACTGAAGCGCCCATCATAGCTGGAGAAAATCTGGCTCCTTCTTCATTTGTCCACATAACAAGATCAATTGGCCGCTCAGTTTCAATATTATGATCATTTAATGACAATAACACTTCTAATCCAGCTAACACCCCATAAATACCATCGTAACGACCACCTAATGGTTGAGAATCACCATGAGAACCAATTAATATTGGAGCTAACTGATTATCCTTTCCACTACGGCGAATAAAAATATTACCAATTGCATCTATTTTTATCGAAAAGCCAGCTTCTTTGGAAAGTTTAATCAAATAATCTCTTGCAAGTTTATCCTCATTACTTAATGCAAGTCTTGTTACACCATTTAAAGGGGTTTTCCCAAATTGAGAAAAAACATCTAACAAATGAAGTAATCTTGAATTATTAACATTCATGCTGTTCCTCATTTTTAGCTGACTCTTCTTGTAATCGATATCTAAAATCACAAAAGCCATCACCATTCATGACTGTATGAGGTCGACTTAAACTCACATTTGGTGCATATCCCTCAATAAATTTACTATCTCGATTGCAAGAAAGCAGGAAACCAATTTCTTCTAATCCCATTTCTTTATACATTTCAGCATAACGACAACGATGTACATTATAATCATATTTATAATGATCATTATTAATAACCTCTATACGTAATGCATCATCCTTTTCCCATAAATATTGTAAGGCCACAAAACTCTCTACACTTGTACCATTCGGTTCTCGTTTGGCATATTCCTTTCCTGCATCAATTGCAGCATTGGCTACAGCTTCCTCTATGATAGATTTAGCTTTATCTAAACCAAATTCACGTTTCATAATTTCGTAAATAGGTTTAATTATCTCTGCTTCAATTTTACGTTGCTGTAAAATACCAATCTCGACAAATTCAGGAAAATCTTTATTCATTTTCACTCCTTTAAATTACAAAATCGTTACGTAAAATTTCATTATTAATAAATCGACGAATTCGAGGATCATCATTATTTCTTAACTCATTAGGAGTTTGTAAAAATGCTATTTCACCAGAATCCATAAAAGCAATTTTATCAGATACCCGCATTGCGAATTGCATCTCATGACTCACAATAATCATTGTCATACCTTCTTTTGCAAGTTCTTCCATAACAAGTAATACTTCTCCAACTAGTGTAGGATCCAACGCCGAAGTTGGCTCATCAAACAACATAATTTTAGGTTTCATAACTAAAGCTCTTGCAATAGCTACTCGCTGTTGTTGACCACCCGATAATTGATGTGGGTATTTATTGGCATGTTGCAACATTCCCACTTTATCAAGCATAGCTAAAGCCAATAATCTAGTCTCATCTTTAGGCTTATTATGATACTCAGGAGCAAGGAGAAGGTTTTCTAATACGGTCTTATGCGGAAATAAATTATAATTTTGGAATACCATTCCTAAATTCACAATTTTACCCACCGAATTTGAAACAAAATGGTTACCATTGATAAAGTCTTCTCCTTCTAATTTGATACTTCCTTCATCTAACGACTCTAAACCATTAATACTTCGAATTAACGTTGTTTTACCAGATCCTGAGTAACCAATAATAGAAAGTACCTCCCCCCATTTTAAAGAAAGATCAATACCTTTTAGAACTTGTACGTCGTTAAAGGATTTTTTTACCCCATGCACACTCAATGCTTCATCGCTATTAGCATGTTCAGTTTTCAAAATACTATAAGGTAACAATGCTGACTTATCGATAGCAACCTCAGCATAATTTTCATTTTTTATTAAAGATACATCTAATTTACTTTCAACTTTTTTTAGTACCCAAGACAAGAAACTCACAATAACAATGTAATAAAATGCAACTGCGAGCAAAGTTTCTAATACTAAAAAATTACGTGTATAAAGCTGTTGCCCTACCAGTAAAATCTCAGTTAAAGAAATAACCGAAACAAGAGAGGTTAATTTAACAATTGTAATATATTGGTTGGTCAGTGAAGGTAAGGCTACTTTTAATGCTTGAGGAATAATAATTAAACGTTGAAGCCCCCAGAATCGAATTCCTAATACTTTACCGGCTTCATATTGACCTTTAGGTATAGAGGATAATGCTCCACGATGAATTTCTGCTATATAAGCAGATTCACTGAGCACCATAGCTATTAAACCTGCAATAAATGGGTTCGATAATAAAACAGAACTAGCACTCCAGAATTGAGGCACATTATATATAAAAATTAATAACACTAATAAAGGTAAACTACGAAACAGCCAGATATAAGTATTCGAAAATTTACTCACTAGTTTTTTATTCGATTGCGTTCCAAGCGCAAGAAAAAATCCCCAAATAACAGCAAAAATCCAAGTTAATGTACTTAACTCAAATACGGTTAAAACAGCTTTCCAGAAATCAGTATTTATGAATAAACTCGCTAAATATGACCAATTAAAACCTTTTGATATCGTTTTATCATTTCCATTTTCACTAGCTAGAATCGCATTATCTAAGGCATTTTCTAGTCCATTTTGTTTTAATAATGCTTCATTTGGAAACTCAAGGTTATATTTTTTTAGTAATTTTTGATATGAACCATCTGCTAAAGTATCTTTTATCGCACGTGCAATAACTGCCTTACCAGATAAGTCACTCTTATTAAAAGCAAGTCCAATCAATACCGGATATAACTGTTCTTTATTTGTAATTTTTAAACGATCACCTAATTGATTAATCACCATCTGTGCAACGGCTGCATCTTCATACTGAACATCAACACCACCAGATAAAAGTGCTTGAGCAGCCTCTGGCGCACTCGGATACTCTTTCACAATAAGCGGTTTTAAATTTTTAGGCGCACAATACTTTTCTGAAACCTCATTCATCGTTGGAATCCAAGCAGCACCTTTCATTGAAGAAATGCTTTTACCACAAAGATCCTCTAATTTTTGTGGAGAAAAGCTATCGTTACCTCGGACAACAAGAACGCCTCCAGTTTGTAAATAAGGGAGAAAATCAACTTGCTTGGCACGTTGAGGATTAACATATAAAGCTGAAGCGACAAGATCATAATGTCCAGCATTTAATCCAATAATAATATTTTCAATTCGAGTATCTTTAAACTCGACTGGACGATTCAGATTTTTCCCAAGTAATCGCATTAAATCAGGATCAAATCCACTGGCCTCTTTATTATCTAAGTAAGCATAAGGAGCATAAGTTAAATCAATTCCTACTCGTAAAGGACTTGCATCATTAGCTTGCGAAAAGAAAGACAGCAATAAAAGCAATCCTCCTACTAGAGTTTTATGTATGATGTTTAGCATTTTGATAATCCTTTTATTGTTATAATAAAAAATAAGCCTCCATTAGCGGAGGCTTTTAATTTTATGTGTTTTATAAAAGGCTATCTAATAACTGATTTCCCTATTATATAATGATTTTATATATAAGCTTACAATCTTTCTATCATGCCCAATACTAATGCAGAGGATTGTTTTGCTGCAAGTGGGAGAAATTCTTCAAATGACATACTTGCTTCGCCATCGCCTGCATCAGAAATAGCTCGAACAACCACAAAAGGTACGTTAAAGGCATGACAAACTTGCGCAATCGCGGTTGCTTCCATTTCTACTGCTGTCACATTGGGGAAATCCGCTTTAATTTGAGCAATTTTTTCTTCGCTATTAATAAAGCTATCGCCCGAGCAAATTAAACCACGTTTTACATTTTGTCCTTGTGACTGTGCAATTTCAT
>ENA-OWLZ01000430-OWLZ01000430.1-metagenome-genome-assembly--contig:-NODE-430-length-11646-cov-7.702269_pt1 | contig 11646 bp, 14 predicted proteins | sample MGYA00245341_ERZ651117 | MGnify/ENA primary metagenome ERZ651117 (study PRJEB26857, sample SAMEA4031763) | metagenome | biome: human; feature: oral; material: saliva | place: Philippines | collected 2014... | reverse complement strand
CTGTTTCTAGTTTACTAGATTTTCAACAGGAGTGTTTTTCTTGTGTCTCATTTTTTGGGGCTAGTACCTTGATTTTCTTTTTTATTTTGCAAGGAGATCTTGATAAATATTTAAATTTTCATCATCAAAGACGTTAAAAATAACTTTTTTAACAATTTCGGATTGATCAATAAAGGATGTTACAGTTTTAATTGCGATTTCTGCTGCTTTTTGTTTTGGAAAATTGAAATCGCCAGTTGATATACATGGTATGGCAATTGATTCTATCTTGTTTTTTTCAGCTAATGCTAATACTGAAAGATACGATTTAGTCAGAAGATCTTCGTCAATTGGTGTTAGTTGGTTTTCAATTTTTGGACCAACTGTATGTATAACAAAGGCAGAAGGGAGATTGTAGGCAGGGGTTATTTTGGCCATTCCTACTGGTTCTTCATATCCTTGTTCTAAGATGAGTTCGAAACAAGCTTGACGTAACTGGACACCTGCATATGTATGAATAGCATTATCAACACAATTATGAAGTGGTTTCATACATCCAAGTAAGGTTTTATTTGCTGCATTTACAATGGCATCTACTTCCAGTCTTGTAATATCCCCTTTCCATAGATAGATTCTCTTATCTTGAGGAATGGGCTGGAGAGAGTTGAGTTGCACAATTCCTCGTTCTCCTTTTCTAACTTGTAGGTAAAGGTCTTGGATGGTTAAGAATTGAGTTGATGCTGCCATTGGTTTACGTGTATTAAAGAGGGCTCTTAGAAGTTTCTGCTTTTCTTCAAGTTCTTCTGGAATAATCAAATCATGTAATTCTAGATTTTCTTTTTTTAGTTCACCTATGAGATAGGTAATCATTGCATCTTTATCCATATTTACTCTTTTCTATTTTTTAGTTTATTTATTATTATACTCCCAAGGTATTCTATGGGCAAGTGATGTCTATGATAGGCAATGACTAATATTTGATAAGAAATTCTTATGTATGTATCAAATTCTTGCAATGACCTTTAGAATCATATAGAATAGGTCTACAAAAGTTTTATAATATCTAGGAGGATGATTAAATGACACAAGTAGTAACAGATGCTACATTTGAACAAGAAACAGCTGAAGGACTCGTCTTGATTGATTTTTGGGCAACTTGGTGTGGGCCTTGCTTGATGCAAGCACCAATTCTTGAGCAACTTTCTGAAGAGATTTCAGAAGATGAACTAAAGATTGTGAAGATTGATGTTGATGAGAATCCAGAAACAGCACAAAAATTCGGAATTATGTCTATCCCAACTTTGTTATTTAAAAAAGATGGTGAGGTTGTTAAGCAAGTTGCAGGTGTACATACAAAAGAACAAATTAAAGCTATCGTTGCTGAGCTTAGCTAAGTAATCATCGCAATCCCATTTAGGGAGAGTTTAGTTTATTCGAACGATGAGGAGAGTCCAATGTCTTATTCATTTCAAAACCCTAGTTCTGAGGTTATCGAATCTTATTTAAAATCAGCAAAGACTATTGCAATCGTTGGTCTATCTCATCGTAAGGAGGCAGCATCTTATCAGGTTGCGCATTTCCTACAAGCTGCTGGTTATCGTATCATTCCAGTGAATCCCAAACTAGAAGGTCAGGAGCTTCTAGGAGAGCATGTTTATGCTTATCTTAAGGACATCCCGTTTTCAGTAGATATTGTTGATGTTTTTAGACGCAGTGAGTATTTACCAGACGTTGCTTATGATTTTCTTGAAACGAACGCCAAAGTTTTTTGGAGTCAAATTGGTCTTGAAAATGAAGAGGCTGAGACTATTCTTCGTCAGGCTAATAGACAGGATATTGTAATGAATCGTTGTACAAAGATAGAATATATGCGACTCTTTGTTTAATAAGATGAAAAAGTGAGTGAGTTTAGTACTGGCCCTAAAAGTTAGACAGAAAAAAATCTAACTTTTAGGGTGCAGTTCACTAAGCTCGCTCCTTTTTGTTATAATAGACCTATGATTGAAATTTTTGATACGCATACCCATCTTAATGTGGATAATTTTGCAGGAAAAGAACAAGAAGAAATAGATTTTGCAGCTGAACTTGGTGTCGTTAAAATGAATATTGTTGGTTTTGATAAAGCGACAATTAAGAAGTCTTTAGCACTATCAGAGCAATACGACCAGCTATATAGTACAATCGGATGGCATCCTACAGAAGCAGGATCATATTCTCAGGAAATTGAGGATATGATTGTATCACAATTGGAAAATCCGAACGTAGTGGCACTTGGCGAGATTGGCTTGGACTATTATTGGATGGAAGATCCTAAGAAGGTTCAGATTGAGGTCTTTAAGCGTCAAATAGCCTTGTCAAAGGAACACAATTTGCCTTTCGTTGTACACACACGTGACGCACTTGAGGATACTTACGAGGTCATTAAAGAAGTTGGGGTTGGTCCTTGTGGTGGGATTATGCACTCATACTCAGGCTCCCTGGAGATGGCTCGAAAATTTGTTGAGCTCGGTATGATGATTTCATTTTCAGGTGTAGTAACTTTTAAGAAGGCTTTGGATGTTCAAAAAGCTGCTCAGTACTTACCTTTAGATAAAATTTTAGTTGAGACAGATGCACCGTATCTAGCACCTGTGCCAAAACGTGGTCGTGAAAATCGTACAGGATATACACGTTACGTAGTAGACAAGATTTCTGAGCTTCGTGGTTTAACAAGTGAAGAAGTTGCAAGAGCTACTTATGACAATGCGATGAGGGTTTTTGGTCTGAATGAGTAAAATAAAAATTCAAGAAGTTATCGTCGTGGAAGGTAAGGATGATACGGCAAATTTGAGACGTTTTTATGAGGTAGACACCTATGAAACTAGGGGCTCTGCTATTAATGAGGATGACTTAGAACGTATCGATAAGCTTAATGAATTACGAGGAGTGATTGTTTTCACAGATCCAGATTATAATGGTGAACGTATCCGGAAAATTATCATGGAGGCTGTTCCGACAGCAAAGCATGCTTTTTTAAACCGTGGTGAAGCAAGTCCAAAATCTAAGACAAAGGGTCGTTCTTTGGGAGTCGAGCATGCAAATTTTGAAGATATTCAGAAGGCACTGGCTGGAGTTCTAGGTAGTTACGATGATGATAATCGGTTTGATATCAGTAAATCAGATCTCATGAAGTTAGGACTTTTAATGGGCTCGGATAGCCGAAAACGTCGAGAATATTTAGGGGAAGCGCTTCGTATTGGTTATTGCAATGGAAAGCAGCTTTTAAAACGTTTGGAATTGTTTGGAATTACTTTAGAAGAACTTGAAGAGGTCATGTCGAATTACTAGGGCTACTAGTGCTCCTAGCATTAAGGAGTCTATATAGTTGCTGCTAAATAGTTTATTTTAGCAGTTGAGATAATTAAGAATCTGATTTAATTTTGAATCAAACTAACAAGAATCCTAATATTAAAATAAGAAAAGAGAATAAATGAGAATTGCAGATTATAGCGTGACCAAGGCTGTTCTTGAACGTCATGGTTTTACCTTTAAGAAGTCTTTTGGACAGAACTTCTTAACAGATACAAATATTTTACAAAAGATTGTTGATACGGCAGAGATTGATAAAAATGTCAATGTTATCGAAATTGGGCCAGGTATTGGAGCATTAACTGAATTCTTGGCTGAAAATGCTGCGGAAGTTATGGCATTTGAAATTGATGAGCGATTGGTTCCGATTTTGGAAGACACTTTGCGTGATCATGATAATGTTAAAGTGATTAACGAAGACGTTCTCAAGGCAGATTTACAGACACGTGTCAAAGACTTTGAAAATCCAGATCTACCAATCAAGGTTGTAGCCAACCTGCCATACTATATTACGACACCAATTTTAATGCATTTGATTGAGAGTAAGATTCCTTTTGCAGAATTTGTTGTTATGATGCAAAAAGAAGTTGCAGATCGTATTTCTGCTGAGCCCAATACAAAGGCCTATGGTTCGTTATCAATCGCTGTGCAGTATTATATGACTGCCAAGGTGGCATTCGTTGTCCCTCGTACAGTTTTTGTGCCAGCACCTAATGTTGACTCGGCTATTTTGAAGATGACACGCCGTAAGCAACCTTTAGTTGAAGTTAAAGACGAAGATTTCTTTTTCCGTGTATCAAAGGCTAGTTTTGTGCATCGTCGCAAGACGCTTTGGAATAATCTGACAAGTCATTTTGGTAAGTCTGAAGAAGTTAAAAACAAGCTTGAGCAGGCTTTGGAAAATGCAGCTATAAAACCTTCTATTCGGGGAGAGGCACTGTCTATTTCTGATTTTGCACGTCTCTCAGATGCTTTGAGAGAAGCTGGTCTATAATTCAAAAATCCCGCTGAATATCAGTGGGATTTTAGCTATGCGGAGAAAGGGAGTTGAACCCTCACGCTTGAAAAAAGCACATGCGCCTGAAGCATGCGTGTCTGCCATTCCACCACCTCCGCAGTGATAGGATTATTATACTGCAAATTAGTAAAAATTCAAGGAGTCCAAAGGAATTGTGCTCCGTGCTTGTTTTGGGTCAGAAAAGCGTGTTGTTTTGTGGTATAATAGGGCTATTAAACGAATGAGGAGTTCACTTGCAAGGAAGAATTATCAAAGCACTAGCAGGTTTCTATTATGTAGAGCATGATGGTGTTGTTTACCAGACGCGTGCACGAGGAAATTTTAGAAAAAAAGGGCAAACACCTTATGTTGGAGATTTTGTTGAATTTTCGGCAGAGGAAAATTCAGAGGGGTATATCCTTAAAATCGGTCAACGAATCAATAGTCTAGTGCGTCCGCCCATTGTCAATATCGATCAGGCTGTGGTTATTATGTCTGCTAAGGAACCAGATTTTAACAGTAATCTTCTGGATCGTTTTTTGGTTTTACTAGAGCATAAACATATAAAGCCTGTAATCTATATTTCTAAGATGGATTTGGTTGAAGATGATTCAGAGATGAAGACTATTCAAACACAGTATCAACGAATTGGTTTTGATTTTGTCTTTACTTTGGAAGAACTATTGCCTCTCTTGGCTGATAAAGTCACAGTCTTCATGGGGCAGACTGGTGTAGGAAAATCGACTCTGCTGAATCGTATTGCCCCTCAGTTAAATTTAGAAACAGGTGAAATTTCGGACAGTCTAGGTCGTGGTCGTCACACAACAAGGGCTGTAAGCCTTTATGATGTTCATGGTGGGAAGATTGCTGATACACCTGGATTCTCTTCACTAGACTATGAAGTGGATAATGCAGAAGATTTGAGTGAAGCTTTTCCAGAAATTCGTCAGGCCAGTCATGGCTGTAAGTTCCGTTCCTGTACCCACACCCATGAACCTTCTTGTGCTGTTAAAGATGAAGTGGAAAATGGTCAAATCTGGCAAGTTCGTTATGATAATTACCTTCAATTTTTAAGTGAAATTGAAAACCGTCGCGAAACATATAAAAAAACTATCAAAAGAAAGTAGGTCTCTCATGTCGTATAAAATTGCTCCATCTATCCTAGCTGCTGATTACGCTAATTTTGCTTCTGAACTAGCTCGTATTGATGCATCAGGTGCAGAATATGTTCATATCGACATCATGGATGGCCAGTTTGTTCCGAATATCAGTTGGGGAGCAGATGTGGTTGCTAGCATGCGTAAGCATAGTAAGTTAGTTTTTGATTGTCATCTTATGGTTGTCGATCCTGAGCGTTATGTGGATGCTTACGCACAAGCTGGTGCAGATATCATGACTATTCATGTCGAAGCCACTAAACACATTCATGGTGCCCTTCAGAAGATTAAAGCTGCTGGTATGAAAGCAGGTGTTGTAATCAATCCTGGCACACCAGTTGAGGCGCTTATTCCAGTGCTTTCTTTAGTGGATCAAGTACTTATTATGACTGTAAACCCAGGTTTTGGTGGTCAGGCCTTTATTCCAGAAATGATGTCTAAGGTAGAACAGGTCGCTGAACTTTGCCAAAAAGGTGGCTATTCATTCGATATTGAAGTTGATGGTGGTGTAGATAACAAAACCATTGCAGCATGTGCCAAGGCAGGGGCTAATGTTTTTGTAGCAGGCTCTTACCTTTTCAAAAATCATGACTTGACTGCACAAGTTCAAACGCTTCGTGATGCTATCGATGCCTAAAATAGCTTTGTTTGTCGGTGGTGAGCTAGAATGGTTCACTACCGATTTTGATTATTATGTTGGGGTGGATCGTGCCTGTTTGCGATTAATGGAATCTGGTTTACCTCTTGATTTGGCTGTAGGTGATTTTGATTCAGTATCTCAATCAGAGTTGGAGGCGATTCAATCAACTGCTAAAGTTTGTAAGATCGCTCTACCTGAAAAGGATGACACGGATACGGAGTTGGCTTTGAAAACTATTTTTCAAACCTATCCTGAAGCTGAAGTGACTGTTTTTGGTGCTTTTGGTGGCAGGATAGATCATATGTTGTCAAATATATTTCTAGTCAGTGATCCGCAACTAGCTCCTTTTATGAATCGTATCTGCTTACGAGATAAGCAAAATAAAATTACTTATTGTTCAGAAGGCAAACATGAATTTCTTCCAGAACCTGATATGACTTATATTTCCTTTTTACAGGAAGGTGATGGAGAACTGACGATTTTGGGAGCAAAATACGAATTAACCAGTAGAAATTACTTTCAAAAAAAAATCTATTCCAGCAATGAATTCGTTGATGGTCCAATTCATGTGACGGTACCAAATGGATACGTGATAATCATCCAGACTAAAGATAGGAGTTAGTATGATCTACCTGCTTACACTTTTGACTTTTTTAAGCTTAGGACTTTTGGTTGTTCTCTACTTGAAGAATGTGGAGTTAAAAGAACAGCTTAACAAGAATCTGGAAGAAAATGCAGATAATCTTTCAGATCAAATTTCTTTTCAGTTAGAAAATTTTGGTAAAACAAACCAACTCGAAACGACAAAGCAGTTGAACCAATTGCAGATGGAACTTTATCAACAATTGACAGATATTCGCGAGGTTTTGCACCAAAACTTGTCCGATAATCGAGATCGTTCTGATCAACGCCTAGAGCAAATAAATCAGAGTTTGACGCAATCTGTTAAAGATATGCAGGATTCCAATGAGAAACGTTTGGAACAAATGCGTCAGACAGTTGAAGAAAAACTGGAACAAACCTTACAAACACGTTTACAAGCGTCTTTTGAGACGGTTTCAAGACAGCTGGAGTCTGTTAACCAAGGTTTGGGGGAAATGAAAAATGTTGCTAAGGATGTTGGGAGTCTCAACAAGGTCCTTTCAAATACAAAAACACGTGGTATTCTGGGAGAACTTCAATTAGGACAAATTATTGAAGATATATTGACTGTTAATCAGTACGAGCGAGAATTTCCTACAGTATCAGGTTCAAGTGAACGGGTTGAATATGCAATCAAGATGCCTGGAAATCATAAAGACGAATATGTCTACCTCCCGATTGATTCTAAGTTTCCCCTAGAAGATTACTATCGTTTGGAAGATGCTTATGAATCTGGCGATAAAGAGCAGATTGAGAGTCATCGTAAGTCACTTTTGACTAGTATTCGACGATTTGCCAAGGATATTAATAAGAAGTATCTTAATCCACCTGAGACCACCAATTTTGCTATATTATTTTTGCCGACGGAAGGACTTTATTCTGAGGTGGTACGACAGCCAGCCTTCTTTGACGCCCTTCGTCGCGAGGAGAATATTGTAATTGCAGGTCCATCAACATTATCTGCGCTCTTGAATTCATTGTCTGTAGGATTTAGAACTTTGAATATTCAAAAGAATGCGGATGATATTAGTAAAATTTTAGGCAACGTCAAGTTAGAGTTTGGTAAGTTTGGAGACATGCTTGCTAAGGCTCAGAAACAATTGAATACGGCAAGTAAAACAGTCGATAGTCTTCTTAACACACGAAGCAGGGCAATTGTTAGAGCGCTTGATAACATTGAAACCTACCAAGATAGAGCGACACAAAGTTTGTTGGATTTACCACGATTAGAAAACGAGGATGAGCATGAAAATTAATCAAATGAAAAAAGATGAGTATTTTGAAGGCTTTTATCTGATCAAGCGTGCAGAAGTACGTAAGACACGAGCGGGAAAGGACTATATTGCCTTTACCTTCCAGGATGACTCCGGTGAGATTTCAGGAAATTTATGGGACGCTCAGCCTTATAATGTTGAAGAATTTACTGCTGGTAAGGTAGTTCATATGGAAGGACGTAGAGAGGTTTATAATAATACTCCTCAGGTCAATCAAATTACCTTGCGACTCCCTTCATTTGGTGAGCCAAATGATCCGGCTGACTTTAGGGAAAAGCCACCGGTAAATCCATCCGAAGTGCGTGAATATCTTGAGCAGATGATTTTTAAAATAGAGGAAGCTACATGGCAACGTGTGGTCCGTGCCCTTTATCGTAAGTATAATAAGGAGTTTTTTAGTTTTCCTGCTGCTAAAACAAATCACCATGCTTTTGAAAGTGGATTAGCTTATCATACAGCGACTATGGTTCGCTTGGCTGATAGTATTGGAGATATTTATCCAGAGCTAAATAAGAGTCTGCTTTTTGCAGGAATTATGCTCCATGACCTAGCTAAGGTTATTGAATTGACTGGTCCTGAAAATACAGAATATACCGTTCGTGGAAACTTGATTGGTCACATAGCCTTGATTGATGAAGAAATCACCAAAGTTCTTGTCGAGCTTAATATTGATGATACACGTGAGGATGTTGTTGTTTTACGTCATGTCATTTTAAGTCACCACGGGCAATTGGAGTATGGAAGTCCAGTTCGTCCTCGTATCATGGAAGCGGAGGTTATCCATATGATTGATAATCTCGATGCTAGTATGATGATGATGACGACAGCTCTTAACTTAGTTGGACCAGGAGAGATGACTAATCGTCTATTTGCCATGGATAACCGTTCTTTCTATAAGCCAAAATGTGATTAGAAGCGAAAGTAAGCGAACATTTAATGCAAAAATGTTCGTTTTTTACTGTATTATGGTATAATAGTTAAAAAGTACAGAAAATATAGGTAACATATGAAATTAAAACGAAGTGAGCGTATGGTAGTGATTTCAAACTACCTGATTAATAATCCATATCAACTAACAAGTCTTAACACCTTTGCAGAGCGTTATGAAGCTGCCAAGTCTTCAATCTCAGAGGATGTTGCTATTATTAAAAAAGCTTTTGAAGAGAGTCAGATAGGTGAAATTGAAACAGTAACGGGTGCCTCTGGGGGTGTTATGTTCACACCAACTATTTCTGATGAAGATGCAAGAAGTCTAGTTGAAAATCTTTGTGAACGCCTTGCTGAGAGTGATCGTATCTTGCCAGGTGGTTATCTCTATCTATCTGATTTATTGAGTACACCATCGATTTTGAAAAATGTTGGTCGTATTATTGCTAGTGCTTTTAAAGGACAAAAAATTGATGCTGTAATGACTGTTGCGACAAAAGGAGTTCCTTTGGCAAATGCAGTGGCAGATGTCTTGAATATTCCATTTGTTATTGTTCGTCGTGACCTGAAAATCACAGAAGGGTCAACGGTCTCAGTAAACTACGTCAGTGGCTCAAGTGATCGTATTGAAAAAATGTTCCTTTCAAAACGCAGTTTGAAACCAAACAGTCGTGTTCTTATTGTTGACGATTTTCTTAAAGGTGGCGGCACTATTACCGGTATGATTAGCTTGCTTTCGGAATTTGATAGTGAGTTGGTGGGTGTAGCTGTATTTGCAGAAAATGCTAAAGGTGATCGTGATATCCATGAATATAAATCCTTACTAACGGTGTCCGACATTGATGTGAAAGCACAGAAGGTTGAAGTTGAAGTGGGTAATATATTCGACAAGAACAAGTAAATAATCTATGATATTATTCCTAATTTAACGATTAGGAATTTTTCTTTTTTGAAAGAAATTATTGACAACAACCGTCAAAATATGATATTATACTAGACGGTACTTTTTACTTTTGGTCTCTCAAAAGTGTACAGAGACGTGCTGACATAAGTTGCAAAAGTACACACAGATATGGGCTGTCACCAAGTGCCATATCAACCAAAAATAAAAAAACACAGGAGAATGTAGATGCCTACAATTAACCAATTGGTTCGTAAACCACGTCAATCAAAAGTTGTTAAATCTAAATCACCAGCTTTGAACATTGGTTACAACAGCCACAAAAAAGTTCAAACTAACGTATCTTCACCACAAAAACGTGGTGTTGCAACACGTGTTGGAACAATGACACCTAAAAAACCTAACTCAGCCCTTCGTAAATTCGCTCGTGTACGTTTGAGCAACCTTATCGAAGTTACTGCTTACATCCCAGGTATCGGACACAACCTCCAAGAACACAGCGTTGTTCTTATCCGTGGTGGACGTGTAAAAGACCTTCCAGGGGTACGTTACCACATCGTCCGTGGTGCACTTGATACTGCAGGTGTAGCTGATCGTAAACAAAGCCGTTCTAAATACGGTGCTAAACGTCCTAAAGGGTAAGAAGGGAGATAAGATAAAATGAGTCGTAAAAATAGAGCGCCTAAACGCGAAGTATTGGCAGATCCATTGTACAATTCAAAAATCGTTACACGTCTTATCAACCGTGTAATGCTTGATGGTAAACGTGGTACTGCTGCAACAATCGTATACGATGCTTTCGAGCAAATCAAAGAAGCAACTGGAAACGATGCTCTCGAAGTATTCGAAACAGCTATGGACAACATCATGCCTGTACTTGAAGTACGTGCACGTCGTGTTGGTGGTTCAAACTACCAAGTCCCAGTTGAAGTTCGTCCAGAACGTCGTACAACTCTTGGTCTTCGTTGGTTGGTTAACGCATCACGTGCGCGTGGTGAACACACTATGAAAGACCGTCTTGCAAAAGAAATCATGGATGCTGCAAACAACACTGGTGCATCAGTTAAGAAACGTGAAGATACTCACAAAATGGCTGAAGCAAACCGTGCCTTTGCACACTTCCGCTGGTAATCATAAGTTTCAAGCTGGATTACAGTCATATATTATTCATAAGCTGAGGCTTTGGAACTGTAACAGCTTGAGTTTTGGTTCAAATTGTATAATTTATATCGTTTGAAAACCAGTTGAATATTATTGAAGAACGGGTAGGTCCTGCCTATCCGTTTTTTGACAATAATGTTATAATAAATAAGTAAACTAAAATATTTATAGGAGAATAAACCTAATGGCACGCGAATTTTCACTTGCAAAAACTCGTAATATCGGTATCATGGCCCACGTCGATGCTGGTAAAACAACTACAACAGAGCGTATCCTTTACTACACTGGTAAAATTCATAAAATCGGTGAAACTCACGAAGGTGCATCACAAATGGACTGGATGGAGCAAGAACAAGAACGTGGTATCACAATCACTTCTGCCGCTACAACAGCACAATGGGATGGCCACCGTGTTAACATCATCGATACACCAGGACACGTGGACTTCACTATCGAAGTACAACGTTCACTCCGTGTATTGGATGGTGCCGTAACCGTTCTTGACTCACAATCAGGTGTAGAACCTCAAACTGAAACAGTTTGGCGTCAAGCAACTGAGTATGGTGTTCCACGTATCGTATTTGCCAACAAAATGGATAAAATCGGTGCTGACTTCCTTT
>ENA-OWLZ01000427-OWLZ01000427.1-metagenome-genome-assembly--contig:-NODE-427-length-11672-cov-6.808470_pt1 | contig 11672 bp, 8 predicted proteins | sample MGYA00245341_ERZ651117 | MGnify/ENA primary metagenome ERZ651117 (study PRJEB26857, sample SAMEA4031763) | metagenome | biome: human; feature: oral; material: saliva | place: Philippines | collected 2014 | study... | reverse complement strand
ATATCTGGATGCGTGCCATTGGTATCCAATTTAATATCAAAACCAAGTTTCTTAATCATCCGACATAATTCTGGTAAATCCTCGCTCATCGTTGGCTCACCGCCAGAAATCACCACGCCGTCCAGCCGACCAACTCGCGATTTTAGAAATATCATCACTTCATCAACTGGAATACTCGGCGCCAATCGTTCAGGTAATACCAATTCAGGATTATGGCAATAACCGCACCGCATATTGCAACCAGAGAGAAACAGAGCTGCCGCCACATGCCCTGGATAATCCACGAGCGACAGCTTCTGAATTCCACCAATTGATACCTTAAGCTGCCGCGACGGCGCTAAGTCGCTGGTGTTCGGCGGCATTGTCATAATGTTCCCTCATTTCAAATTCCGCTTGCTTGCCCTTATTCCATTGAGAAACTGGACGCAAGAAACCAACCACGCGTGAGTAAACTTCAGTCGCTTCACCACAATTTGGACATTCTGGATGTTCACCAACAATATAGCCGTGATTCTTACAAATTGAGAAGCTTGGACTGAACGTGAAGTATGGCAATTTGTAATTTTCACAAATCGTTTTCACCAATTTTTTCAAAGTTTGCGGATCGTCCATGCGCTCACCTAAGAAGAAGTGAATCACCGTGCCGCCCGTGTACTTGGTTTGCAAATTGTCCTGAAGATCCATCAACTCAAACAAATCGTCCGTGTAATTAACTGGCAAGTGGCTAGAGTTGGTATAGAACGGACATTTAACTTCCGCGCCAATTCCGTTAGCAAAATGCGCTCGATCTGGAAAGCTGGCTTTATCAAGCTGCGCCAATCGATAAGTCGTGCCTTCAGCTGGCGTTGCCTCAAGATTGTAATTATTGCCAGTTTCCTTCTGATATTCCACCAAACGATCGCGCATAAAATCAAGCGTCTTCTCAGCAAAAGCCTTACCTTTTTCCGTGCCAATATCAACGCCTAGTAAATTAAGCGCCGCCTCGTTCGTGCCGATCAAACCGATAGTTGAAAAATGGTTTTTCCAATATTGGTTAAAGCGTTGCTTAATGTTTCGCAAATAAAACTTGGTGTATGGATACAAATTAGCGTCGGTCAATCGTTCCAAAACTTTACGCTTGGTCTCCAGGCTGTCCTTTGCCATATCCATAAGTTCAGCCAACCCCTTAAAGAATTCTTTTTCGTTCTTAGATTTTAGCGCCAGTCGTGGCAAGTTTATCGTTACCACACCGACCGAACCAGTCATTGGATTTGAGCCGAACAAGCCACCGCCACGATATTCCAATTGACGATTATCAATACGCAATCGACAGCACATCGAGCGCGCATCTTCTGGATCCATATCAGAATTAATGAAGTTTGAGAAGTACGGAATGCCGTATTTAGCGCTGGCTTCCCACAAACTTTCAATCACCGGATTATCCCAATTGAAATCCTTGGTGATATTAACCGTTGGAATTGGGAAGGTAAACACGCGACCATTAGCGTCGCCCTCAGAAAGAACCTCCAGCAGCGCCTTGTTTAGCATATTCATTTCTTCTTGATATTCGCCATATGTAGTGTCCTGCATTTCGCCACCAATAATCACTGGATTATCTGCCATGTGTTTTGGGCATTCAAGGTCAAGTGTGATGTTGGTAAACGGCGTCTGGAAACCAACACGAGTCGGAACGTTGACATTAAAGACGAATTCTTGAATAGCCTGTTTTACTTCTTTATAGCTCAATTTGTCGGCACGAATAAACGGCGCCAATAGCGTGTCAAAATCAGAAAAAGCTTGAGCGCCAGCTGCTTCGCCTTGTAGTGTATAAAAGAAGTTTACAACTTGACCAAGCGCTGATCGGAAATGCTTAGCTGGCTTAGAGGCAACCTTACCAGCAACGCCAGTAAATCCTTCTTGTAATAAGTCAGTCAAATCCCAACCAACACAGTAAACGCTTAGCAAGTTGAGGTCGTGAATATGCAAGTCGCCTTCTTTGTGAGCTTGTCCAATTTTCGATGTATAAATTTTATCCAGCCAATAAGTCTTCGTAATTTCTGCTGAAACATAGTTATTCAAACCCTGCAGGCTGTAGCCCATATTAGAGTTTTCATTAACTTTCCAGTCCAAATTTTCCAGATATTTATCAATCAAATCAACGTGCGCATTAGAGGTAATTTCGCGCAATTTTTTATGCTGATCGCGGTAAATAATGTACGCCTTTGCAGTCTTCTTAAACTTAGAGTCAATCAACGCATCCTCAACAATATCCTGAATATCTTCAACGCTTGGTAGACGCTTTTGGTTACGAGTTTCCAAAACGCCCAAAACTTTGTCGGTCAATTCAACTGCTTGAGCGGCGTCAAATTCACCAGTTTCCAGTCCTGCTTTTTCAATTGCTTTTTCAATTTTTTTTCGATCAAATTTAGCAGTTCGACCATCGCGTTTTTTAATTGATTTATACATTCCCCCTCCTTGTTTATAAAAATAGCAAACCAACCCAACCTCTCCAGTGGGTACATGTTGCAAAAAACGTTATTTATTTTCTAAAACACCATATGTAGTGCTTAATATTGAATATACACGCGATATATAGCGTCTGTCAATGAAAGTACATTGTATTATTTACATTTATGATTTCTTTACATAGATTGCAGTAAATCGTAAGCAGCAGCCGCTGATAACGCCTGCATTTGACGAAGATTATCACCCGGCTTGAGTGGTGGCTTGAGGCTACGTATAAGGAAAAATCCGACAAATGACGCCAGCATTTCCACGTTCAACTCACCTAGCCACGGCGTTACGTCATGACCATGGCGCGCCATATCAACCAGAAATTCTGTCGCACCAGATCCCTGAGGTACATAAGAAGCCCAATTCCAATCAACCAACTTCAACTCGCCAGTTTGCGGATTAAATGCCAAATTGTCACTACGAACATCCGAATGATTAAAGCAATCTTCCGTCTGCTTGGCAAATTCTTTAGCGCGCACCGAAATATCAATCAACTCATCGCGCTTTTCTAACAGCTCAATTATAGCCTGACAACGCCGCTGATTAATCTCCAACTGACTTGGCAATAGTTTTTGATAATTATCAATCAACCGACGACGAATATCAGCGTCAGCAATAATCTGATCAATTCCATCATCTAAGCCAAGCTCTCTCGCCACAAACGGTTGTAGTTGCAATTCTTCAATTAGCTCCTGCGGCAATTTTATTTTTTCCAACTCGCGAACCGCGGTTATCACCGTCGAAATATAACGTTCCGCGACAGAGTTATCCGTCGGAGGTTGCCACAACCACTCATCTGACGAAGCGTAACTGCTCGTCATTAGCACGTGACCATCATCGGCCAATTTAGTCCAATCAGCAACATATTGCGGATAAGTTTTCTGTAACAAACGTGTCACTGCATAATCTTTTTTTAGCCAGCCTAATTCCCGCTCGCCCTCATCCGACAATAAATTAGCATCAACTTCTTTAACGAAAATTGTTCGATCACCAGACGACACTAACGCTCGGCGATTAAGCGAAAAGCCGCCACTTACTGGCGTGATCCGTAATTCAGATAAATCAACGTTTAGCTCCGCCGCCGCACACTGCAAGGCTCTGTCGGTTAATAATTTATCGTGATCTGGCAATGTTCCCATGCATAAATTATAACATCAGACAACTTAAATCCGCTTAGTAAATATCATTACTCGGTTATTACGAGTTTGGGAATTTTTTATCCATTCCCCTGCGCACGTCATCAAATTCAGACCCTCAGATACACCATCAGCTGGCCGAATAAAACTATTCATATCCACGTCAGATAATTTAACTGTTTGTTTTTTTATCACCTGATAACGCAGTATTTTACCATCGCCACGCTCGACACTAATCGTATCACCGGCATTCAAAGACTCTAGCTTATTAAAAACTCCACCTGAAGTTATACCCGACGCATGTCCGACAATAATAGATGCGCCTAACTGACCTGGCTTAACACTGCCGGTATACCATCCAGCATCAAAGATGTTGACAGGTGACTGCATTGAACCGTCCGAATTGACGCTCATTTGCAAAACCCTAGCCTTAACCCCCAACTTCTCAATGGTGATGACTCGCGGCAAGTCCGCAGCTACTTTATACTTAGCGATCACATCATCTGAGACTTTAGTTTCATCTTTACCTTCACTACTTCTATGATCATTAGAATCATCGCTACGTGCTGTTACTGGCGCCCCATTAACGGCGTTCTTTATTCGACTATTCAACAGCCAAGAGTCAACAAACGAATATATCGAGATTGTCAAAAGAATAACTGCAATTACGCCAGGAAGCTTTTTACGAAAATTACCACCTAAAATATTTCGCAAAGATTGCTTAATATATCTCTGCTTGCTACCCCGAAAATCACCGACAAACACAGACTCTCCATAGATATCTAGCAAGCGGGCTGCTCGAGTCAGTTTTTTATTAATTAGCGTAGGTTTCTTTGATGATTTTATACACTGCCGAGGCTGTTTTTTCTTAGTTGACGCAGAATGATGAGCAATATCCGCAGTATGCTTCATATTCACACTATCAGTCACATTTACAACAATATCACTCATCAGCCTGCGTTGCGGCACAACCACTCGACCCCTAGCCTTTGGCGGTGTCTGTAAATTGCGTATATTTCGTTCTCCCCGTACCATATCTACCTCATTGTAGCCAACAGGCACGCTCTGCGTCAAACCGCTTATGGCGTGCCTGTCGATTTTTTAAGCCTTTACTTCGGCTCTTTACTTCTTACTAAGACTCTTTCGCTTTGTTACGAATAGCAGAGCGGCTGCTGAAGCGACTCCAGTTATAGCCCCAATCAAATTAACAGACAATTTTTCACCACCTGTATTTGGAGCTTTTGGAGCTTTTGAGTCATTCTGTGCCGTCAGTACAACATCATTACCGTCACCGCCAACATAACTAATCTTGAAGGTTGCACCACTTACAGTTACTTCTGCACCTTCTGGTAAGTCCTTAAACGTTCCCTGGACAGGGTTAGTGCCGTTGTTGCCGATGATCGTAAAGGTATCGCCCTTCTTAATGACACCACCAGCCAAGTATGTTAAGTCTAGACTACCCTTTAGATAAACATCGTGTGCAACAATCTGATCATAGTGATCCTTGTTTAAGATTTCAGCCTTATATACACCGGTATTATTTAGAGAGAAACCTTCCAGTACAGTAATTTTACCTGGTGAGTTGCCCGGAGAAACAATACCTGATACATAAAGACCCTTTACCGTGGCATCACCGCCAAATACACCACCTTCACGAACGGTCACATGAGAGCGACTACCATTTAGTAAAACTGTTTCACCTTTTTTAACAGTCACAAACTCATCAGGCTTGTCGCCGTCTAATTGTATTGTTTTAGCCTCGTTAGTATGACCAATCTGACCGTTCGGGGTGCCACTAGTGTTATTTGAAGACTCAACCAGTACTGTACCTTCATTATCTTTATGAGCAACCAGTTTACCTGGACCACTAAGTTTACCAGTAATCTTCAATGTGACATTTGGTGCCAGCTGATACTCAACGTCACCATTAAGTGTAATGTCGCCAGACAGAACCGTCGTCACATTCTGATGACTTGCAACGTAATAACAACGTATTCCACTAGAAATCATCGAGCCATTTTCAAAAGTGATTTTACTGGAACTTGTCTCATCGCTATAATAACTAATGTCTAGTTGACCTTTGTTCTTAATAGTAACACTGTTAGCGTTTTTTGGCCACGCACCGGCGTTCTCTCCGACAATTATCTCTGAAGCTTTCACACCAGCTATGTCATTACAGCCAGAATTTGCAACCTCAAAACGATTTATAGTCGACCTATTTTTTTCTTCAACTCCCTCCTCAAGTCCACCATCAAATCCATTAGACTTCAAGTTTGATAAGCCATTAATAGCGCCATCAATATAAACTTTAGGGATTTTACGCTCATCTTTACTATCGCTACTGGTATGATCTCCAGTAAATTCAGCATCTGACGTAAACCGCATCGTATCAATATTATAGTCGGCGCACGACTTACCGTCAGGAAGACTATCCAGCTTTTTAACCTCTAAGCCTGACAGAGCTACCGTTAAATCGTTCTGAATGTTTTCAGTAGGCCCATCAACACACTTAAATACCAACTTAGAACCTTCTGTTGGTACTTGACCTTCTTTCCAGTTGCCTGCTGTTGACATTTTATGGTCACCAGCAGAGCCAGTCCACGTAAATGAAGCTGGCGCAGCACTTACCGGCGAATGAAACACCACCGCTCCAACGATAGCCGCCACTGATACGACACCGGCTAATTTAGTATAAGAAACACCCATTTTTTGTTTCCCTCCCATACACGTTTATGTTTTAATTTACTTTGCACCTCTGCAATATCATCACTAAATAAATTCAACAAGTATAATTGTATAAAATACAACAAAGATTACGCGTCCTGTTTGTTATTAATTTGGAATGACTAGTATAAATTCCGCGCCAGCTGACGGCTTGCTTTTGATGCGAATAGTGTAGTCACAGTGATCCGCTAAAGTTTTAGCAATTGCCAGCCCCAAACCATAACCCGACGCGTCAGTTCGAGTTCGTGCCGCATCTGCACGATAAAATCTCTCGAAAATACGTTTTTGATCATTTGATGAAATGCCCAGTCCATTGTCCTTGACTATAAATTCCACAGAATTTTTATTCAAACTAACCCAAATTTTTACTTCACCGACTTTCTGCGGCGCGTATTTAATAGCATTATCCACCAAAATTGATAAAATCTGACGAACCGCATTTACTTGCAAAGTTATTTTTTGACCATCTGGAGTGTTCTGTAAAATTTTAACCTGCTTCGCTTTTGCAATTGAAGAATATTGATCTACGACCTCATCAATAATATTAGACACGTCAACTAGTTCTGGTTCACCCAAGGAATTTTCTGACTTCGCCAACTCCAATAACGAATTACTGAGATTAGTCAGCTTTTTAATTTCTTCGACATTTTGGCTCAAAACCTGACGAGCTTTTCCGTCGGTCAGCACACGCTTACGCATCGCTATTTCATTACTCAAAAGCAACGCCGCCAACGGAGTTTTTAGTTCGTGGCTAGCATTAGACACAAATTGGGCTTGCTGTTCAATTGACCGTTCAATTGGCGCCAGCGTTCTTCGCGCCAGTAGTAAGCTCAACCAATAGCCAAACACCAACATCACGCCATTCAAAACCACCAGCGACATAATCACCATTTCCCGCGTTTTATTATCGCGTCGCTCCAATCGATGATTAAATTGGTCTTCAATTTCCGAAGTTTGTTTAACATGATCATCTGGCGGCAACGACCGATTTAATTGTGATGATGTAACGGCATAAATAATTCCACTGAACAACACTGACAGCGTCATAATTACGGTCAAATAACTTAGTGTCAATCGCTGGACGCGCTTCTGCTTCACAATTTTTCCTCTAATTTATAGCCAAAGCCTGAAACAGTGTGGATCAATTTTGACTTAAACGGCTTATCAATTTTTCGGCGCAAAAACATGATAAATAGCTCAACATTATTCGGCAATACGTCCGCATCAAAATCCCAAACATGTGATATGATTTGTTCTTTCGATAAAACCTTACCTTTATTCCGCATTAAATATTCCAGGACTCCATATTCTTTTGCGGTCAAGTTAATTTCCTGAGAAGCTCGCGTAACTTTTTTCAAACTTGGATCAAGTTTCAAATCGCCCACTTGAAGAATTTCCTCTAATTTTTCATTAGGCCGACGAAGTAGCGCTCGTATGCGAGCCAACAGCACGTCAAAGCTAAACGGCTTAGCCAAATAATCATCAGCACCGGTATCCAAACCTTCAACAATATCACGTTCTGCGTCGCGCGCAGTCAACATCAAAATCGGAGTTTTATTGCCATCTTTCCTCAGGGCTCGACAAACTTCATAGCCGTTCATTTCCGGCAACATTATATCTAAAATAATGACATCATATTCGTCAGCCGAAGCGGTTCGATAGCCTTCACTGCCATCGTGTGCTACATCAACCGCGTAAGACTCATCTTCCAAGCCTTCTTTTAACAGTCGAGAAATTGCAATATCATCTTCAATTAATAAAATTCTCACATTTACTATTATAAATCCTTCTCATTTTACCAGCAATATTACACCGTCATAGCCATCGCTTGAGCTTCTGGCCAAATTCGTTGAACCAAACGTTTACCTCGTACCGTCAGCTTCACCCAAGCATCACCATACGCCTGATCAATTGCCATCAATCCTTTACGTCGCAGATCCACCAGAACATTCATTGCCGTTCGACGCGACAGCCCGACCTGCCCAGCTAAAATCGTAGCGTCGTCGCCACCATCTTCATATACTTGTTGTAAAATTAACGCCTCATTTGTTGTTAAATTAACTTCTTTTGCTTGAATCTTGTTCATAACAATCCTTTCTTCTGTTGATAGTAGCTTCATAATAAATAAGAAAACTTTAATTTTGCTGTAAATTGATTAAGTTTGCTTTTATTTTTATTGTGCTTATTGTTATAATTGACGTCTAGCATTAAATTTAAGGGGAGTGTATGTTAATAAGAAAACGCTTTTTAAATACAAAAGTTAAAATATTAACTGGTGTAATGGTCGCTGGATTAGTTGTCGGTGGATCTCTGCTCACCCTGCCAACCGTGCATGCTAAGCGTGTCGTCGATGATAGTTATCCATTAAATGATAGCATCAATTGGAACTTAAACCCTATTTGGCGTGATGAATTTAATGGCACGTCATTAGACGCAGAATCTTGGAATGTGCGCAGTGGCGGATGGGGTGCAAATAACGTTCAGAGTTGCTACAGAGATAGAGAAGAAAACGTGAATGTTAAAGATGGCAGTCTAAATCTGGTTGGGCTATATAAGCCGGGTGAAAAATGTAGCGGCAACAGTAAAAGTGGCGACTTTACTTCCGGATTTATAGAGACAAAGGGTAAAAAGGCTTGGACTTACGGCTATATTGAAGCTCGCATAAAAATGCCAAATAACAAGAGTACTTGGCCTGGTTTTTGGATGAGTCCTAATCAAAAAAAATACGAGGGTGGATGGCCTAATAATGGCGAGATCGACATCGTAGAATCTAAAGGTTCAGACTTAGATTTTGCCGCTGCAGACGCGCACTGGGGAAAGTCGCCAACCAATAAACAACATAAAAACAGTCGTAAGTCAAATTTACCAGCTGGATTCAAAAACACTACTGAGTGGCATACATACGGCGTTAAATGGACAGAAGGAAAATTGGAATATTACATTGACGGCGTAAAGTTCCACACAGTCAGCAGTTTTGGATGGCCAAACGCAGCAAACACAACTTACGGCCCATTCGACAAGCCGTTCTTTCTACGACTTAACTTAGCAATTGGCGGTGATTATATTGACGGTCAAGGCAGCAAATGGTCAAACGCCTACAATGCCCTAGCCGAACACCCAGAATCATTCCCAGCAACTATGTCAATCGACTATGTTCGCGTATACGAAAGGCGAGTAGCTAAGGAAGTCAACGTGCCAGATAATAATTTGCGCACTCAACTTAATAAAAAACTAGCTACAGAGCTTAAGACTGCCCGTAAAGACGATCAAAAAATTACTGACGTAGAGCTGGAAAAATTGACAGACCTTAACTTAGATGCAGCTGACAATACATCAGAAGCTGATAAGATTCATGACCTAACGGGATTAGAGGCAGCCAAAAATCTTAAGTCTCTATCTCTTAAGAATAGTGCAGTATTCGACTTGAAAGCAGTTTCTAACATCAAATCTCTAAAGTCAATAAACCTAACGATTAATCGCTAATTGACTTAGGTGCTTACAAAAAAATTGCCATCTCATTATAGAGTGGCAATTTTTTATCGCAAATCATAGCTTTAAAGATAGATGCTATTAGCTACATTATTAAACTAACTATATACTAAATTTTACTTTTATTCCGCTTATTGTTATAGTGATGTTAAATATCAAAATGTTGGGAGAGATAAAAAATGTTAATAAAAAAACGTTTTTTAAATACAAAATTTAAAATAGTAACTGCGGTAATGGCCGTTGGTGTTGTTACTGGCGGAGCGTTATTTACTCTGCCTATAGATAACGCTAAGGGCGCAGGAAGTCCATATCCGCCAACAGATAGTGAAAACTGGAATCCGGAACCTGTTTGGCGTGATGAATTCAATGGAAATTCATTAGATGATACCAAATGGGATTACTATATTGGTGGATGGAAAGACGAAAACCAACAAGTTCAAAACTGCTACAGAGCCGAACCAGAAAACGTCAATGTTAGTGGTGGCAGTCTGAATTTGGTCGGACTATATAAACCAGGTGAAACTTGCACCGGCAACACTAAGACCGGAGACTTTACTTCTGGCTTCGTACAAACAAAAGGTAAAGCAAGCTTTAAATATGGCTACATTGAAGCCCGTATAAAAATGCCAAAGAACAAGAGCACCTGGCCTGGTTTCTGGATGAGTCCCTCTGATAAGAAGTATGGAGACTGGCCTAATAGTGGCGAAATTGACATTGTGGAAACCAAAGGTTCTAATCTAAAATTTGCTGCTTCTGACGCACACTGGCGAAAGCAAAGTACGACACCTGGAGTTCCAGGCTCTCGCGGAAGTAGACAGCGCGTAATCCCACAAAACAAATTTGATAGTAAAGACACCTCCGAATGGCACACGTATGGCGTTAAGTGGACAGAAGGAAAATTGGAATATTACATTGACGGCGAATTTCACGGTGAAATTGACGGTTTTAAAAATAACAACTCCACAGGTAATCCAAATGGTCCGTTTGATGAATATTTCTTCTTACGACTTAACTTAGCCATTGGCGGTAACTACATTGACGCTCCGTGGAACGATGCGCACAATTCAGTAGGTGCTGCGAACGATTTTCCGGCGACTATGTCAGTCGACTATGTTCGCGTATACGAAATGCGAAAGCCTAAAGAAGTTGAAATAAAAGATACAGAACTACGCAAGCTGCTTAATGAAAAACTGGGAGAAAAACTTGGTACAACTCGTACAGAAAATCAAAAAATTACTGACGTAGAGCTGGAAAAATTGACAGACCTTAACTTAGACAACTCAAACATTACCGACCTATCTGGAATAGAAGCCGCCAAAAATCTTAAGAATTTGTCATTAAACCACAACTCAATCTCAGATCTAAACCCACTATCTAGCCTAACTTCCCTAAAGACTCTATCTCTAAAAGAGAATGCCATCACTGACATAAGTCCGCTAGCTGGATTAACATCCCTGACTTCCCTACATCTTGAAGATCAGCGGGCTAATGTTAAGCCTAACGACAAATCGTTTGCTTCACCATTGAAGGATTTGACAGGAAACACGGTTTCTATAACCAACTCAGCGGAAGTCGTCAACGACACAGCAACTCCTGGAAATATTCAGCTACTATCACTACCAGCCAACGGAGCATCCCCTATCTTAAATACTCTTTGGACAAGAAGCGTAACAATCGGAGCAGTTTCAGCTACATTTAGTGGCACTCTGGCTATTGACACATCAGCAATCCCTAGGTCAGTGCAACCACAACCACAGCCGCAGCCACAACCACAACCTGCTAGTCCATCAGCTGCCGCCCACAATCCAGCTAATAAGCCTCAAAATGCTG
>ENA-OWLZ01000426-OWLZ01000426.1-metagenome-genome-assembly--contig:-NODE-426-length-11689-cov-6.148100_pt1 | contig 11689 bp, 16 predicted proteins | sample MGYA00245341_ERZ651117 | MGnify/ENA primary metagenome ERZ651117 (study PRJEB26857, sample SAMEA4031763) | metagenome | biome: human; feature: oral; material: saliva | place: Philippines | collected 2014... | reverse complement strand
CAACAATAGGATCTGCAAAACCAATAGCACCAAATGTTGCACTATCACCACTGATAGTACAATAGAAATGCATCATATTTTTATAGATATTGGTTTCTTTATTAAAAGGTAAGGTATCAGCAGGTAATGGAATGCGATAATATTTCGCAGTCTTTTGATTACCTGTAGCATCACTTACATAAAGTTGAATTTTTTTTTGTATAGCCATGTAAAGGCTCCTTTCTATAAAAACAAAATTGTTTAATAGTTATAAGTATGTCAAAAAAAAACGTCAAAGTATATAAGTATATATTATCTATATAGGTACATTTTAATTATAAGGAGGAAAATACTATGCATATTTTTGACACACGAACAATGTATTCGCTAGTAATCGCATTAGTTATGTTTACCTTAATGCGATTACTAATCTTTATGACAACAGGACGTAAAGGACCAGAGGTATTAGAAATCGCTCAAGTGATTACATTTATTTTAATAATTATTACGTATTTATATATTTCATAGGAGAATTAATAATGAAACTAACTGAGAAACAAAAAGAACAGTATATTGCAGCCTGTACAAGTGCTATTTGTAGATGTTTGATTCCTAATGTAACTAAGGTTACTGTAGATCTAAAGGATATACAACTCCCAACCTTATGTGTATATACTAGAGATGCTAATAACAATGGAGATGATTTTCATCTCGATGTAGTATTAACGGATGCTAATTCTATGCAGTCATATTTTAAGCAAGTACAATTCTTATATGGTGAGATTATATTGGGAATAGCTCTAAAACCGTCTATTCATTGTTGTAATCATATTAAACGCGCTATTGCTTTTGTACTATCTGGTGTTAATAAAGACTATGATGGGATTTGTTATGATTTTAGTGCCATACCGGGTTATAATGGTTTAACAATCGATACTACTAATTGGCATACCCTTGATAATGTAGAAGATCTTAGATTTGCACCAATGGATTTGGAACGTATCTTAGATGAAGATGGTAAATAATATGACTACTTCGTTACCATATACATTATTAGATGTATATAAAGATATATTTGATACACCACTTCGATGGTCATATCGATCAGCTAACTACGATGATGAGAAAGCCCACGAACGTGTTGAATTTCATTGTACGAATGGTTGGATTATTGTCAAAGCAACTAGATACATCGATTATATTGAGTCGATTCAATTGGAGATTCACAATGAAGAAACAGGGTATATGACCACACTAAACTGGATGGATACTAATGAATCCTCTAAATCGATTATTAAGATGATTACTAAGTCAATCTGTGATAATACAATATATAATTTTTAATATAACCCCATTAGGTACTAAACCTAATGGGGTTATATGTTTGATGTGAGAAAGGATTAGATATATGAATACAATATTTACTTTATATGATAGCTTAAAAGCTCTTAATTGGCAAACAAGTAAGGGATATGTAGTAGGTGATGAACATGTGGAATTCATGTCATATCATGAAAATGATATTCATGTAAGTATACATGCTGTATATACAGAAGTAAATTATGATTTAGTATCATTAATGATAGCGGTTGAATTACCATTGTGTACCAATTCCATTCTATCATTGGATACAAGAGATCCTATATCGGTAGAACGTATTGTATCCACGATGCAACGATTACCATCTTTTATTCCTCAATACCAACCAAAACAAGTTATTGAGTTGCATGACTATCATGATGATAGTTTATATGATTAAAAGGAGAAAATTATGAATACTATTAACGATATGGCCCAATTGATTATGGCTTGTGATTTTGACCACAGGTATTATATGGAATTTCCACAAGAAAACTATCCAAAACAGATATTGCTATTTAAAGATAATTCACCAGTCAATAGCAAGATTAGCGTGGTTTTAACATATTCGACAGAGCTTAATGAATTTATTCAAATTAATGCTATGCTTACGAGTGAGTGGATTGCTGAGTCTATGGTGATACGTTCGGAAAAGGATATTGAAAAATGTATACGATTATTAGACGTATTAGATTATAAGCATTCGTTTACACGCACCATTACTACGACCATCACAAAATTAATTAAGCAAGATAATATTGTAATAGATAATCCAATGGCAACGATTGATTATAATAACCATCACTATATCGGATTACCTTTTGATGTAGTAACTCAGAATGATCAGTTATTGACAAAGTTTAAACTATTTATTGATCAAACATTTGTATACCAATTACGAGTTGGTACTGATGGATGGGAGCGACTGGATGTAGTCATTACTGACCGCTTTAAACGCACCAATGAAATAGAGGATATAACATCCGAACAATTAGTTACCCATATACAATGGGCAGAAGATAAGATTATAGAATTTTTACATTCTATACCTGCTATTGTAGATGAACCATTCTTTGGTGAAGATAATACTAAGAAAAAGTAATTAAGGAGGAAAATATCATGGCAAATCGTACATTATTTAACGTGACTGTAGAGTCTAAAGTATTTGGACAAAAACCAACAAGCTCATACAGAAAGTTACTAGAGTCTTTAATGACTAATCTTATTGAAGATCCTAAAACAACCGCAAAAGTATTAGGGATTAAACTAAAATCCCAAATGAATATTAAGGAGTTCAATGTGGAACATAAGGTGATGACTATTTCTGGTCAAACTAACACAATGAACTTAAAAGTAATCAATCGTAACATTGAGCGGATTGTCGATTCCCTTATCACGCCAAGTGGTGAAAAATACATTATTAAAAACTATGTATTGGAATCTATGAATGATGAGGAGTATAGCCGAATTCATGAATCTGAAGCTCTGTCATATATCTTAGACCACACAGGTCTTAGAGATTCATTCCGAGATGATTTCGATGCCGCTATGGAGAAGCTCCCATTTATGTATTCTGCTAAATCATCTATGTCAACATTTGTTCCACCAACAAACTGGGATGAACTTAGACTGTATTTTTCTGAATTCGGATTCATTGAGGTCAATGAACGAGAGTATCTTCTTCCTATGCCAGAAGGGTGTATTCGGTTTAGCGTGGAGGACTATGACTTTGACACAATGAATATCTATATCAACCTATTCATTTCTAGTCAATATGAGTCCACTACTATAACCTTTGGATGTCAGTTAACCGACTGTGTAGATTTATCTATCATTACCTCTGGTTTTTATGGTAATCCTTTGTTATCTAATCTTAAGAACTTGCATTTGGGTATTGGTAGATACTGGGCACCATTTGTGGTGAATAATCGCTTCTATGGATATAGAAGTGCTAATGGTAAGAAGGCGTATGTGATTCCTACCATGAGTGAATCCGAATTCAAAGAGAAGTTTAATGAATTTTTCAATAATATAGTATTACACAATTACCCAGTAGCCTATTATAAGAACGGTAAGTTTAAACGTTTCATTACATTCTCTGAGTTTGAAGAGACAATTAGGAAATCGATTAGTAAAGAAACGGAAAGTGGTACCGTCGTAGTATCGGATGATAATGAGATTGATGAAGTATTGGATATTACAATGCCTCAATCCTATCTAACAACGAATGTGTTACCAGATTACAAAGGAACTGTTGAAGACATTGCACAATATATGTCATTCTTTACTGATGGGTTACTTACGGATATGGAACTACTAGATTCGTCCGTAATCTGTAAGACACGATTTAATGAAACGATTATTGTATCAACAACAGACGCACTGGATGATGAAGTGTATGTAGAATTCATTGATGTTGATACCTTTGTGTATACATCAGAAGGAATGAAGCTTCGTGAGATCATGGATCTGTATACGATTCGATACGGATTACATCATATGGGTTTACAATCTATATCTGAATGGTTAGAGCGATTCTATCATCGTTACCAACAAATCTGTTCACCATTTATAACCGACTACCATATGGGCTTCTATAATCAGAAGACTAGTGAGTACTATTGTGTTCATTTTGATGATTCTGATGTAAATATCGTATTCGATATTACCAAAGATATACATACGATGAAAGATGTACAAACTATGTCACCAGAATCAATGTGTGAATATATTGGCAAACTAGGAGAGTAATATGGACAGAGAAACATTTCAAGAAAATGTGGCAAATACCATAGAGTATATGGTATTCGAAGAAGGTGTTAAGTATGTTGACTTAGCTCGTAAAGCAGACATAGCTCAATCGTCATTGTATAGCTATAAACAACGGATAGGACTTATCAGTCACGATAAAGCGATACGTCTAGCTGATGCCATGGGTATACCGCTTGAAAATTTGAGTCGACGGACAAAGAAATCTAATACAACATTTCGTGTTAGGATGGGTATGGTAAAGACTTCTAATATATCCGATGCCGAGTTGATAGATACATTAAAGATATTGGCAACTCCAAGCTTCCCAATCATCTATCGAGCAGTGATGGGTCAAGCCTTTAAAAATCCGAACCAAATTAATTTGGAAACCTGTTCTATTCATATAGGAACTGGAAATATTATCAACTCTACAAAAACCTATATAGAAATCCATACTATTGGTGTAGATTCATTACAGACTGATGTAAAAGCATCCACTACCGAATTGATGGTCTTCGTTTCCAGATTATTACGAGCCCATATGAAAGATATGAGTTATCGGGTACTATACACCTAATCCGTATAGAATAACAATTCTATAATCGATATACTTGTATAGTATATGATCCGAACGAATGAAACTCATATAATAGAAGAGATGTATCGTCCGATATGTCTCTTCTATTTTTTTTAGAAAGGAGCTCTTCATAGATGGCTACTAAAATTAATAAATTAAAAAAGATTTATGTTGTGAATGAAGCTGGCGATGGCTCTAAAGAATTTGTTGAAATCTATGATTCGAATGAACAAATTAAATCTGCTGTAGAAGCCGCTAAAGAAGCGGTAAAAAATAGTAATACTAATCGAGCAGCCGATACTCCACAAATTGGAAGATCTGATATACTGTTTATTGAAGCAACCGAGTTATCAACCAATATTAACTTTGATAATATTGATACTGAAAAAGCTACTCATGCTTTAACAAATGAAAATTTTGGAATTAAGACCTTTTTATCTGGTGGTTCTCATATTACAGTTCTTATGACAGTTAACGATATTGAAGATGGATCGACTACTGATATTCTTCTAAAAGATCCATTAACACCACTTGCTACAATAGATATTAAACCACTAGCAACTATTGGTAGAAATATTACATTTTTAACACCAATGTTTCCATTAAATAATAATGGTTCATATAGTATTTTCCTAGTTGTTGAAGGGGAACATATAAACCTATATTTAAATATGTTCTATGGTACATATAACACATTCGATAAATTTAAAAAATACGTCAATGAAGATGATGGTAATAAAAACAATGCTCGTAATGGATATCTTATTAATGCACAAGTATTACAAGGCTTATTTGCATTAGAGGATACTCTATAATAGGTGGTGATGTGATATGAAGACAATCACCATGGAAATGAAGCGGTATAATGGCACAACCTTTACAGTCACATGCCCAAAGACAGTGATTGAACAAGTGCAAGGATGGAATCATCATGAAGCTAATGACAGTGTTCATGTAACTGATGCATTCAAAAGTGCCCTTAGAACGTTAGCGACTATTAATGAGAATGGCTATGTACCCACCCATTCCACTCGTACTGTATTAGAATATCCAACCTATCAAGCTATGTTAGACGATTCTGAACATCAACCTAAAGATGCTATGATTATGGTATTGGATGCAACGGGTGATATTACTGTTGACTATGGTTGGGCTATGTATCTCGTACATAAAGATGCGTATGGTACAATGCAGTACAAAGTATCCGATTCTACGATGTTGGATATGAGTATTTCATTAGCAACCATCAAAGGGTTTAACCAAACTGCTGAAGCAATTGATACTATGGTAAGCAATTCTCATACTCACGAGAATTTGAATACATTGGCATCGATTACATCTGATAAGATTGTACATCTCTCCGATATCCAAGAAGTGAAAACGTGCGATGATGTAGAATTAACAACATTGGATGCTAAAGTGGATACTATGATTTTCTCTAAAACGAAATAGTATTGACTATTTACTAATACACATAGAAGAATACATCGTTAGGTGTATTCTTCTATTTTTTTTTTATCGGAGGATATATCTATGAATTATGATACTTCCATTGTTGAACTTGCTATAGTAGAGAGTCTTAAATATATCGCTAAAGATGATTATATGAGTCGTCTTCGTAAGCAATTATCAGCATTACAGCGATTATACACAAAAGTAGTCACTACTACAGCATCTGATATTAAAGAATTAACAACAAAAATTCATCAAATTAATGAGTCGAACTATAAGAAAGATTTCGTTATCAATAAAGACGTATTTGAACGAATCATAGATACGACGAATATGATTGTTAAACGAATGGGTCGTATTTGTACAATGATAATTACTAAGGATATGATCGATTCTACTATTGTGGAAGAGTTAAATGATTCCATTACATCCAAATATACTATTTTAACTACGAACGACCTATTGACTGATATTGAACATCATAGACCCATCAGTGTTAAAGGATTGCATACATTCCTAACTATGATAGCTACTACGCATACATCTCTAGTCAATACATTAGAATTGATTATTAAAAAACTAGATAGTTATATAGCTAATCAAACAAAGATACTTGATGCGTTTACCAATGATATTAGTACGCATAGCGACTATTATACAGGATTAGGGAATAACCTATCAGTGTATATCAATCGATATAAAGACTCCATCCGTTCTATTGAACTATTTATTAAATCTACAGATGTTTGTATTGGTAATCTACATGTACTAACATCTGCTATTAGTAAGCATATAGAATAGAAAGGAATCATATGACTGGACTACTATCCCAATTACGAGAAAAAGTCTTCCCATATCTGTATTTAATTACGTGGAAATGGGTCTGGACTGCGTTTAAAGATATACTGTTTAATATTATTGCTTATATAACGAATCCTATCGTAGTACTGTTCGCTGATAAGTATGGGAATCTACCCCATAGTTTACGGTATTGGCAAACCTACGATAACTGTTTAGATGTTGAATGGATGGTTACTGAAGGAGTTGTACCTAAACTATTCCGATATGATTTTAATAAGCACTATAAGTACCATTATGAAGTTAAGAATGATGATGGAACATTAATCCCTGGTCATGTGGATATCTTAGATGATACGTTTACCATCAAAGAGCGAATGCAACGGTACTTCTGTCGATTATTATGGTTAAATCGAAATTGTGCCTATGGGTATTCCTATGAAGTATCTGGTATTGATTATACGACTATGGATATGGAAGTCATTACAAATACAAAACATGAACGGGTTGTGTATGAAGGTGAATCTGAATATACGACTTGGACTAAAGATGCCAGTGGTATACCTGTCATCACTACTCATCATTATACAGGTGGGTATTTTGCACTTAAGTTCGAGATTCCTTGGTATTGTTTTGGTAAGAAGTTTGACTTTGATATTTATTTAGGCTGGAAGATTAATCCATCGCTAGAACGAGGTCGTACAACAAAAGCTATGTTGGCGATGCGTGTATCTCCATTCCATAGTTGGAAATGGGAAGATTAATCATACGAACTATTTAGTAATAATCTGGAAAGAGTCTGACCAGACTCTTTCCAGTTTTTATATGAAAGGATTATACTATGGAATCAAATATTCATGACTTAGTATTGGAATCGATGGATACTCAACTTATACTAGCTGAGGGTTTCATTGATACCACTAAGAAAACACTTAAGAAAGTCATAGATAAAATCATTGAACTATGTAAAAAGTTTATCTCTTTTTTAAAGGATAAGCTTACTAAGGGACTTGATGCAACAGAGCAATTGATTGCTAAAGTTAAGAAAATGTATAAAGAAGCTGGTACCACCCAACCAACACCAGAAACAGCACCAAGTAATCAAAGTGACCGTATCGTTATTATCAAAGTAGCAGAAATGGTTATTAGAGATAGTGATGCTGCATTAGATGTGTTTGACGAAATCCTTAGGGCATATATTCATAGACGACGAGAAGATATCCCTTCATTAGCAGAGGAATTTTTCACTGTCACTAAAAAGATTAAAGCTATATTTAGAGATAGAGATAAAAGACTTATGAAACCATATCATCATGAAGGTGTTGAAGTATTGGATCAAATTAGTAATCTGATAGCATCTATTAGAGAAGTTAATCGTAGATGTAAATCATATGCTAATGATATTATCGATATTGCTAATTATTGTAAAAAGAATCCCGATACAGTGGATACTAAGTTAGTTAATACCATAGCGGAACTTCAAAATGCAATTATGCTCTTATGTGGGAACCTAAGTACATTAACACCTATATTCAACCAATCTATTAAAATTATAAAAGAAAAAATAATGTAAGAAGGAGCTTATCAATGAATGAACTATATGAATTGACAATTGAATCACAAGATATCCAGTTAATTGTAACTGAGAGTATCGTAAGTGGTTCTAAAAAGTTAATCAATACTGCGATTACGAAATTGAAAGAATTATTGAAACGAATCGTTAACTTTATCAAAGAAAAGATCCAAGCAGGATCTAAAGCAGTCAAAGCATTACTTAGTAAAATTAAGGGACATGGCAAGCCTCTCACTATTGATGCAGGTGAAGTTGATATTAAGGTATTGAATCTTGATGTAGCGAATACCATTGTGAAATCAGTCATTCTCACACAAAAGGAAGCTGATAAGCTGATCTACTCTCTCGTATCTGATAATGCTAAGGTTAGTGTTGATGATTATCGTGAAGAGATTGAAAAGTGTGATAATGTCTTCGCTAAGTATCGTGATGACTTAATGATCATATACAAGAAACCACAAGACTTGGATATTCCGAAGCTAGCTGATTTGAACAATACGATTATGAATGCTAGCGGAAAGATGTTGAATAGTATCGATAAACTAGATGTTGCTATCAATGCGATTAAGAATAAAGGGGAAGAAGAAAACTTATCCCCATTGGTTCATAACCTAAGTGTAGTTGAACATAGCTTAATGGATTTAACACAACGTCTAAATTTAATACAAGGACTTATCGGTATCAGTGCACGTGCTGCTAAAAGAGTCCAATAAGACGTATAATAGAGGAATGGGTAATCCCATTCCTCTATTTATTACCATACTGTAACTTTAATGCTACACGAAGAGATGCTTCAATACGTGACTGTACCATCTTTAGTCGTCGCGTCATATCCATCAAATTATTCTCGATATTGACTAGATTATGGAGTAGTATTTTTATATCCCCATCCTCTTCTATACGCTTAGTCGCTTTAATAATCATAGTCACTCTATCGATAGTTGTTAGAACAGCTCTGCTCGTATCCAGGATTGTATCATTCAAACTACCGATCTTCAAAACATCTAAATCACGAGGATTCTTGTATGTGATTATTAAATCATCATGGTATTTATTGTAAATATCTTCACAATGATCAATTGCATCTTTATATGCGTTAAACGTAATTGTATTACTACCGTCAGATGACATAATCGAACCAACGATCTTATTAACTTCCTTGTGCATATCAATCATTGACTGAACAATCATAGTCGCCGCAGATATATTTAATACTTTAAGCTCAGAATTCTCGGTAGTATTCTCTCTAGGTCGTCCTTTAATCTTACTAAGTAATGCTTTGATCGCGTTAGCTCCAGTTTGGATCTTGTCTTTAATAAAGTTAACGATCCGTTGCAATAGCTCTTTCAACTTCTTAATCGCGGTTTCAATTAATTTCTTAGAACCACTTACGATACCCTCAGTAACTAGTAATTGGACATCTTGTGATTCTATGAGTAAATCATATGTATCATTCATATATATGAACTCCTTCACATTTTAAATTAAAACGTTATATTCATTAATATCCAATTTGATTTATCATTTGGTTTGATCCAGTAATTATGTCAGATATAAACATAATTAATGCTCTTTCAGCAATAAGGATTTTATTTAATAGATCGATTGATTTTCTACTATATTCCGATCTATCTCCATTGGACTTAAATTCATTAGCGATCCTAGTGATACTGTTTAATGCATCTTGTTCATATTTTAATACATCTGGCATAGTATCAATTATGTGATGGATAATGTCTCTGGCTTTCTTGATAGGTACACGTTCTTCATTCTCGTGAGCTCTATCCATATCACCCATTTCAGTTCCAAGGTAATAGTCATAAGGATCAAATTCTTTACGTCTAAGAATTACTGTGATAGCATCTTTGATTTTCTTACGTACTGACGGAATGAGTCTTTCGTATTCCGTAAATGCCTTCGGTATAGAAACCATATCATTATCAGCAGTATGATTGACAGCTGATTTATTAGCCGTACGATTCTTCATTTTTGCTAGACGTTCACGCAATTTAGTTGTGATGATTGTAATCATTTTCTTTACAAATGCTTTAACTTTTTCGATGATTTTATTCACCAAATCTTTTGTTTTATCAGTAACCTCTTCGGTTACCATTAACTCTATCTCAGCGGATTCAATCGCTAATTCATAAAGTTCATTCATAATTAAGAACCTCTTTTCAATACATAAGTTTACTATCAAATATTATTTGTTATTTTTACCATTACGCTTTTTGATATATCACTTAAGTGATTTATAAACATAATAATTGCATTTATAGCTGGAATAATCTTTTGCATAGCAGCAATACAACGGTCATCATAATCAGTTTTTTCAGCTATATTAACATAACTAGTTAATAGTTCATTTGATCTATTGAATATTTTTTGTAAATCTTCCAAGTTATTATCAGAATACTTATTAATATTATCGATAATATTGATGGCTTGTCTAACTGGTATTTCTATAACAGAAACCAATTGGTCTTTTATGGTATCAATCTCAGATGTAAAGTCAATATCATTGAGATCAAAGTCTTTATCTCTCAACATCATTTCCAGTTTATCATAAATAGCCTTAATCAACGCATCTAGTAAGGTTTCAAATTGATTGAAAATTGTTGGAACAACCACTGTTGCGTTCGATCGTATAATCGCATTTTGTTTGATTATATCAGTGATATCCTTTCGATTTCGTTTAATTTTATATATAAGCTTGGTTTTAATATAAGAAATCATTTTCTTTATCATTTCTTTAATCTTTTTAACAGCTTTGAGTATAAGTTGCTTAGTTTTATCGGCAAAGCCTTCTGTGAGTAATAACTCAACTTCAGTAGATTCGATGGCTATTTCATATAGTTCGTGCATAAATAGGAACTCCTTTACTGTATATCTATATACTATAAGTTATAAGATCGTCAAATGAAAAAAAACATATCGGTTATTTTGACAGTGACAGCTACTAAAGCTTAAAATAATAAGAACTATTAAATAATAGAAATCCAGAATCTATGTTTCTATAGATTCTGGATTATTTGGTAACAATATATTTTATATACGTATATAGAAAGGTGATTATCAAATGACTAATTTAATCACAATCCGTCGCTATAACGGGACTGGTTTTACAGTTGCTCTACCTAAAACAGTTGTAGAACAAGTAGCTACCGTCAAAGAACATGTGGAAAATAATGATATCCATG
>ENA-OWLZ01000424-OWLZ01000424.1-metagenome-genome-assembly--contig:-NODE-424-length-11749-cov-10.487344_pt1 | contig 11749 bp, 9 predicted proteins | sample MGYA00245341_ERZ651117 | MGnify/ENA primary metagenome ERZ651117 (study PRJEB26857, sample SAMEA4031763) | metagenome | biome: human; feature: oral; material: saliva | place: Philippines | collected 2014... | reverse complement strand
ACTGTTTCTAAATTTACAGTACTTTCAAAATGAGTTAAAATATAAGGTACAGTCATAGAATTGACTGTACCTTATTATTTTGTATAAGGAGTTATTTTTATGCATATTGACGCACTTATACATACCTTTAGGCTGCTTGATATCCTTGATATTCTCGTTGTTGCTATTGGTATTTATTATTTATATAAAATGCTTAAAGATACACGGGCCGTTGCCCTTTTAAAAGGCATCGTGTTCTTAGCAATAATAAATTTGATTAGTCATCTGTTCAATCTATATGTTATTAACTGGATTTTGCAACAAAGTATGACTGTACTTCTCTTTGCCTTACCAGTCGTGTTCCAACCTGAATTGCGCCGTGCTCTTGAGCAGCTTGGTCGCGGCCGTATCTTCAGCAAGGCTCAAAATGTAACAGAAGAGGAAATGGATATGGCTATCAATGAAGTGATGGCGGCGGCACGCGTTATGTCCCGTGAACATACGGGCGCACTTATCGTGTTTGAACGCGAAGTAGGTCTTAATGACTTTGTAGATACAGGTATCTTAATGGATGCTGTATTGAGCCGTGAATTAATTAAAAATATCTTCGTACCGAGCACACCGCTTCATGATGGGGCTCTTATCATTCGCGATGGTCGCATTCGTGCAGCTGGTTGCTTATTACCGCTTACTGAAGATCGTACGTTGAGTACTGAACTAGGTACACGTCATCGTGCAGCTATCGGTTTGTCTGAACAAACTGATGCGGTAGTTGTCGTTGTCAGTGAGGAAACAGGTACGATTTCTTATACTTATGGTGGTCATATTTATCGCCATTTACCAGAGGATCAAATTAAGGAGGCTTTACGCACCTTTATGGAACGCCCTCGTCAAACCATTACTAGTGTGTGGAAATGGAGGGCAAACAAATGATGATTCATCTAAAACGAAATTGGCCTGCTAAGTTATTATCCTTGCTAGCGGCTATCGTCATGTGGTTCTTTATCATGCGGGATCAGAACCCTGTGATGGAGGTGACCTATACTGTGCCTGTACAGGTTCAAAACCTCAACTCTGACTACATAATTGAGGATGCACCAGATATGGTACGTGTTGTCTTGGCTGGCCCTCGTGATACGATTATTTCGATGAAGTCAGATAATCTTCGCGCTTATATTGATGCGTCTGGTGTGAAACCAGGTCAAAATAATGTGACTATTAACTTTACGCCTCCTGTAGGTATGAGTCTTGTGGAAGTAAAACCAGATAGTATTACTATTAATGTTGACGAGTATGCTGAAAGAAAGGTTCCTGTTGAAATTGTTCCAATCGGCAAATTCTCTGATGACATCGCTTTGAAATCAGTAACAATTGTACCAAAAGAGGTAACTGTGTCTGGGCGCAAACAACAAGTTAATGCAGTGATCAAGGTTGTTATGAAAGTCAATGTGGCGGGACAAACTAAGAACTTCAGTGCTGTAAGTACGTTAGAGGCTTGGGATTCAGCTGGCAATGTATTGGATGTACATATCAATCCAAATCAAGGTCAAGCACAATATGAGCTTAATTTGTTACGTAAGGACAAAGCTGTTTCTATTACGGTTCCTACAGTGGGGACAGTAGCGGATGGTTATGAAATCAAATCTACTTCCACTACACCTGCACAAGTAACTATTACAGGCCGAGAAGAAATGATAGACGCTGTGTCTGAAATTCAAACGGAACCAATTGATGTGTCTGGGGCTACTCAAAGTATTCAAGGGTCTTACAATTTAGTATTACCTAGTGGTATCAATAGTAAATCTTCTACGGTACAAGTTAAGATAGAAATTCAAAAGAAAGCTACTTAATGTGAGATTTAAAAGAAGGTCCTAATGGAGTATCATTTACATACTCTGTTAGGACCTTTTTATTAATTCTATACTAGCTTTTATAGTAGTGTTGTATAATAAAGATGTATAACCATTTTCTTGTAGGTCAGTTGTTAGGAATTTAGGTCAAATAATAAAGATATAAGCTACCCATGAAGGGTCGCCGAAATAGGATAGATATGATTAGAATAATAAACCTCCGCGTGGCTGTTACGGTCAAGTCGGATATAAAGGATATTGTAGAAAAGAAATATCCCCAATTGCGAGGCGCTATTGAAACGATTCACGTTGTACGACGCGCTGTAGATGCTCGTAAAAAACCGAATATCGTATTTGTGTATACCTTGTTTGTTGAGGTTCATAAGGAAACTCAAATCATGAAAAAACTAGGTAAACAAAAGGATGTATCTGTATTTACTCCAGAGGATCCAGAACCTATTGTTTATGGTAATGTACCTTTAGCACATCGTCCTGTAGTGATGGGCTTTGGTCCGGCTGGGATGCTAGCTGCCTTTTATTTAGCTCGTGAAGGGTACCGTCCAATCGTTCTTGAACGAGGTCAAGACGTTGATACTCGTAGCCAAGATGTAGAAACGTTTTGGAAGGAGGGCGTATTCAAGCCTGAATCTAACGTACAATTTGGCGAGGGTGGTGCAGGTACTTTTTCAGATGGTAAACTGACAACCCGCGTTACACATCCAAGATTGCATGAAATCTCCAAATATTTTGTAGAGTTCGGTGCTCCAGAAGAAATCTTGTATAAACATAAACCTCACGTAGGTACAGATAAGTTGCGTACCATGGTAAAAGCTATGCGTGAACGCATCATCGAATGGGGTGGTGAAGTTCGCTTTGGTGCTAAAATTACCGATTTATTTATTGAAAATGACCGCATCGTAGGTGTTGAAGTTAACGGCGACGAACGCATTGATACGACGGTTGTACTTTCTGGCGTAGGTCATAGTGCACGCGATACGTACGAAATGTTGCATAAACGTAATGTAGAAATGACGGCAAAACCATTTGCTATCGGCGTTCGTATTGAACATGATCAGGCTATCATTGACGAGTCCCAATATGGTGTAGAACCATCTAGCTTGGGTCTTGGTGCAGCAGAATATTCTCTTGTGTACCACGATAAAGAAACAGGCCGTACAGCGTATAGCTTCTGTATGTGCCCAGGTGGTCAAGTTGTAGCATCTGCGTCTGAAAATGGGGGCGTTGTTGTTAATGGCATGAGTTTATATGCTCGTGATAGCGGTGTTGCGAACAGTGCTATCGTAGTTAATGTAGGGCCTGATGACTTTGGTAACCATCCACTTGATGGTGTAGCATTCCAACGTGAATGGGAGCGTAAAGCTTATGAATTAGGTGGCTCTAACTTCCATGCACCAGCTCAGACCGTGGGCCAGTTTTTGGGGCTTTCACCAGCACCTAGCGTACAAGATAGCACCTATAGCTATGAACCGGGCGTAGTGAACTGCGATTTACACGACTGCCTACCACCATTCGTTACATCCGTATTAGAACGGGCGTTGCCGTACTGGGGCCGTCGCATTCGTGGATTCGATGATCCATCGGTGTGCATGACGGGCGTTGAAACACGTACCTCTGCACCGCTTCGGATGGGACGCAACGAAGACCGCGTTTCTCCGACTGTAGGTGGATTCTACCCTATGGGTGAAGGCGCTGGCTATGCTGGTGGCATTATGAGTGCAGCTCTTGATGGAGCCGAAACGGCTATCTTATGTATGGCAAAATATGCAAAACCTAACTAGTTAGTAGTAGAATGTATTGTAAAGTAAACTAAACTACAGTATAGGTTCATTTTGGTACTGTAAAATAGTATATCTGTATAGTATATATGTGTGGTGTATATATTGTGATATAATACACAACAGTGAATATATGAGGACTTGTGATTTTCACAATCCCTAGAGGAGGATAATTATGGCTCGTTTATTTGGTACAGATGGTGTACGTGGTGTTGTTAATGAATTTTTAACACCTGAATTAGCCTATCATTTAGGCCGTGCAGCGGCTACCTATTTTGGTAAAGAGAAAGAACATCCAACATTCTTGATTGGTCGTGATACGCGTATTTCTGGCTCTATGCTTGAAAGTGCGTTAGCATCAGGTATCTGCTCTGTTGGTGGCAATGTTGTCATCGCCGGTGTTATCCCAACTCCAGCAGTAGCTTACCTTGTACGTCAACAAGGCTTTGATGCAGGTGCTGTTATTTCTGCATCTCACAATCCATATCCTGATAATGGTATTAAATTCTTTGATGGCAATGGCTATAAATTGCCAGATGAAGTAGAAGATCAATTAGAACAATATGTTCGTCAAAGTGCAGATAATGAATTGCCACGTCCTACTGGTGATGGCATTGGTACCATTGAGTACAATAGCAATTTAGCTCATTTCTACGCTCACTTTGTTCGCCACACAATTGATACATCCCTTGAAGGTTTGACTATCGTATATGATGGTGCGAACGGTGCTGCATCTAGCGTAGGTCCTGAAATTTTATCTGGTCTTGGCGCTAAAGTAATCAACATCAACGTAAATCCAGATGGCTTGAATATCAATCATCACTGTGGTTCTACACATATCGAAGGCTTGCAAGTGGCTGTACAACAACACAATGCAGACCTTGGTATCGCTAACGATGGTGATGCTGACCGTTGCTTATTGGTTGACGAAAAAGGTCAAGTTCTCGATGGCGACCAAATCATGCTATTGTGTGCTCTTAAATTAAAAGAAGAAGGCAAACTAAAAGGCGATACAGTAGTTGGTACTGTTATGAGTAATATTGGGTTCCATAAAGCGGCAGAAGAGCTCGGTATGAAAACAGTTTCCACTGCTGTTGGTGATCGCTATGTATTGGAATACATGCGTGAACATGACCTCTCCGTTGGCGGTGAACAATCTGGTCATGTAATCTTCTTGGATCACAATACTACTGGTGACGGAATGTTGACAGCTGTACAAGTGGCGGCTCTTATGAAAGAGAAAAACCAACCACTTTCTGAACTAGCTGGCATCATGACAAAATACCCACAAGTGTTAGTGAACGTTCGCGTTGCTACAAAAACTGGGTGGGAAGATAATGATATTATCAAGGCGGCCATCGTAACAGCTGAAGGTGAACTTGGTGATGAAGGCCGTGTTTTAGTACGTGCTTCTGGTACAGAACCACTTATTCGCGTAATGGCTGAAGGTCCTAACCAAGAAGAACTACAAGCACTATGCCAAGAAATTGCTGATATTATTGGTAGAGAACAAGGGGTGGCTGAAAAGTAGGGTGTGAGGCGGCAGAGGAGCTTGCGACGATGAAGCCCACACATCACTTTGTTCCGAGCGTAAGATTTTGCAACGCAAAATCCACAGCGAGGAACCATCTTTACCGAGATTAATCCTATGGATTTTAATAATTGTGAATCCATTCTACAAATTTATATAGGCGTATGCCCACCAATATATGTCCCTTTGCTCCGTTCTACGTAAAGTCGCTGTAGGAACATATATTGGCGGGCATTTTCTTTATATGTGTTTTAAATGATTGCCGAATGGATTCGTCACTAGTGAGCCGATATTTATACGCTATATATCCAGTTATAAGTGATATTAAATTAAGGAGTATTCATATTGGTTTAAACAAATATAACATAATTCTTATTATTGTTTAATTGACGGGGGTTAAACACAGATTTATAATTGACTCATCTAATTATCATGAAAATAATATGAATTTCGAGTGATTGAGATATTAATATTGATAAAGAGAGTGATATCTGTTATTGGGATATGTTACTCGAGTCTATCATATATATAGGGGGCAGCATATGGATAAATCACTACTGATTCGAGATGATGATTTAAAAATAGAATTCACAAGAATAGATTTATTTGATATTTTACCTGAGGATGTTGAACGTAGAGATAGAATAATAACCTCCTTAAATAAATTAGAGATACAACAAGAAGTGTTGTTACATAAGCTTGATGAGTATAAATCTGAAATTGAAAGATTGAGTAATAAAAGTGATAATGTTGATTATATTATTGCAGTTAGTAGTGGTGTTATAGCGGCCATAATTGATAGTTTGTGGGTAGGAGAATTTTCGTACGAGAGAGGTAAAGCTTGGAGTAATAGGAAAGTCAACGATACTGTTATGAAGGTTGCAAAGCGTCAAGGATATAAAGGGGATCGGCTAAATGGTGCTATAAAGTATTTAGAGGATAATTTTAAAATTCCAAGTGATAATAGTTGGAAAGGAAAAGGGGTAGGCATAACTCCCAAAAGTCATCATTTAGATGATTTAGCACATCATCCCACAATAGTTGGCTTATTTTTCTCTATTCTTACACAATTTACAAACAAAGCATATTTTAGTAATTCTGAGGGAGAATTTATACCTATCACAATAACTGATGATGGAGAACTTATAGGCCACGATATCGTTCATAAATTTTATGCTGGAACGATAAATTGGTTTTTCCATCTCATTAGTGATATGTCTGGTAGTAATAAGACTAGTGGGGCTGGAATGGGTATACCTGGACCAATAGTTTCTATGTTAAAAGAAATTTCAGGATTACCTTTAATAAAAAATACCAACTTATCAGAATTACTACATAAAATATACACAAAAGATAGATTTGATTTAAGAGGAGAATTAGCAGTTTCACATGAACTTGGTCGACAAGCAGTACCAGTAATAATTAATGAAGTAATAGTTAGAGGTTCATATTTTATACGTCGACTATATAATGAGTTAAAACAGCATGACTCTATACGTGAATTGAATTGGGAAAAAATAATTCCCTATAACAATAGGACAATTAATAGAATGTTAACCATTGCGACAGGAACATTTACCGCAGTTGATTTGTTAGATGCGGGAGTTAGAAGTGCCATCAAGACAGGTGGGACAATAAATCCTGCGTTTTGGGAAAGTTTTATATTACGAGTTAATTTTATTGGCATAGGTCGCTTTGCGATAGCTTGTTATTCGGATGCTAAAATGGGGTTAGAATTAGAATCAATAAAAACTAGTTTTTTAGAGAAACAGATGGAGTATTTATATAACCTAAATGCAATTGTACTCTATAAACAAGCAGATATGTTTATAGAGGCAAAGTCTGTTGAGAAAGCAATTAGTGAGTTGGAAAATAAAGCAGTTGAAATTGAAGGATATTATAGAAATCAGTGGGAATTAATAAATACTTCGATGAATAATATTTCTGGATATTCACAACTGATAGATCATAGTAATCCGGGTTTAACAGCAGAATTATTAGAGATTTTAGAATAAGGATAATCAATGAAAATGAGCGAAGTAGAAACAATTGATATTACAGCTGAAGTTCATGAGGTTGAACCTAGTACAAATCAAATGGTAAACATTGATACTCCAGAATATACTGGAGAATCGCTATCGGATTTAATTACTACAAGGATAGATGCATTAAATGATTTAGAAAAACATATTATTGAGGCAGAAGAAGCTGCTGATACCGCTGTCAAAGAAGCAAATAATGTAAAGAACGGAATAAAGAGTGGTCTTATTTGGAAAAGTCTAGACAAAGATAAAGCCATAAAAAAATTACAAAATGCTGCAATTATTACTGCTAAGGCTTTGGAAGAGTCTAGTGATGCACATAAAAAAACATTCGAATATCAAAAACGATTAACTAATATTTCATATAGTTTATTTCGTTTAGGGGTATCTAATATTGCTACTAATAGAAGTTTGGTTAGAGAAATTGAGTTAAGGTTAAAAGGTGCATCTGAAAAGGAAATTTCTAATTTAGCCAGAAATGAGTTAGTCCGTGTTGTAACCCAATTAAAAGAACAAGAAGACTTACAAAAAAAGTTGGCTAGATTAAAAGAAGAGGTTAAGACCTTAAAGAAAAGTCAAAATGATATAAATGATAGTTTGACTGTAATAGATGCTGATAAAGATATACTAGATCAAAAGACTGAGGGGTTAATTAAGCAACTTTTAGATTATAGGGCGCTATTAGAAGATAATATTGGACGTACAGAGAAAATACTCTGTCAGGTCGATTTAAATGAAACTAATTTTAAAAATATATTAGCTGAGTTAGATTCTAAAATAGATGATCAGAATAATGCAAATAAGGTTAGTATTGAGAATAATAGAGCTATGATTCTAGGTTTAAAAGGTGACCTAGATAAGTATCAAGCACAATTTACATTGTTGGTTGAAGCGGACAATGCTAATAAAGCTAGTAATGAGAAAAATAGGTCTATGATTCTTGAGTTAGAAAATAACTTAAATAAGTGTCAGGAGCTGCTACCATTATTAATTGAAAAGGATAATGCTAATAAAGAAAGTCATGAGAGTAATAAATCCATGATTCTTGGTATCCAAAATAATCTAACTAAGTATCAAGAAGAATTGTCATCATTAATTGAAGAAAATAATTCTAATAAAGCTCTTAATGAGCTAAATAACTCTATGCTTCTTGAGTTAAAAGACGAATTGAATAGACATCAAGAATTATTTTCAACACAGAGCTTAAGTGTTAATAATAATATTACTTCTAAAGCATCGAAGAGTAGTTTTTATATTTTAGCTGCACTTTTAATATTAAATATCCTAGTAAGTGTTATAGTTTTTTTATAAGTAAAATAATTATGCAAAAAGGCAACGTCAATTGATGTTGCCTTTTCTGTTGTTTATATTATTTATTACTCACCGTGAGTTTATATCTATTTGAGTGAATATTGCTGCCTATAGTGTCTTCGTTAGTTAAAGATTTTACATAGCTGTCGCCGGTAAGTGTCCATGTAGAGTCTTTGCTGAGTTTTATCATAATTAGTCTCTAATTTTAATATGAAGTAGTATGTTCTCTATATAATTTAGCGTAGTTGAAATTAAATCTATAGTTTAGATATGTGGAAGAATTGACTCATTTAAATAGGTGGACATTGACTAAGATATTAATGTAAATTATAATTTACTCATGAGTGAATCATGAATTATTCATGAAGAGTTAAGAGAGAACCGATTGTTAAAGTAAAAGGAGCTCTTATGGATCGAAATCTTGAATTTATGGCCCAAATGCCTGAGGAACAATTACAAGTATTTGTTGATACGCTAATTGAAAAGGGTGGAATTACAGAGACATTATCTGCATCAGAAGATTATAAGGAATATGGAAAAAACTATTCTAAATATTGGCATAGAATTGAAAAAGAATATCGAGATTTTGGTAGTAATACCATTACTAGTATTTTTTCTGGTCCAAATACTTATAGAGAAATCCTAGAAAAAGTATTGAAACAATGTAAGGTTGATTTCCATTCTTCTGATTCGGTAGAGGTTATGGAAGAATTACTATTAGAATCTATAATAAAGGACATGTGGGAAAAATTATCTCAATCTGAACGAATTGCTCTATTATCGGATTTGAAGGATGATATTGATAATATTGATTTTAACTCAATTGGTGGGATAACATCATCTATGTTAATTCAAGTGTTTAGAGCCGGTGGATTTGCATCATATAAAATCACATTAATTATTGTGAATGCTATTGCTAAAGCAATTTTAGGACGAGGATTGAGTTTAGCTGTAAATGCGGGTATTACTAGAGGGTTGTCGGTTTTAGTTGGTCCGGTAGGAATTATTTTAACTGCGTTATGGACTATTTATGATATAGCGGGACCAGCATATAGAGTTATTATTCCTTGTACTATTCTCATTGCAGCATATAGAAAAATGGATAGTAGTAACTATTAGATATTCGTTTTATAGCTAAAAAAGGATAGAAGATGACTAAAAAAAAGACATATAAAAGAAAGTCTATTAAAAAAAATACTTCTAATAATGTTGAGAATAGTAAAATACCAGGGGTGATATTTGGAAATGTAAGTAATGCTTCTACGCTTTATGGGGAAGTGAAATTTAATGCATCTCGTGGCCATGGTTTTGCTGCCGAACGGGCTAATCATCAGTATGATGTGATTTCTGGTAAGAATGCAAAAATTGTAGGTGATGATAATTTAAAAAATGGTGCGGATCGGTTAGTCGATAATCAATATATACAAACTAAGTATTGTAGTAGTGCATCGAAAAGCATAGCTGAGTGTTTTGAAAATAAGACGTTTAGATACTTTGATGCAGAAGGAAAACCAATGCAAATCGAAGTTCCTTCCGATCAGTATGAGAGTGCAATACAAGCAATGCAAGATCGAATTAAAAATGGACAAGTACCAGGTGTAACTGATCCAAAAGAGGCAGCAAATATAGTCCGGAAAGGTCACTATACATATGAACAAGCTAAAAATATAGCGAAAGCAGGTACGGTAGATTCATTAAAATATGATGCGATTAATGGTAGTATTATAGCAGTACAAACACTTTGTATCACATCTGCAATCACTTTTGCGGTATCCATTTGGGATGGGAAAGATGTTGATGAAGCTTTAGAACAATCTTTGCTTAGTGGGTTAGATGTTGGGGCAAAGACTTTTGTTACTGCTGTATTAGCAGGTCAAATTGTTAAGGCAGGAGGATATTCTTTAGCTTATGGGATGTCACAGAGTATAATTGATTTCATTGGACCAAAAGCATCGGCACATTTAGTAAATGCTTTTAGAAGTGGAAGTAATATTTATGGGGCTGCTGCAATGAAGAGTGCACAAAAAATGTTGGGTAATAATATTGTTACTGGCGTTGCTTCAGTTGTTGTTCTTTCTAGTGTAGATGTTGTAAATATTTTCCGTGGGCGTATCTCGGGGGCTCAATTAGTTAAAAATCTTGTGAATACTAGTGCATCTGTTGCCGGTGGTGTTGCTGGATGGAGTGGTGGTGCAGCAGCAGGAGCGGCTATTGGGTCTGTAGTGCCTGGAGTTGGGACTGCAATAGGTAGTTTAGTTGGTGGTTTATTAGGGTCTTTTGTTGGTGGCAGTACAGCTAATAAAGTTAGCTCTAGCATAACGGATATTATAATAGAAGATGATGCTAAAGAAATGATAGCAATTATTGAGAATGTATTTAAAGATTTAGCAACTGATTATTTATTAAATGAAAAGGAATGTAAAGAGTTAGCCGATTCCTTACATGGTATAATCGATAGCAGTTTACTTAAGGATATGTATGCTGAGTCTGATAGATCTGCATTTGCTTATAAGTTTATGGAACCTATAGTTAATGAGATTGTTACTAAGCGTAAAGTAATTATTTTGCCAACAGAAGAAGAACAAGCTGATAAAATGATTAATATTTTAGAGAATCTTGAACCCGCAGTTTAGAGTATCCATAAATAAAAGAAAGCATGAGATTTAGAGTATCTTATGCTTTCTTTTTGTTTGGCTGGATGAATAAACAAGTTTCTGTTTATTTAATTCAGTTGTAATTATTTATCAGCTACAACGAGTTTGTATCCATTCAAGTGAATGTTTTCACCTGTTGTGTCTTCGTTAGTTAAGGATTTTACATAGCTGTCGCCAGTAAGTGTCCATGTGGAGTCTTTGCTGAGTTTTACTGTAGCTTCTTTCGCTGTGTTGTCTGTGTTGATAGCGCCCACGAGGCTAGATCCATTTGTCATGTCTAGTGCGATGGTACTGATGGAGTCAGCTACGATGTTACCGCTTAGTTCTTGGTTGGATGCACGGAGTGTGAGGTGACCGCCGTTTTCACCGGCCTTGCCCCAGCGGGAGTCTGCAGCTGCTTTTACTAGAGTTGTAGTATTTGGCATTAAGATTGTATTACCAGTAAGGTCTACTTCAGCCGTAGTGTTGTTTACATAGATGAATGCACCTGTGGAGTGTGTTGTGAGCGTGTTATTTTCTGCTTTAAGGCGTGCAATACCGCTTTCAGCATCACCGGAGAAGCTTTGGTAGAGCATGAAGCCATTAT
>ENA-OWLZ01000423-OWLZ01000423.1-metagenome-genome-assembly--contig:-NODE-423-length-11757-cov-11.628696_pt1 | contig 11757 bp, 14 predicted proteins | sample MGYA00245341_ERZ651117 | MGnify/ENA primary metagenome ERZ651117 (study PRJEB26857, sample SAMEA4031763) | metagenome | biome: human; feature: oral; material: saliva | place: Philippines | collected 2014... | reverse complement strand
AGCAACCAGTTTAGGTTACTCGGAAATAAAAGTCTAACATTAAGGGGTCACTACATTTTATATCATTAACTGATAGCTTTTGTTATTCCTTCTTTAATTCTGAAAAGAGGGTTCGTGCATCTTTTCCTTGCACATGATTAGCTATATCTGATTCATATTGTGTTATAGCTTTGTCGATTTCGTTAGAACGTGTTAGTGATTCGTATAATTCCATACTCATAACAACAAGTTCACCGTAACCGTTTTTTGTAACGAAAACCGGATCATTAGATTTCTTGCACATATCCATAATTTCATTTGTATTACGTAAGTCTTTCATTGGTATTATTCTTGGCATAATATCACCTCTTAATAGAATACATTAATTATGACTATATTGTGACATAATTAATGTTGTATAACAAGTAAATTTATTGGTTTAACAAATTCATTTTTCTATGCTAATATATAAAAACTAGAGTTTATACAACTTCTTAAGTAAGAATTAGGAGAATAGAATATGAAAGTTCTAATCGTAAATGGTAGTAGTCATGTGAATGGCACAACAATGCAAGCGGTACAAGAAGTAGAAAAGGTATTCCATGATGCCAATGTAGATACAGAGACAAAAGTATCTACGAATTTTGTCCGTTAATAACCTATTCTTGGTGTGGTGTTAAAGGAGATATAATGGTTAATGTTTTATTTATCTGCCACGGCAATATTTGTCGTTCTACGATGGCAGAGTTTTATATGAAGCATATCGTTAACAAGGCGGGCTTAACCGATTCTATTTATATCGAATCTGCTGCTACATCTCGTGAGGAGATAGGCAATGATACCCATTATGGGACTAAGCAAAAATTAGATGAAATAGGTATTCCTTATACTCGTCGTAAGGCTCGCCAAGTAACGGTTGATGATTATCATAACTTTGATTACCTCATTATTATGGATGAAAATAACGCACGAAACTTGCGTCGCATTATCGGTGATGATGTTGACCATAAGGTGTATAAGGCTATGACCTTTGTCGGAGAAAGTCGAGATGTAAAGGATCCTTGGTATACGGGGAACTTTGACGAAACCTATGATGATGTCAGTCGTAGCTGTGATGCACTCTTACAGGTCATTAAAAAGAATATGTAAAATAATACGCCTCTATTATTATTTCATCGATTAGCTAATGATAGGGGCGTATGTTATATGTCCATGTGCTAATATACTTTATACTATCGAAGCATGCTGTAATATGGTATAATTCTTTAGTACACATGCGCCTATAGCTCAGGGGATAGAGCGCCGGTCTCCGGAACCGGGTGCGCAGGTTCGAATCCTGCTAGGCGCACCAATAGCAAACGGCTTCTCGAAATTTCGAGAAGCCTTTTTTATATGTTACTATCTATATTTATTACATTGAATTCCTCTAGATCTAAATTCTTTCATGAGTATGTCTATTGATTTATCAATGATTTCTTCATTAGTTATATATATCATCTTTTTGTAGTAGACCGTACCATCAAACTCTATCCAACGACTTGTCTTTCCATTTAGTTTGCAAATCTTCATTCTGCCTACCCAGCTTCCCATGCTGCGGAATGATTTCCCTTTTGAGAAACGTACTTCTCGAATATCTTTTAATTTATATGTTCTTCTTACTAATCCAATGCCGATAGAGACTTGATTATCTTTAAAATAGAGAAGTTTATAACGTTCTTCAGGCGGCATGGATTTAATTATAGATAAGTTATAAGTAGCGAATGTCACGGCAATAGCAACTAATACAAACATTAGGATTAGTATATAGGTTCCCATACTTTCAAGTCCTCCTTTTCTTTATTATAATAAATATAAGAAACATATCAAAACGTCATATTTAATTCGACAGTAGGAGTGCGACGAATGGAAATACATGAACGAACTGCTAAATGGAGTAAAGGTGTAAGAGAGATGGATGTATTATCCCTACAAGAGAAGGAGATTGTATGTAATAAAGTAGCTAAACAATTATTCATTATTTGTACTACTATTGGTACATTAATTTTAATTGCTATCTCTTTTGGTATGTTAGAGTATCCATGGCTTTTAGAGTATATGACTAATACGGCAGATACAGTTAGACGAACTCCAAGTGGTGTGCACTTACAATCATCACATGCTAGTGGTGGTCTTACTAGCGTTTTTAGCATACTACCTCTTTTAGCTGTTATGTTGATCCCTACCATTGCTGTGTTTCTTGCGATTAAAAAGCCTTTACTGAGAAGGGAAACTAAAAAATTATTAGATAATGCTTCACTAGCTGATGTAAATGATTTGCTAACTCAGATTATTTGGCAGTTTACGCCTAATGAGTATGTATCTAATGAGGCTTTTACAAAGGATATAATAGATTATATTGAAGATAATAGAGAAAACTGGGTACCTAATAAAATTGCTTTAAAAGCATCTAGGGTACATATAGTATACGAAGCTTTTATTACGGGGCCCGAACAACTTCGAATCAATGAAACCGTTCTTGATATGAGTACTTTAGACGAAGAATGTCGTATTGATGGAGTATTTCAAACAGACATTAAAGTGTATCTAACTGCAGATAATGGAAAATACTTTACCAATGTAGAGTTATTAAGGAAGATTCACAATCAACTTGCTTATAAAGATTTAGGTAATAATGAATCTTTTGAGGGCTTAGAATATGTTGATACTGATGGCGGAACTCCAGTATATCGGCTTATGACAGGTTCATAAAATGTATTCTATAGTTTGCACTTCATGAATGAAATTTCATATCAGTTATATATTTGATATGGTATAATGTTACCAAATTATTTATGTTGTTTCTGTTAGTTTGGTTTTCATTATAGTATTACAGAAATGGAGAGAGGATTATATGAGTTCATTAATATTTCTGCTGATATTAGCATTGGTAATTTTCTTTATTAAGCAATATAATACATTGCAAAAATTAACTGTAGAGATTAAAGAAGCTCGCGCTAATATTATCGTGGCCTATGAGAAAAAAGTAGCTATTATCAATCAATATTCTGGTTTAGTTGATGAATATGGCGATTATGAAAAATCAATTCAATTAAAAGTATCTGATAATTTCTTGGAAATGGCACGTGCAACGGCTAAGGCGGTTCAAAATATTACGGCATTGGCAAATCAATTTCCTGAATTAAAAGCAGATTCTCAATATGGTAAATTTTTGGAAGCGATTAGTGCTAATGAAACTTTCATTTCTGATAAACGTGAAATTTATAACTTCCAAGTAAAAGAATACAATAGTGCTATTGCACAAATTCCAATGGTATTTGTAGCTGCTATGTTGGGCTTTAAACAAGCGCCATTCTTTGATCCTAAGAATGAAGAGGCTCTTGCAGAATTCAGTGGTGCAGATCCTGAAGCTATTAAAAATTTAGCCAAAGAAGGCACTGATAAACTTAGAGATACATTTGATAAGAAACCTGCTGAATTTAAACCTCAAGATAAACCTGAACAATCTAATCAACCAACTAGTGTAGAAGAATTAGAACAACAAGTTTTAAAACAAAATGAGCTTGGTAAATCTGTAGATACAGAAGAAACTAAGCAAGATGATAAAAAATAATTTAGTACATAAAAGGGACTATAACTTAATGTGATATATTGCATATAGTTATAGTCCCTTTTTATATGCGTTTTAGTTATCTAGATTTGAAAGGAAGACTTTGTTTTCTAATCAGATTTATATTATAATATGATTAGATTAGATTAGATTAGATTAGATTAGATTAGAAGGGAGGTTTATATGTATAGAGAATCGGAAATAATAGAGTTGAAAAGAGAATATACAGAGGATATTCGAAAAGAAATCATCGCCTTTGCTAATACTAATGGTGGTACTATTTATGTTGGTATTGATGATAATGGCGATATTGTAGGTATAGATGATTGTGATGCTCTTATGTTGAAAATAGGTAATTTAGTGCGAGATTCCATTAAGCCAGATATTACTGCATTTATTCATTACGATAATTTGGTAGAGCATGATAAAAATATATTAAAAATTACAGTCCAACGTGGCACGTTAAGACCTTATTATATTCATAGTAAGGGATTAAAACCTAGTGGGGTATATGTGCGACAAGGTTTCGCTTCTGTGCCAGCTAGTGATATGTTAATTAAGGATATGATTCGCGATACCGACGGAGATAGTTACGAAAGTGCTAGATCCTTACAACAAAAATTAACATTTAAACGGTTAAAACATGAATTTGATGATAAAGCTCTAGCCTTTAATGATCCGCAAAAAAGAACCTTAGGAATTACTGAATTTGATGATATTTATACCAATCTGGGGTTACTATTGTCTGATCAATGTCCTCATGAGTTGAAAATTGCAGTATTTCAGGGAACCGATGGATATATTTTTAGAGATAGGCGTGAAATCAGAGGGGCCTTATTAGATCAATTATATGAAGCGTACGAGTATATAGATAATCGAAATGCAGTTAAAGCCACTATTGAAGGGCTTCATAGAAAGGATAAACGAGATTATCCACAGATTGCTATTCGTGAAGCATTATTAAATATGCTGGTTCATAGAGATTATTCGTATATGGCTAGTCCAACCATAGGCATATATGATAATCGTATTGAGTTTACATCGCTTGGCGGTTTGCCACCTAGAACTAGTTTAGACGATATTTTATTAGATGGGTTTTCATTGTGCCGGAATCCCAAATTAGCTAATGTATTTTATCGGTTAGAATTAATTGAAGCCTATGGGACAGGCTTACAAAAAATTATGGATGCCTATAAAAATAAAACAGTTAAACCTCAAATTATTGTGACTACTAATGCATTTAAATTAATATTACCAAATTGCAATATCGATGAGCCTATATCTGAACATAATGTACCTAAAATTAGCTATCAGCAAGAAGAGCAGATCATTAATCTAGTTCGTGATTGTGGAAGCATCAAACGGAGTGATGTTGATACAGAATTAAAAGTAGCACAGGCCACGAGCGGTAGAGTGTTACGACGATTAGTGGAGAAGGGGCGACTTAAACAGATTGGCAAGGGTCGTTCTATACGATATATTTTATCCGATACAATGTAAATATATAGAATAGGATATTCGATACTTTAGATAATATATGTAAATGTGACTATAGTAACACAAAATTTATTGAGAATAATATACAATAAAAATATAGTATCCATATAAAAATCTGAACTGCCCATTTGGAACGATAGGGCCATATGGATATTGTGTTAACTATATTTACAGTCACATATACAGTATCATAGTAGAGGATATAATATGAATAATACAATACAAGAAGTATCCGTTGATCTCCATGATTGGCGCGATGAACAAGCGGCCTGGAATAATCGGTCAAAATTTTTCGTAGAACTACATAATCGAGCAGATCGTAAGGCACAGGTAACTGACTTTCTCTCATTTTTAAAGGACGAACATCTATTACCTCCAAATGGTGGGACTGCCCTCGATATTGGTTGTGGTGTCGGCGATTACGCACTTGGATTAGCTAGAGAAGGCTATAAAACTACGGGCATTGATTTATCCGATGGTATGATTCATGGTGCAAAACAACTGGCAGATACAGAAGGCCTTGATGTAAGCCTATATATTGCACCATGGTCTGAAGAAACTAGACAGGCATTAGGCTGGGATAAAACGTTTAATTTGGCATATAGTATTTTTTGTCCTATTATGTTTGATGTAGAGAATATACGTTCCATGCATAATGCAAGCCATGATACATGTCTATGGATTGCGTTTAGTGAACGTATGGATGAAACGGTAGATATGTTGTCAGAACATTTCTTCGGACGAGATTCATTTCCGTGGGCTGGTAAACTGAAAGAATGTTTAGATGCTATTCATGAGATAGGTCATAATGTGAAAGTTACCTACAAAACAATTCCTGAAACAGAGGTTATGAGCATCGATAAAGCGGTAGATTATTTTACAATGCGCCTCCACAATAATGAGTGGGGGACCATGGAAGATATGAAGCGAGAAATTAGACAACTCATTGAACCCCGTACTATAGATGGTAAAATTCATAATAAGACAGTGGATACGGTTGCATGGGTATCGTGGTCGGTTAAGTAGGAGGCATTATGACAGTAGAAGAAAAGCGTCAATTAGAACTCAAAACGATGCGTCAAATCATTGGCATCTATTGTCATGATAAACATCACATGCCGAAGGGCCAATTATGCGAAGATTGTGACCAGGTATGGCAGTATGCACAGCATCGCATCGATGTATGCCCACATATGGAGCATAAGACGTTCTGTAGCGTATGCAAAACACATTGTTATGCGCCGACCTACCGAGAAAAAATCCGTGAAATCATGCGCTATGGTGGTCCACGGATGCTACTACATTCTCCAATTCAGGTTATTCGTCATATGTATTTAGAATGGAAAGACAAAAAAAGTATTAATACTAAGGCATAATAAAATGCACCCCTAACATTAGATTGTATGTTAGAGGTGCATTTTTATTGGTTATATAGTTTTTATGCAAGCGCTTTGTCGAATACAGCCTTGATGTATGCCTTAGTTTGGTCATAGCTTTCACCAGGTTGTGCTTCGTATTGTTTATCAGTGCCGAACCAAAGGTTAGGATAGTATTCATATGGATGTGTTTTGAATAATTCATGAGCATCTTGATCCTCAACCCAGTCGATTTTGATATTTTTATATGCAGGATTTTCTGCTTGTAATTCTTCGATGGCACGGAATGCGTTATGGCAATAAGGGCAACCGTTTAAGTGGAAACCTAAAATTTCTTTCATAGTATTCAGTCCTTTCAGAAAATACGACTAAATTTAGTGATTTATTGAGTTATTTCATACTCACATCAACTAAGATGTGATATATTAAAAAGTATATCATAAATAATAACAATATTCAATTTTTTAGATATAATCTACTAGCATTTGTGGGTTGTTATATAGGAGGATGGCTATGATTTCAGGTGCCGCATACGTGGTGAAAGCATTGCAAGAGGAGAATGTTGAGATTTTATTCAACTATCCTGGTGCAGCAACCATCGATATTATGGATGAATTATACAAACAAGATCAGGTGAAAGTAATTTTACCTCGCCATGAGCAAGCATTAGCACATGCTGCTGATGGTTATGCACGCAGTACTGGTAAGGTTGGCGTTTGCATGGTTACTTCTGGCCCAGGTGCGACAAATCTTGTTACCGGTATTGCTACAGCCTACTCAGATAGTGTACCTATGGTGTGTATTACAGGCCAAGTAGATTTGGCGTTGATGGGCAATGACGCATTCCAAGAAGTAGATACGGTCGGCATTGTTCGTAATGTAAGTAAATATGCTGTTACCGTTCGTGACCGCAAGGATTTGGGGCGTATTTTGAAAGAAGCCTTTTACATTGCTCGTACAGGTCGTCCAGGCCCTGTTGTTGTAGATATTCCGAAGAATATCCAAAAAGCGATGGGCTCTGATGTATACCCTGATGAAGTTAACATCCGTGGTTATAAGCCAAATACGACAGTTCACATCGGACAGGTAAAAAAAGCGTGCTCCGTTATTGCTAAAGCTAAACGCCCTTTATTCTTATTAGGTGGCGGTATTAGCATCAGTGGTGCTAATGAATTGATGACACAGCTGGTAGATAAAACGGGTATTCCTGTAGTCACTACCTTGATGGGGAAAGGTGCTATTAGTTCACGTCATCTATTGTACTTGGGCAATGTAGGCATTCACGGTGGCTATGCACCGAATGTGGCCATTACCGATTGTGATGTGATGATCTCCATTGGTACTCGTTTCAATGACCGTATTACCGGCAAATTGAGTACATTTGCACAAAACTGCAAAATTGTACATATTGACGTAGATGCTGCATCCATTTCTAAAAATATTAAGGTAGATATTCCAATCGTGGCGGATGCAAAACTAGCTATTGAAGCCCTATTAGAATATATTGAACCTCACGACTTAGGCGATTGGCCAGCTCAATTGCAACAATTAAAAGAAGAGCGCCCTGTTACGCAAGCTGCTGAAGAAGGTCTTACGCCACAAAATATTATCGACTACATTAATAATCATTATGACCGTCCAGTGGTGACAACCGATGTAGGTCAAAACCAATTGTGGACTACGCAATTCCTCGAAATCGAGGGGAATCATCAATTGTTGACATCTGGCGGTTTAGGTACGATGGGTTACGGATTCCCTGCGGCTATTGGTGCCCAACTTGGAAATCCTGCAAAACGCGTATTCGCCATTTGTGGCGATGGGGGCGTGCAAATGAATATTCAAGAATTTGCAACAGCTATGCATTACCATTTGCCTGTGACTTTGGTTGTTATCAACAATGGCTATCTTGGCAATGTGCGTCAGTGGCAACAATTATTCTATGATAAACGCTATGCATGTACTAATTTGTTGATGGATGAAAGCGCTATCGTCACTCGTGATATGATTGATAACGATGAATTTGAATATGTACCAGACTTTGTGAAATTAGCAGAAGCCTATGGTGCACAAGGTATACGTGTTACAAAGGCTGAAGCATTAGACGCAGCTTTTAAAAAGGCAGATACTTTCAAAAAAGGACCAACACTTATTGAGTGCATCGTTCCAACAGAGTTAAATGTATTGCCAATGGTACCAGCAGGTAAATCGTTGAGCGACATGTTATTAAAGGATAAAAAATAGGAGGGGCTATGGAATTACATTTAGAAAAACGCTGCATTTCAGCATATGTAGAAAACCAAATCGGCGTATTGGCCAAAATTTCAGGCCTCTTCGCTGGTAAAAACTATAACCTTGATACGTTGACAGTAGGTGAAACAGAAGACCCTACAATGTCACGTATGACCATTGAACTCACCTGCGACGATTTGACATACGAACAAATCATTAAGCAACTTAATCGTAGCGTTGAGGTTATTAAGGTCATCGACTTTACAGATATGCCTATTACAAAAAAAGAATTACTATTCATCAAGGTCAATAGCTGTAAAGAAGCAGATAAACAAGAAATATTCCGCATTGCAGAAACCTTTGATCTAAAAGTTATCGACTACAATCGAAAATCCGTACTTGTACAATGCGTAAAGACAGTATCTAAAAATAATGATATGATTGCTTTGTTTAAAGATCTGTTTGTTAATCGTATCGAAGTTGTCCGCGGTGGTAGTGTCGCAATCGAAGCATTGGCGACTCCGGATCGCTAGTGACATATAGACCTAGAGTATTCAGGTTGAGTAGCCCATACTTGCTCGCTCCACCGGCCGGGTCTGACTTCGCCCTTCGGGCTTCGCAGGGCCAAAGTCGCTCGCGAGCATGGACTACTCAACACTCTCTTCCTTTCGCTTTATTATTGTCACTAAGCGAGCCGAAGTCTATGGACAGGAGAGATAGGGGATACGGATATATGGTATAATAAAATATCGGATGTATTAAATATAGAGATCTTGCTTTAATTTAGACAAGGTCTTTTTTATCAGGAGGAAATATGAGTTTACTTGATGATATTTTAGCCCATAATAAGGAGTATGTAGAAGATCAAAATACAGGTTATGTAGATATTGATACAAAATGCAGTAAGATGCCGAGCCGTCAGATGGCAATTGTTACGTGTATGGATACGCGTCTTGTAAATTTTTTAGAGGATTCCATGGATATTGGTCGCGGTGAAGCTAAAATTGTTAAGACTGCAGGTAATTGTATTACAGGGCCTTTTGATGGTGTTGTTCGTAGTTTATTGGTTTGTATTTATGAGTTAGGTGTTAACGAAATTTTTATCATTGGTCATCATGAATGCGGTATGGCTAAAACTACGGCTAAAGATTTGACAGAAAAAATGTTAGCTCGTGGTATTGCACCTGAGGCTATTCACATGGTGAAGAAGGAAATGGAACATTGGGCAGATGGATTTACGCATCCTGCAGAAAATGTGGAGGAAACAGTGGGTGAATTGCGTATGAATCCATTGATTCCAAAAGACGTTCCCGTTCATGGCCTTATTTTCCATCCAAGAACAGGTGAAATTGAGGTCATCGTTAATGGCTATACACAAATGAAATAATATTACGAAAAATAATAGAAAAATCTTATTTGACTTAAAGTTAAGCGTAAGTTTTATAATGTGTTCATATTAGTACTTAATACATATTTACATAAAGGAACTATATGAATAAGAGTAAACTATTAAAAACGACTGTGGCTATTGTAGCTTTTTCTACATTAGTCACAGCTGGCTATGTATATAGGGATGCTTTACAGAGCTACATAGCTAGAGCAGCAGCTGTCGTGAGTGGTCAAGAGATTAAACCCCTCCTTGATTCTGAAAGCCGTTACATTCGACAAATCGTAGCTCAAGATAATAGCACGAGCCGTACTATTATGTGGCAATCAGATAGTAGCGAAGCTGATGCGGTAATAGAGTATCGTCTGGTAGGGGATGAACATACTCAAACGATAGGTGCTACAGACAAGGCTTTTACCGATGATGGTAGCACTACGTATATTCATGAGGCCACAGTGACAGGTTTGACACCTAATACTAAATATGAATATCGCGTTGGTTATGGAACAGATCGTCGTAGTGATTGGTATCCCTTAGAAACAGCAGGGGCTAGTGAGTATGATGTTCTCATTTATCCAGATTCCCAGTCGGGTGATTATTCCGGATGGAAACAAATCGTTAAGGATTCAGCACAACGCAATCCAAAGACTGCGCTGTATATCAGCATGGGCGACCTTGTAGATAATGGGGAACAAGCCTATCAATGGCGGACTTGGCTGAATTCTATTAAACCATTAAGCGCTCGAATTCCGTTGGCCCCTACCTTAGGAAATCATGAGATGTACACGTTAGATTGGAAAATGCGTGAGCCTTATGCATATTTGAATTACTTTGCAGTACCACCTAACGGAAATGAAACCTTTAATCGTAGGTATTATTCGTATGATTATGGCGACGTCCATTATGTTGTGTTAGATACACAGCTATATGAAAGTAACCATGAAGATAATCATGATACACATCATCCGGATTTATATGATGTACAGGTTCAATGGCTGCGACAAGATTTAGCGGCTAATACGAAGAAATGGACTGTAGTGCTCATGCACAGAGATCCATTCCAATATGCTTTTGATCGACCTGGTGCAAGTCGTGATGTGGGTTTTAATGAAGAAGGTGTATTATTTATGCCTATCTTTGATGAGTTTAATGTAGATCTTGTTTTATCGGCACATCTACATTCGTATCGTAATCGAGGTCATGTGAGAAACTTTGAACGAAACGAATCTGGTCCATTATACATTTTGACAGGGATAGCGGGAGATGCACGAAAACCTAAATGGAAACAACATCCACTAGATGTATACGTTGCACCGCAACCAGAAACGAATAACTATATGACTATGACTGTATCGTCTAATAAACTGATGATACGATCATTCTTAACTGATGGGACACTGATTGATGAGTCTATCATAGAAAAATAATAAAGACTGTAATAGAAAGCGGTTTTATCGTTTTCTATTACAGTCTTTTGTGCTTTTATACATTTTAAATTAGGTAGCTATCTTAAATAGGAGAAGAAGTACATATATGTGACTTTCATTGTTTCATATAATTTACAGACTGTTGTTCTATGATAAAAATTAATTCATACTATAACAAATAAAAATACAAAATATATGTATAAAACTTGAATAATATAGGTAATAGTATTATAATACGTACATAGGTTATAAAAA